>Ga0100385_1003751_pt1 | contig 13369 bp, 16 predicted proteins | sample CryGeymeta201509_FD_81543 | JGI IMG/M metagenome (GOLD analysis project Ga0100385, IMG submission 81543) | Groundwater microbial communities from Crystal Geyser aquifers in Utah, USA - Crystal Geyser metaG 2015-09 | ecosystem: Environmental > Aquatic > Deep subsurface > Groundwater | place: USA... | reverse complement strand
CTTCCTGAAGAAGAAAGAAAAGCTATCATTGACAGAAAAGCAGCTGAAAGAAAAGCTCTTGAAGACAAGGTCCTTATTCCAGTCCGAATTACAGATCACGAAGATGGAACTTACCTTGTCAAATATAAAGCTCCTGAGGAATGCAAATGCGAAGTTCAAATTGCTTTTGTTGATGAAGGAAAAGAATAACCCATTCGTGGACACAAATATATTTCAAGCTTCGAAAGCAAAGGAAATCCCAAAATGACCAACGAATTTGATGGAACACTGACTCTCAGCTTTATCACCAGTCAACTAGCAGAAATATCTCGATTCCTCGATACTTCCAAGGAAAATATTGACACTAGAAACAAGGATATCACTGCCAAGGTTGAAGATTTGCTCAAGGTTATGATCTCACTCAAGAATCTTGATGAAAGGAGAGATGATATATACTTGACTCTTGACAGAATCGAATAAACTCTCAAGACCTTCGATAGAAGATATGATAAGAAGAAAGACAATGAAATGAAGAAATGCATGAAGCTGATGGAAGAAAATAAGACTGTATCTTTTGTTGCTGCCAAAATTGAAAAAGAAATCAATGGACCCAAAACTCTTGAAGCTGGAAAGACGAAAGAAAAAATCAAGAAATTCGAGTAAGAGCTGAAACTTAAGCAACTTGACTTGAAGAGAAAAGAATTCTATTACTATGATACTGGAGTTGAAGGCAGTTTCGAAAAAATTGAAGAATACAAGAAAGGTATGGAAAAAGAGAAGAAGAAGCTGAAAGAGTTCGTTTATTATGAAGAAATGTTCAAATTCCAGTAGAGTGAAACCAACGGCTGTCAAAAAATAATTGAAACTATTGATACTGAGGTCGGATGGATGTTGAAGCTTTGGCAGCACATCAAAAAGTGCCAAGACAGATTCGATGACTATCTGAAGCTCAAATGGAGTGAGATGGATTTGGGATAAATGGAAGATGAAATAAAAAAGATGAGAACTGGATTAAACCCTATCAAGGTTCAAGATAGAAAATGCAACACTTTCCTCGGCATCGCTGACGACATCAAAAGATGGAGTATTTTTATTCCTCTCATCAGCGACATGAAGCATGACTCCATGAACACTCCTGATGGTCGACACTGGAAGAAACTCAAAGAAACCCTCAAACAAGACTTCACAGTTGACAACAATCTTGAGCTGAAGCTTCTCTGGTATCTCAGGCTCTTCGATTACAAAGATACTGTTGAGTAAATTTGTGAAATTGCCAAGAACGAAGCTAAGATGTAGAAGTAAATCAATGGCATCATCGAGTTCTGGAAAACCATTGAGTTTGAGCTTGTTCCTTTGAAGAATAGTGATGTGAGCACCCTTAAAATGTTGGATGACCATTTCGAAGCTCTTGAAAATCATCAGCTGTCCATCAACACTATGTTACTCTCAAAATTTGTTGCATTTTTCGAAAAACTCTTTGAACAGTGGAAGCAAGATTTGGGAAGCGTCTATGATGTGATCCAACTGTTGAGCGATGTTCAGAAGACGTGGAGTTTCTTGGAAAATTTGTTCATCCACTCAGAATAAGTGAAGAAGGAGTTGCCTGAAATTTCTAAGCAATTTGTGGGAATCGATGTTGACATGAGAGAAATTATGAAAAAGGGAGCCTAAGTTAAAAATATTCTTAAATTCTGTACAATCGATGGCATGTACAAGCGCCTTGACAAAATTCAAGGAGAACTCAAGGTTTGTGAGAAAGCGTTGAACTAATATCTCGATTCCAAGCGTAAAGCTTTCCCCAGATTTTACTTTGTATCAGTCAATGACTTGCTGGATATTCTTTCAAACGGTAACTCTCCCATGAAGGTCAACAAACACTCTCCTAAAATCTTCCAAGCTGTCTAATAGTTTAAGATGGAAGAAGGAAGCGACAGGCCCTCAGTTTTGGGACTAAAGTCAGGAGTCGGTGTGGAAAATGTTACATTGAAAAAACCTCTAAAACTTGTTGGAAAAGTTGAGAACTATCTTCAAGATATTATTGACGCTATTGTTTCAACTTTGCACACCATTACGACTCAATCATTTGTCAATCATGCCAAAACTCCCCGACCTGACTGGATCAAGCAAGACCCTGCCCAAGTTACCATATTGGTCAACAATATTGTCACTTCAGCATCTATTGAGGAATGCTTTAAGAAGATTTCAGATGGATCCAACGTCAATGCTCTCAAGGACAGTTTCAAAAAATCAGTTGAGGATCTTACAGGCTTGATCAAGATGGTGCAAGGTTAGCTTACAAAAGAAGAAAGACAGAAAATCATGTGCTTGATCACCCTTGATACTCACTCTCGAGACGTCATTGATAAGCTCGATACTGAAAACGTCAAGAAAGCTGATGCCTTCCAGTGGCAATCTCAGCTTAAATTTTATTGGGCTGACAACAACAAACTTAATAAAAAAGACTCCATGATTAGAATTGCTGATGCCTCATTCTGGTATTCCTATGAATATCTGGGTAACGGCCCTCGTCTTGTTGTCACTCCTCTTACTGACAGAATCTATGTGACAGCTACTCAAGCCTTGCACTTGAAGATGGGATGTGCCCCTGCTGGCCCTGCTGGTACAGGAAAGACAGAAACCACCAAAGATTTGTCATCTGCTTTGGCCAAGGCTATCTATGTGTTCAACTGCTCAGGTGAAATGAACTATGAGTCCATGGGTAATATCTACAAGGGATTGGCCTCAAGTGGCTGCTGGGGATGCTTCGATGAATTCAACAGACTTCTTCCTGAAGTTTTGTCAGTGTGCTCTGTCCAGTTCAAGAGTGTGACTGATGCTATCAAATTCGACAAGAAGAGATTTATCTTGCAAGGTGATGAGATCAGTCTTGATCCCACTTGTGGTGTTTTCATTACTATGAACCCTGGTTATTTGGGTCGTGCTGAGTTGCCTGAAGGCCTCAAGGCCTTGTTCAGGCCTATCACTGTCGTTGTTCCTGATCTTGAACTTATCTGCGAAAATATGTTGATGGCCGAAGGTTTCGTCGATGCCAAGGTTCTTGCCAAAAAATTCACCACACTATATTTTCTTTGTAAAGATTTACTTTCCAAACAGTTACATTATGATTGGGGACTGCGTGCTATCAAATCTGTGTTGGTGGTGGCTGGTGTATTCAAGAGAAATGAACCTACAGTATCTGAAGCTGCCTTGCTTATGAGAGCCTTGAGAGATTTCAACTTACCCAAGATAGCCTTCGCTGATCTTGATATCTTCTTTGGTCTGTTGGGTGACTTGTTCCCAAAAGTCGAAATTGCCCGTAAGAGAGATATGGATTTCGAAAAGGTTATTACTGATGTCACTATTGAAGCTACTCTCCATCCTCACGAAAGCTTCATCTTGAAAATTGTGCAGCTGCAATAACTGCTTGAAATTAGACATTGTGTCTTCGTCATAGGCCCTCCTGGATCTGGAAAAACTCAAACCTGGAAACAACTGGGTCGAGCTCAAGACAAAATCGGCAAGAAGACAACAATTGTCGACATCAATCCAAAAACTGTCTCAACAAAGGACCTTTATGGCTACAACTTGCCTTCTAAAGAATGGAAGGATGGTCTCCTCTCCAAAACTATGCGTTCTTTGGGTGAAATTCCTGATCAGAATCCTAAGTGGCTTCTTCTAGATGGTGACTTGGATGCTAATTGGATCGAATCAATGAACTCTGTCATGGACGATAACAAAATTCTTACTCTTGCCAACAATGAACGTATTCCTTTGAAAGGACACATGAGAATGATTTTCGAAATCAGAGATTTGAGATTTGCTTCACCTGCCACAGTCTCCCGAGCTGGTATCTTGTTCATTTCTGATGACAGCGGCTATCAGTGGTAATCATACATTGCCTCTTGGCTTGACAAAGTTCCTAGAATGGAAACCATTCCAAACGCCAAGCAAAAAGCTAGTGATTTGAAGACTATGCTCAATAAGTACATTAAAAACACTCTCTTCTACATCAAAAAGAACTGCAAACTTCTGATTCCAGTTGCCCCCATTTCCATGGTTGCTTCAATCTGTAAGATCCTCGAAATCATTCTCAAAGAAGAGTATAGCAACATTGAGTATGTCATTGTCTTCACCATTATCTGGTGTTGTGGAGGCTGCCTGGCTGAAAAGGAAAACATTGATTACAGAAAAGAATTTAGCAATTGGTGGAAGAGTGAATGGAAAACTACAGCCAAATTCCCCTCTAAAGGCACAGTTTTCGACTACTATGTCCACAACCCTCGCAACTCTGAAGGAATAATTGAGCCTTGTAAATTTGCTGAATGGTCTGAAATTTTGGGATCAGTTGATTTCGATAGTTCAAGAGGAGACATCATGAGCAACATCTCAGTTCCCACCAAATAAAGTGTTGCTACTTAATTTTTCATTAAAAAATTCATCTTCGTCAATCACCCTGTTTTGCTCATCGGTTTGGCTGGTTGTGGTAAGACTGCCATGGCTAAAGGTTGCCTCAGAACTATTGTCAAAGAAATGCCTGATAGTTTCAACTATCAGTTGATCAACTTTTCTTACTATACTGACTCCACTTATCTACAAGTCCAACTTGAACAGTTCTTGAAAAAGATTGCTGGTAAGCAGTTTGGTCCTCCTGGAAAACAAAAACTTATCTACTTCATCGACGATCTAAACATGCCCCAGCTCGATCCTTATGACACCCAAAGTGCCATTGCTTTGCTGAGACAACATGCTGACTATTAGCATTGGTATGATGTTGGAAAGTTGGCCCTTAAGGATATTGTCAACACTCAAACGCTTGCTGCCATGAATTCCTCAGCTGGTTCTTTCTTTGTCAACCCTCGATACATGAGACACTTTTGGACGGTTTCAGTACCTTTCCCTGATAACGAATCTCTCTTCCAGATATACTCAACGTTCCTGCAAGGTCATTTGAGAAGATTTAAGCCAACTGTTCAGGAACTGGCACCTCTTATTATTCGATCTGCTTTGACTCTTCATCAAAATGTGATGACTTCATTCAGAAAGACAGCTCTCAACTTCCACTACGAGTTCAACTTGAGACATTTGTCAGGTATCTTCCAAGGGTTACTCTTCTCTGATCCTGCCAAATTCCCTGATCCCGATAAATTTGTCAAATTGTGGGTCCATTAGTCGGAAAGAATTTATGGTGATCGATTGATCTCACCTGAACATTTGGCAAAATACAACAACTTGATGTTCGATCTCATCAAAAAGTCATTTGCCAGATATTCCCTCAATAGATTTTTCTCAAACAATCCTGAAAACCTGCTCTTCTGCAATTTTGCCTCAGGTATGAATGGCCAAGACAGACTCTATGACTTGATGGCCAATGACAAGTTGACACCTTACATTGAAGAAGGTCTGACAGCTTATAATGATAACAATCCTGTGATGAACTTGGTGCTCTTCGAGGATGCCATGAAGCATGTTTGCAGAATCACTCGTATTGTTACTCCTTCATCAGGTCATGCTTTGCTGGTTGGTGTGGGAGGTTCTGGAAAACAATCACTCAGCAGATTGGCTGCTTCAATGAACTACATGACTGTCTTCATGATCACTATCAGCTCTACCTATGGCATCAACGATCTCAAGACTGATTTGCAAACTCTTTACCAAAAAACTGGTGTAAAAGAAGATGACTATCTTTTCTTGTTCACTGAAGGTCAAATCACCAATGAAAGATTTTTGGTCTATATCAACGATCTCCTTGCCTCAGGTTAAATCGCAGAGTTGTATACCTCAGATGAAAAGGAAGAAATCATCAATGCAGTTAGAAACAAAGTCAAGAGTGAAGGAAAAATTGATTCCAGAGATAACACTAACTGTTGGAACTGGTATATCGACAAAGTTAAGCAAAAGCTTCACATGTCCCTTTGCTTTTCGCCTGTCGGTGAGAGCTTGAGAAGGAGAGCTAGACAATTCCCTGCTTTGGTTAATTCTACTGTTATTGATTGGTTCTTCCCTTGGCCAAAGGATGCTTTATTGAACGTGGCTACTCGCTTCTTAGAGGAATAAGACTTAGGTGAAGAAAATGTCAGAAAAGCTATCATCAACTTCATGCCCATTTCCTTTGAGAATGTCAATAAACTATCAGCAAAACTTTTCGAAGTCGAAAGAAGATATGTCTACACTACTCCTAAATCTTTCTTGGAGTTGATCAAGTTGTTCAAGAGTATGCTTCAACAAAAGAGAGACAACCTTTTCAAAGAAAAAGAAAGATATGAATCTGGTTTGTTCAAACTTAGGTAAACTGCTGAACAAGTGGCTATCATTGAAGAAGAGGTCAAAGTTAAACAAGTTTAGGCAGAAATCAAGAAACAAGAGGCTGATAAATTTGCAGCTAAGGTCAAGATTGAAAAAGAAAAGGTCGAGATCGAAAACTAAAAAGCTGAAGTTTAGGAATCAAAATGTTCAGTCATAAAGAAGGATGTAGAGGAAAAAAAAGCCTATACTGAACAAAAGTTGGAAGCTGCTGGCCCATTGGTCGCTCAGGCAGAAGAAGCCTTGAACTCTATTGAAAAGAAAGATTTCCAGACTGCTAAATCATTTGCCAATCCTCCTTCAGGTGTGCCTGAAGTTTTTTCTGCAACTATTTGGCTTCTCTCAGGCTTCTACAAAGAAGTTGATTCTGATAAAGCCAAGAAGCCTAAGGCATTTGACTGGAAGGCATCACAAAAATTGATGAAAGATCCTCAAGCCTTCATGACAGCTTTGCTCAGCTTCAAAGAAATTGTCAATCAAAATGAAATTCCTCCAGCAAATGTTGCTGTTGTCAAGAAAGATTATTTGTCAAATCCTGAGTTTGATCCTGCAATCATTGAAAAAAAATCAAAAGCAGCCGCTGGTCTTTGTTCTTGGGTCATCAATATTGTTAAGTTCTGGGACGTCATTCAGGAGGTCGGGCCATTGAGAATACAGTTAGAGGAAGCCAAGGAACAACTCGAAGCTGCAACTGTCAAGCTCAATGAAGTTCAATAAATCGTCAGAAAGTTGAATGCTGAATTGGCAACTTTGAACGCAGAATTCCAGAAAGCAGAAGACGACAAACAAAGGGCTATCAACTAAGCTGAAAGATGTGCTAGACGTTTAAACTTGGCTCAGCGACTGATTGCTGCTTTGGGTAGTGAAAACGAACGTTGGGCTCAATCTATTGTTGTCCTTGACGGAAACATCAAGGTTATTGTTGGTGATGTGCTTTTGGCTTCATCATTTATCTCATACGCTGGTCCCTTTAATAAGAGCTTCAGAGAAAAGATGATGAAAGACGACTTTGAGAAATATTTCAAACAAAACAAAATCGAGACCAGTGCTGGCAACGATCCAATCAAGCTTCTGACCGACGAGTCAACAGTTGCCAAATGGAACAAACAAACCCTTCCTTCAGATAAGGTCTCAGTTGAAAATGGTACGATATTGACCAACAGTGAGAGATATCCTTTGATGATTGATCCTCAACTTCAGGGCATTGGGTGGATCAGAGAAAAAGAAAAAGACAATAAGCTTAAAAGTTTAAGATTGGGATCCAAAAACATCAACCGATAGATTGAAATTGCTGTTGAGCTGGGTCACTCTGCTATGATCGAAAACATGGGTGAGAGCATTGATGCTATTTTGATGCCTTGTATTGCTCGCTCTTTCATCAAGAAAGGAAGAAATTTCATCTTGAAATTCGCTGGTAAAGACTTGACTGTCCATCCTAACTTCAAACTTTTCCTACAAACCAAACTGTCTAACCCTCACTATCCTCCTGAAGTTCAAGCAGAAGCCACTTTGGTCAACTTCACTGTGACAGAAGACGGTCTCGGAGATCAGCTTTTGTATTTGATCGTAAAGAGAGAAAGACCTGATCTTGCTCAGAAGAAACTTGAATTGATTACTCAGCAAAATGACTTCAAGATCAAACTGAAAGAATTGTAAGATTAATTGCTCTTCAAATTGGCCAATGCTAAGGGAGATATTCTTGATGACATTGCTCTCATATAAAACTTGGAATATTCAAAGAAGATTGCCATTGATATTGGAGAAAAGGTAGAAATTGCCAAGGTGACAGAAGCCAAAATCAATGAAACTTCATAAATGTACAGGCCTGCAGCCTCAAGAGGCGCTCTTATATACTTCTTGCTCTCTGACTTGCCCAAAATTTACTCTTTCTACAAGTACTCACTTGAAAGCTTCATCGATGTGATCAACAGAGCTATTGATCAAATTACCTAGGGTCTTGGATAAAAACCAAACATGTTCGAACTTGATGCTGAAGGAAAGGCCATCATTCCTGAAACGAGAAAAAGAAAGAAAAATAAGAAGAAAACAAAAATTGAAGAAGGTGAAGGAGAGAATTAACCCGTCCCTGAAGCTCAACCTGAAGCAGAAAAGAAGGAAGGAGAAGCCCCAGCCGAAGGAACTCCTGCTGCAGAAGCTCCTGCTGAAAATGCCCCAGCTCCTGAGCCTGCTGAAAAGAATAAGACTGAAGAAAAAGAAAAAGAAGAAGAACCACAAGAGAATGATGGAGAAATCGATGATATCATGTCTCCTGAATAACTCAAAGAAAGGATCAATCAGCTTATCGACTCCATTTCTCATGTTGCCTTCCACTTTACGAGAAGAGGTTTACTTGAGAGACATAAGCTTATTGTAGCAGCCATGCTCACCTTCCGTATCTTGCAGAGAAATGGATATCTCAACCCTAAAGAAATTGACCATCTGATTCTAAACAAAGCTGATCCAAATCCTCCTCCTCTCCCTGAACCTCTCAAGGGTTTCCTCAACGAAGCTATCTGGGCTAACGTCAAAGGGCTTGAATCAATTCCTATCTTCAGCAATTTGGGGTCCAGTTTAGAATCTGAATATCTAGTTTGGAAAAAATGGTATTCTGAAGAAAGAGTGGAAGAACTTGGTGAACTCCCTAAGAGTTATAAAGAAATCAGTAAGTTCCACAAACTTCTTCTCTATAGAGCAATCAGACCTGACAGAGTGGCTTCAGCTTTGACTAACTTTGTTGGATAGATGATGGGAGAAAAATATGTTGAACAACCTCCCTTCAATATTTTTGAAACATTCGCAGAAACAACAAATCGTATTCCCATCTTTTTCGTGCTGTTCCCTGGTGTCGATCCGACACCCGAGGTCGAAAGAGTCGCAGCCAAATATGACATATCTACCAGCAACAAAAAATTCACAAACATTTCCATGGGTCAAGGTCAAGAGCAACCTGCTAAAGAAGCTCTGTTCAATGCTGCTGAAAAAGGACATTGGGTGCTGCTTCAAAACCTGCATTTGATGCAAACTTGGCTTAAGGGTATCAACGGATTGGAAGGAATGCTTGAAACGGTCTTTGCAAACAGTCATCCTAACTTCAGAATTATGTTGAGTTCAGAACCTCCTCCTTTACCTGAAATGGAAATTATTCCTGAGTCTATTCTTCAAACCTCCATCAAGGTGGCCAACGAAGCTCCTCAGTATTTGAAGGCTAACTTGCGACGAGCCTATGCCAACTTTGATCAAAAATTCGTGGATAAATGTGACAAGAAACCTAACGAATTCAAAGCTTGTCTGTTCACTCTGTGCTATTTCCACTCATTGGTGGTTGGAAGAAAGAAATTCGGTTCTCAAGGTTGGAGCAGAGTCTACAGCTTCAATGATGGTGACTTGACAATTTGTGCTGATGTGCTTCACAACTATTTGAGCAAGTACGACATCGTGCCTTGGGAAGACTTGAAGTACATCTTTGGTGAGATCATGTATGGTGGCCACATCACAGACGATTGGGATAGAAGAACCAACGCCACCTACTTGAAGGTGCTCTTCAAACCTGAACTTTTATTGCCCAACTTCAACCTTCTCTATCACCTCTTCAAATCACCAGATCCTGCTAAACTTGACTACGAAGGATACAGAAAATACATTGAAGAAAAATTGCCAGCCGAAGTACCTCAGATGTTTGGTATGCATCCCAATGCGGAAATTGGTTATTTGACTCTTCAGTGCGAGACCTTGTTCGATACTATTTTGGCTATTGAAGGTGGCTCTGGAGCTGGAGCTGCAGGTGGTGATGAGCAAACCTTAGCTATGATTAGTGATCTCAAGACCAGAGCTCCTGAAGGATACTCTTTGCTCGATATTAACAGCAAAATCAAAGAAGCTAAGGATAAAACTCCTTACGTTGTGGTGTGTCTTCAGGAATGCGAAAGAATGAATACTTTGTTGGGATAAATCAAACGCAGCTTGGAAGATTTGAGACTTGGTCTGACTGGTGCTCTCAACATAACTGATGCCATGGAGAGTCTTCAGAGATCATTGGCATTCAACAAAGTACCTGCTTCATGGGAAAAAGAAGCTTATCCTAGCAGAAAGAACTTAGCAATGTGGTTCAACGAGTTGCTCGAAAGATGTCTTCAGCTTGACAAGTGGAGTGCTGAACTAGTCCTACCTTACTCTCTGTGCATTAGTCATCTTTTCAACCCTATGAGTTTCTTGACTGCTATCATGCAAACAACCAGCAGATAAAAGATTCTTCCTCTTGATAACATGGCTCTTCAGACTAACGTGACTCTTATGAAAACTTCTGAAGAGGTCCAAGCTTACCCTGAAAACGGTGCATACATTCATGGTCTGATTTTAGAAGGAGCAGCTTGGGAACATGGAGCCCCTGGACAAGAAGGCTATTTGATATAACAAAGACCAAAAGAACTACATCCTCCTCTGCCTGTGGTGAATGTGGTGTCCGTGCTTTTGAAATAGAAGAAAGTTCTTGGTCAGTACGACTGTCCAGTTTACTACACAACTCTACGTGGTGCTACATACATTTTCAGGGCTAACTTGAACATGTAGAGTGAAGATTCCGATCAAAGCAAGTGGGTATTGTCAGGAACTTGCTTGTTGTTGAGTGACGATTGAGTGAAGATTAAAATGATCAACATATTATATAGAAAATTAATAGTCGTTATAATTGATTGAATGATGAACAAAACCACCAGAAACAGATAGTATAGTGCAACTAGGTTATCATATTCCAGAAATAAGTCCTCGATTCGAGCATAGAATATTTCTCCTGCTAAGAGTGTCAGCAAAGCGGACAGAAAAAAATTATGTGATAACTGTTTCAATCGTCAGGTCATAAAGAAGCATAAAATAGAGAAAAAAAACAATGAGGAGCCAGCAATCAGTGAGTCATGGACTTTACTTGATAATAAGGATTACAAAAAATCAAGGCAAATGCTAGAGACTCAGCTGAACCAAGTCAACTAGTATAATTTGAAAATAATTCATGAGCATGAAAAGAAAAAATAGGCTGAAAGGCAAATGAAAAAATAGCCAAAACAAATCTCTGACAATGACTATGAGACCTAACTATCGAGAATCAGACAAAGGAATGACGAGAAAAGGATGAAATTGAAGGAAGACCTTTAACGGCAGATCCTAATGGGCAATAGAAGAAGACAAGTAACACGATAGCATGGCAATAATAATACTTCACTCCTTCTTTTCAAGCCAGAAGTCGAATTAAGCCAAAAAAGACATGAATTGGAACTTCAATACCAAGAAGGTTTACTCCAACAAATCAATGAAAAGAAGCATCAAAAATAGAGAGAAATGAAAAATAGCCAAAGAGGAGAACAAAACATAGACTTTGGTCTATGGGCCAAATAGGACTTAAAAAAGGCTGCTTTGGCAAAGCTTGTTGAGCAGAACAAATAAAATCTCAAGGCATAGTTGAAGAAACTAGAATAATTAGCTTGCAGAAAGGCAGCATAAATTCTCAAAGAAAGATAGCAATAGGTAAATGAAAGACTCATGAAGTAAAGAGAAGTAGAAAATAAACTAAAAAGGCAGGAGATCTAAAGAAAGGATAAAATTGAACGGTATGTCGATGACTTGAAAAAACAAATCAAGGAGAACCGACTCAATAGAGAAAGATAATACACCAAACTGCATACTGAGCCCATTGAGAGTGAATGGGTTGGATAAGCCAGCAAAATGGAAAACAAATATGAACCTTGCACTTGCTGTACTAAATCTTTTCCCAAACAATTTCTGTCCTAATTATGATGAAATATGTTGGCTGTGATTCTTTAATATAATTACAACTATAACAATGTACTCCACCATGAGAGAAAATAAAGGAAAGGATATCTATCAGAAAGGGACTGCTTTCAAGTCATTTGCTCATTTCGAAGAGCCTAACTTGGGAAAAAGAGATTACATGGAGGATGGTAAACTCAAAACAATGTAGATTCATTTGTCATTGACTGCTTTCTTGAGAGTTGTCCAAAATCAGCACTGATTGGAATGTTCGACGGACATGGAGGAAGTGATGTCAGCCGTTTTTTAGTTAAAACAATACCTCAAGTATTTCACAAAAGAATCAGATAGTTCGCGATAGTTACTTCAAATCTAAAAAGCGAGGAAGAGCTCTTTTTGAATATGCCTTTGATACAGTACAACCAATATAACATAGGCCGATAAAATCATTGCTGAAAAGGGTTACGAATCAGGGTCTACAGGTACAGTTTGCTTAATCACCCTCGAATAAGCCAAAAGAGTCTTGTATGTCGCACACGTTGGTGATTCCACAGCTTATCTGTTTGATGATGTCGGATGCTAGAAGTTGACACCGGAACACAGATGCGATAATATGGATTAAATTCATCGGGTCAAGTACATAATGGGTTATAAAGAAAGGAAGGAGGCAAAATTTTGATGGGCCGACTTGGAGGTCTTTTGGCCATCACAAGAGCCTTTGGAGACATGTCTTTGAAGAAGAACATGGGGTTAATAGTCAAGCCAGAAGTAAAAAAGCTTTAGATAAGACTGAGCCATAAATTTTTAGTTGTAGCTAGTGACGGTTTATGGGATTTTGTCCAAATAAAAACCATCCAGAAGATCATCAAAGAACAAGCTGAACCTGATGATATTGCCAGAACCTTACTCAAGTATGCCGTCAACTAGGGCTCAGTCGACAATATTTCGGTCATTGTGATCAAGCTATGATTTATTGGTCTTCAATGTTATTATTCTAAATGAAAAATAATCAGAACTAGGCCTGTAAAGGGATGACCTCGGTTTCACTAACCTCTGGATTTAAGGGAAGTTAGCCTTCTGGTTAAAATTAGGGAACATCTTGGTGGACAGCAGGGATATTTTTGTCATTATATGAGCTTTATCGGTCTCTGAGGTTGACTTATTGCTTAGGCTATTCTTCCAGCGAATTAACACGATGATAAGGCGTTTTAACTTTCTTTCTTCTGGCCTCTCTTTCTCCCTAGTATACTTTCTTTTTCTTTGAGATAACTGGTAGTTGATACATTTCGCTTTGCTGGAGTATATCGTCAACTCCTTCAACTGATAAACTGTG
>Ga0100385_1003737_pt1 | contig 13392 bp, 16 predicted proteins | sample CryGeymeta201509_FD_81543 | JGI IMG/M metagenome (GOLD analysis project Ga0100385, IMG submission 81543) | Groundwater microbial communities from Crystal Geyser aquifers in Utah, USA - Crystal Geyser metaG 2015-09 | ecosystem: Environmental > Aquatic > Deep subsurface > Groundwater | place: USA... | reverse complement strand
TTTGTTTTGTACGGTGTTTTATCTTTCGAAAAACGAACATCTTTATAAATTCGAAAAACACAATCTTTTGGTGTAAGAAGTCCAATTTCAGAATCGAATGTTGCAATTTCTTTAATAAAGGCAGAAACTATTTTTTCAAAATCGAGTTTAAGATTATCGTACAAAGGTTTATTTTTAGTAAACCATTCCTTATTGTTATTGAATTTTAATTTACTTAAAAATGAGAAGTATTGTTCGTTTAACATGGCTTTAATTTTCGATAAAAATAATTAAAAATTAATCAGAAATAAAAATTGTTTTAAAAATGACCTTGAAAAAATTTTATATTTTTTTAATATTCAATAGTACCGATTATTTGTTACCTTCGCACTAAAAAAATTGATAAAACTTAATGAGCCAATATCGTGATAAATCAATAATTCGCAGATTAATAAGCTCTTACATAACTACTGTAATAAGTATTTCGTTAGTGCTTTTTATGTTGGGATTAATAGGGATTCTTGCTTTAAGTTCGAAAAGATTAAGTAATTATGTAAAGGAAAATATTAGTTTTTCGGTTTTTTTAAAAGATGACATTAAAGATGCTGATATTTTAAAACTTCAAAAGAATTTAGATGCTGCACCTTATGTAAAATCAACATTGTTTATTACAAAAGATATGGCCGCCGAGCAACTAAAAAAAGATTTAGGCGAAGAATTTGTTGATTATTTAGAATACAATCCATTGCCACAAGCCATCGAAGTAAAATATAAAGCCGAATATGCTAATCCCGATAGTATTGCTCTAATTGAACGTGAATTAAAAGAATATTCTCAAGTTAGCGAAGTATATTATCAAAAAAATCTTGTTTCGCTTATTAATGAAAATGTTAACAGAATTAGTCTTATAGTTCTTGCAATAAGTATTTTGCTTTTAATAGTTGCTATAGCTTTAATTAACAATACGATAAGACTTTCGGTTTACTCAAAAAGATTTAACATTAAAACAATGCAATTAGTTGGTGCAACAAGAGGGTTTATTAGATGGCCATTTTTAAAAGCAAGCGTTTATCAGGGAATTATTGCTTCATTAATTTCAATTGCTCTATTATCAGCTGTCATTAAAATTGCTGACAGCGAGTTAAATTCAATTATCAGTTTAAATGATTTTACTTTGATAGGACTGCTTTTTGGATTAGAGATTTTAGCAGGTGTTGTTATAACATCGTTCTCATCATATTTTGCTGTAAATAAATTTTTGCGTTCAAAATCATCTGAATTATATTATTAATTAAATAAATATGGCACAAGAAGAAAACAACGGAATGGTACTTGGTAAAACAAACTACATTTTATTAGCAGTAGGGTTTATAATTTTAATTGTTGGATACATATTGTTATCGGGCGGAAAAGCTCCTAACCCTAAAGTTTTTTCAAATGAACTATTCACAACAACAAGAGTTACAATTGCCCCAATTTTAATAATTTTAGGTTTTACTATTGATGTTATTGCTCTTATTTTAAAACCAAAGAAATAATACTAAATGAGTTGGCTCGAAGTTATTATCCTTTCGATAATTGAAGGGCTCACTGAATTTTTGCCTATTTCATCAACCGGACACATGATTATTGCCCAGTCTGTTCTCGGAATGGAAAACACGGATTTTCTTAAAGCATTTTTAATTAATATACAATTTGGTGCAATATTATCGGTGATAGTGCTTTATTGGAAAAGGTTTTTTCAAACAGTAAATTTTTATTACAAATTATTTGTTGCATTTTTGCCTGCTGCAATCATCGGCTTTTTGTTAGGAGATTATATTGATATGCTTCTCGAAAATGTTTTAGTAGTTGCAGTTTCGTTACTTTTAGGAGGAATTGTTTTGGTCTTTATTGATAAATGGTTAAATAAGCCATCCAACAAACAAGAGATAACATATAACAAAGCATTAAAAATTGGAATTTTTCAGTGTATTGCAATGATACCCGGAGTTTCCCGTTCAGCAGCAACAATAATAGGCGGAATGACACAAAAATTAAACAGAAAAACCGCTGCCGAATTTTCGTTTTTTTTAGCAGTTCCAACAATGTTTGCTGCATCGGCATATAAACTGCTGAAAAACGAACATACAATCACATCCGATAATGTGTTAATGCTTATTGGTGGAAATATTGTGGCGTTTATTGTTGCTCTTATTGCCATTAAATCGTTTATTACATTTTTAACAAAATACGGTTTTAAAGTTTTTGGATGGTACAGAATTGTATTAGGTTTAGTTATTTTAATTTTGTTAGCATTGGGTTATAATCTAAGTATATTATAATGGATTTTGTTGAAAATGAAAATGGAACATTATTAATTGATAAACCTTATCGTTGGACATCGTTCGATGTGGTTAATAAGCTAAGAAATTTAATTAAAAAACAAACCGGAAAAAGATTTAAAGTAGGTCATGCAGGCACTCTCGACCCTTTAGCAACGGGCTTATTAATAATTTGTTATGGAAAAGAAACGAAATCTATTTCACAATTTATGGATTACGAAAAAGAATATATAGCTACTTTTAAATTTGGTGCTACTACTCCTTGTTACGATTTAGAAAAACCAATAAACCAGACATTTCCGTTTAAACACATTACAAAAGATATGGTAGAAAAGGTTTTGTTAAAATATACTGGTGAGCAAGAGCAAATGCCCCCGATATTTTCGGCAAAACAAATTGATGGAAAAAGAGCATATAAAATTGCCCGTCAGGGCGAAAATCCTGAAGTTAAAACACAAAAAATTAATATTTATAAATTGGAACTAGTTAATTTTGAACTCCCCGAAATAGTTGTTAAAATTGTTTGCAGTAAAGGAACTTATATAAGGGCATTAGCCCGCGATTTTGGAAACGAGCTTAAAAGCGGAGCACATTTAACAGCTTTAAGAAGAACTCGCATTGGTAAATTTAACGTTAGCGATGCAGTAGTTTTTGACTTACCCGTCTGACCGCTCCAAGCGGTCTGACGGGTAAGTGGTATGTAACTACTCACCCGATACAATTTTTCTATTATGTTGTTAAACATAGATTTTTTAATATGCAGATTATTAACAATATAAGATTTTTTACCTAAATTATTTTATAGAAATTTTATTGACCATGCACTTTCTATATATTGATTATTAATACTATAAACCGGGTAAGTAGTTAATAATTCGTGGTGAAAAATATTTTGATAAAAATAAATAATATTTTGTGATTATGAACGCAGGTTCATTACTTTTGTCAAAAATTAATTTTTGGTTTTCTAAATGAGTAATTAATGGCAAGGCCTCAGAAAAATAGAAAAATATGCAAACCGCCTAAAATGCAAGGGTTTAAACCATTTGGTTTAGCATTTTGTGAAACCAAACATATTATAATGCAATATGATGAATACGAGGCGATTAAATCGGTAAATTATAATTTTCTTCCACAAGTTGAGGCAGCAGTCCTTATGGGAATTTCTCGCCCCACTCTTACAAGGATTTACAATAGTGCGTTAAAAAAAATCGCGAAAGCATTTGTTGAGGGTAAGTCAATTATTATTAAAGGTGGCAATTTCGAATTTGAAAAAGATTGGTTTAAATGTAAAAAATGTTTTAAGCTGATAGAAGGGTTGGGTAATCACGTAAAATGTTCGGATTGTAATCGCTTTGGAAAAGAAGAATTAATTAATTTAAATAAAAAATAAATAGAATGCTATAAATATTTAACAAATAAAAAATAAAAAAAATGAATACAGAAAAATCAGGTTTTAATACCAAATTAATTCATGCCGGAGAAATTAACGACCAATTCGGTTCTGCAACCGTTCCAATTTATCAAACATCAACTTTTTCTTTTAAAAGCGCCGAAGAAGGTGCTAAATGTTTTGCGGGTGAAAGCGATGGTTATATTTATACACGCATAGGAAACCCAACAATCAACGCATTAGAAAGACAAATTGCTACACTGGAAAACGGATTTGGAGCAATTGCGGTAAGTTCGGGCATGGCAGCCGCAACAACTATTTATTTATCTTTATTAAGCACTGGCGACCATATTGTAAGCACCGATGCCATTTATGGACCCGCTCGCGGAGTAATGGAAAAACAATTTGTGCGCTTTGGGTTTCAGTCCACTTACATAAATACTACTAATGTTGAAAATATTAAAAAAGCTATTCGTCGTAACACCAAAGTAATTTATATCGAAACACCTGCAAATCCTACAATGGACATTACAGATATTAAAGCCTGCTCCGAAATTGCTCAGAAACACGACTGTTTATTGGTTGTTGATAATACATTCTGTAGTCCGTATCTGCAAAAGCCTCTTGATTTAGGGGCAGACATAGTTTTTCATTCTATGACTAAATTTATAAACGGACATGCCGATATTGTTGCAGGAATCATAATTGCAAAAGAAGAAAAACTATATCACCAACTGCGGAATATGATGGTAAATTTAGGTTGCAATATGGATCCGCATCAGGCATATATGGTTTTACGCGGACTAAAAACACTTTCGGTACGCATTGACAGGGCGCAGGAAAATGCACAAAAAGTTGCTGAATTTCTTGAAAAACACCCGAAAGTTTCCTGGATTAAATACCCGGGAATACCATCGCACCCACAATACGAATTAGGCAAGCGACAAATGAAAGGTAGCGGTTCAATGATAAGTTTCGGATTAAAAAGAGGTTTCGAAGGTGCAAAAAAATTAATGAATAATGTGCATTTAGCACTTTTAGCAGTTTCGCTTGGCGGAATTGAAACACTTATTCAGCATCCTGCATCAATGACACACGCAAAAGTCTCAAAAGATGATAAACAAAAAGCAGGAATTACTGATGATTTAATTCGGGTTTCTGTAGGAATTGAAGATTCAAAAGATATTATTGAAGATTTAAAACAAGGTTTAGAAAAAGTTTGATAAAACAAAATTATGGAAAACTTTTTTGATTCAGCAGCACAAAATTGGGATAAAAATCAAAGAACGATTAAAAGAACTAATGATATAGCAATAGAATTACGTAAAGTAATAGCTCTTAAAAATGGGCAAACGGCAATGGAATTTGGAGCCGGTACGGGTTTATTAAGCTTAGCTCTAAAAGACTTGTTTTATGAAATAACCCTAATGGATAGCTCTTTAGAAATGATGCGTGTTACAATCGAAAATCTTGCAGAAAAAAACATTCATCATTTAACTCCCATTTTATTTGATTTAGAAAAAGAAGATTACACTGCTAAAACTTTTGACTGTATTTATTCTCAAATGTCGCTACACCATGTTTTAAATATTGATAAAATAATAACAAAATTTTACAATTTGTTAAACCCTGGAGCCATAATGGCAATTATTGATTTGTATAAAGAAGATGGCACTTTTCACGAAAGAGATTTTTCGGGGCATTTTGGGTTTAATCCCGAAGAGTTAGAAGAGGTTCTTAAAAAGTCTGGTTTTAAAGAAATTTCATATAAACCATGTTTTGAAATCACAAAAGCAGAAGGTCCCAATGCAGGAAAGTCTTATCCTTTATTCTTATTAACATGTAAAAAACCATTAAAATGAACGAAATCACCTTTAAACCAATTGGCATAATCTACTCGCCTTTTAAAACGATTGAAAATATTCCGATACAAAATATAGGTGCTAAAGGAGTAAAAGGAACAATTGAAATATTTAAGGAATTTGTTACAGGTTTAAAAGATTTGGATGGTTTTTCACATCTTATATTGATTTACCATTTGCATAAAGTAATTCATGATTCTTTGTTGGTAAAACCTTTTTTAGATACTGTAGAGCATGGAATTTTTGCAACTCGCTCACCTGTTCGTCCCAATCCAATTGGTTTGACAGTTGTTAAACTAATTGAAATAAAAAATAATCTGATAACCATTGAAAACTTAGATATTTTATATAAAACTCCTTTGCTTGATATAAAACCATTTCTGCCTATGATTGATGATACGAAAGATATTCGTATAGGATGGCTTACTGGCAAAATAGAACAGTTCGAAATAAAAAAATCAGATAATAGATTTATAAATTGAAAATCGCATTAAAAAATATTACAGTTTGGTTTTTGCTATCGTTGTTTTTAACGCCGATAGCAGTAAAAATATCGCATACACATGAACATCATTTTATTTGTACTGCAAAGACTGAAAAACATTTTCATAATTACGAAACAAAATGTAATATTTGTGATTTTACAATTTCGTTATTTAATTCAAAATCAACATTAACCCGGGATTTGGTCCAAAAAGTGACATAATCCCCAAAATTTATTTGCGTAACATCAGTAAATAAAATATATGGATGAACCATTAAGTTATTTTATTAAGAAATTCGGTTTTGACATTTCAAATATTAAAAGAATTGTTACTGGAAAAAAATATTCCGCTGTAATATTAAGAAATGGGAATATCGGCGTTTGTGCAAATCTTTTGAACAGAGTAGAATTGAAAAAAGAAGATTTAAAAAAAATTGACTTATCCGATATCAATCATAGAATAATATTAAATGCTTATTATAACGCATCGCTGAATTATTCTAATAATGAACATCAAACAGGTGATATTTTTGAAAAAATTAATTTTGAAACTTATGAAAATATAGTTATGCTCGGTCTTTTCAAACCAATTTTAGAAAACTTTAGAAAAAATAAGATTAAAATATCTGTTTTTGATATGCTCAAAGAAGACAGAGAACTTGTTTCAATGGAAGATATAACAGATTATGTCAATAAAGCAAACGCAGTAATACTTTCTTCAACAACTGTCTTTAATAATTCTTTTATGAATATTGTGAACAATACAGGCGAAAACTGTGATATATTTCTTTTAGGACCATCTTCAATTATGAACAGAGATATGTTTTTATATAAAAATATTAAAGGTATTTTTGGGTCAGTATTCGAAAAAAACGATGAAAGAGTTTTGAATGTAATTGAAAATGGTTATGGAACAAGAAAATTTTTACCCTTTGGGAAAAAAATATATTTAAAATCTGACCTTACGCAAAAATAAAATTATGGCAATATACAAATATGGAAATAGAATTCCCGAAATAGGTAAAGACTGTTTTATCAGTGACTCTGCCAGAGTAATAGGAGATGTAAAAATCGGCAATAATTGTTATATCGGGCATGGTGCTGTTTTAAGGGGTGACTATGGCTCTATCAGTATCGGCGATGGAACTGCCATTGAAGAAAATGCAGTCTTGCATATCAGACCAGATGGATTGCTGAAATTAGAGGAAAAAGTAACAATAGGACACGGTGCTTTGGTACACGGGAAACTGATAAAATCTTTTGCGGTTATCGGAATAGGTGCAGTTATCGGCTTCGATGTTGTAATCGGAAAGTGGAGTATTGTAGCTGAAGGATGCGTAATTAATAAAGGTGTAGAAATTTCTGATAATAAAATTGTTGCAGAAGTTCCATACAGAATTATTGGAAGAACTATGAAAAAACACAAGGATTTCTGGACTTATGGAAAGCAACTTTACATAAATTTAGCTAAAGAATATAATACAAAATTCAAAAAGATTGAATAGTTTGTAAATATTCAGCTTTGTAACTAAATTGCCACAGTTATTGTTTCATTGTTAAATTGTTTCATTGTTGAAAAATGAAAAATAATGATAAAAAAATATTTACAACTCAACGATATTGATGCTTACAAGACGGCTTTTAATTTGAGTAACTATGTTTGGAAAATTGTTATACAATGGGATTACTTTGCGAAAAATACCATTGGTGAACAATTTGTTACAGCAGTAGATTCTATTTCAGCCAATATTGCTGAGGGTTTCGGCAGATATTCAAAAAAAGATAAAGTAAAATTTTACCGATACAGCAGTGGCTCTTTAAAAGAATCTTTTGACTGGAACCAAAAATCAAAAGTACGGAAATTATTATCAGAAGAGGGGTATAACCATATTTTCGGAGAACTTAAAAAACTTCCAAAAGAAATCAACCAACTCATACTGTTCACAAATCAAAAGTTAACAATTTAACAATGAAGCAATGTAACAATGTAACTTTGGCATCCCGCACTTGCAGGACTGTCTGCGACTGAGTAACGATAATTTTATTAATGATTGATATGAAGAAGATTGATAAAAAACATATAGAAAAACGCAATAGCGACTTAATGAAAGCAGTCAGTTATCATGGTCATTTGTGTCTTGGGCAGATACTTGGAGTTCATCTTGCAGAAAAAGGTATGGAGGCGATAGGCACTACCGACCCCCGAAAAATGATTATCTATGTTGAAAATGACAGGTGTATTTCCGATGCCATCCAGATACTTACCGGAACCAGGTTGGGAAGACGGACTATGAAATTAGTAAACTATGGAAAAATGGCTGCTACTTTTATAAATACTGAAACATTGGATGCTTACAGAGTTTGGGTTAGTGGTAAAATTAATGAGATGATTGGTAAAGTCAGTTCTTACCAGCAGGAAAAAGAAAAACAATATAAAATCCTGCTTGAAACCCCTTCAGAAGAGGTTGTAAGCATTCAAAAAGTAACGGTAAATATCGCCAAAGAAGATATGCCCGGAAAACCTCTTCGCACGGTAACATGTGCGAGGTGTAATGAAAAAGTGATGGACGGCAAAGATGTTTTGAGTGATGATGGTCCTTTATGTCTGGCTTGTGCCGGAAAACCGTATTATCAACTTATAATGAATAATGCAGATGAAACTGGAAAATAGTTTATTATCAAGTATCAGGAATTTAGATATTCAGGTGAAAGATGTATGGGTAGGACTTTTTTGGACTGCCATAGAGTCTAATTATATTGGAATGAGCCATACATATAAAACCGGACAAAAAATTTTTATTAAAGATGAAGGAGAATTATCATCTTTCTCAGCAGTTCAATTGGCTGAACGCATATTGTCATGGAAACCACTTGAAGCATCTATTGGTATGGCTGCGCTCAATTCGCTTATTAAACCGGAGGGCGAACCCAGCAATATTAAAGACTTTATTATAAATAAGGGCAGGGGTAAAACCATTTCTGTAATAGGAAGGTTCCCATTTAATGATGAAATATCTGAAATTGCCGGAAAAGCATATTTTCTTGAGATAGACCCTGAAGGCGATGAACTTCCTCCGCAGGCTTGCGAAGATGTGTTGCCAAAATCAGACATTAATGTTATTACAGCAACAGCACTTATTAATCACACCCTGCAGCGATTACTTGAACTTGGAAAAAATGGAATAAATATAGTATTAGGTCCTTCTACTCCTATGTCACCCATATTATTTGATTTTGGAGCAGATATACTGGCGGGAGTAAAAGTTATTGACAAAAATGCTCTTGTAAAAAGCATTACCCAAGGTGTTAAAAAATTTAAACTGCTCAATGGAAGCGAGCCAATTTGTCTTTATAAAAAAAATTTATGATTTAACATGAAATCAATTAAAATCAATTTTGCATTTTGCATTTTATTATTTACATTTTGCAATTATGCAATTGCTCAAAATATATGTATTAAAGGTAATGTAATTGACTCTGAAACTAAGGCGCCTATTCACGGTGTGAATGTTTTTATCAAAAACACATTTATCGGGACTACAACAGATTTTAATGGAAATTTTAATATGATATGTCAACCGGAAGATACTGCGATTTTAGTTTTATCTTGTATTGGCTATAAAACTTATGAGACAAAAATTTTTCTTTCAGAAACAGTAAACCTGAATATTAAGTTGAATCCTGATATAATTTTTTTGGAAGATATTGTTATATCTACGGCAAAGAATGAGATTACAAGCTTTGAACAGACTATTCCTGCTTCAATTATTTCAAAAGAAGCCATAGTGGAATCAGGTGTACAGAACATTGCTGATATTGTTGAAAAAGAACCCGCAGTTTCTTTAGCAGGTATTGGTTACCATAGAGCTCCATCTATCAGGGGATTAGCTCAAAAGCGTGTAGTTGTGATGGTTGATGGCGAAAGAATAAGCACTGATATGAATATTGGACCTCCCGGAACTTATATAAATCCTTTAAATATTGAAAGAATTGAAATATTACGTGGACCCTATTCTACACTTTATGGCTCGGATGCTGTAGGGGGAGTTATGAATATTATTACTAAAGATTATTCTAAACCTCTTACTAATAAGTATGTTGGTGGAACTTTTGCCGGTAATTACAACTCCATAAACAACGGATATAATGCTAATCTCTCGCTTAACAGCAAAATAGCAGATAAATTATTTTTCAATGTATCGGGTGGTAAAAGAAAGGTTGATTCTTATAAAGACAGAGATGGAAACGAAGTGCAGGGAACTAATTATAAAGAGCAATATCTTGCAGGAAATTTGACTTATCAGCCAAACATCCATCATAAATTACAGTTAAATACTCTTTTAAGTGTGGCAGATACAATCGGGAAAAGCAGTTTTTCTCCTTATTTGAACGCACTTCATCCTAACGATAATCATTATAAGTTGGGCTTAAATTATGAATGGATGAATATTACCCGTTGGCTTCCAAAAATGACTATTCGTGCTTCCCGAAACAGAAACGAAATGACACTTCGTATCTATAACTATTACCAAATTCACACAGGTAAAGGGAAAAATATAAATTTTAATAAAAAGAATCTGTATCATACCGATTACGTTTATCAACATGATTTTCATTTTATTATTAATAAAAAATTAAAAGTGCTTGCAGGTTTTGACGGTTATCAAAGAGATGATATTCATTTGGACCAGGAAACATGGTTATATTCTTATGATTCGTTAAATAGTGATAACTTTTATATTGATACTTTATTTAAAAAACTTCCTAAAGATACAATTATTGCTCAGGCATATCAACGAAGTCTGGGAGCTTTTGTCCAGGCTAATTATATTCTTTCCGACAAATTTTCTTTTAATGCAGGAATAAGATGGAACAAGTTTAAAACAGTCGCTGAATTAGTTGATGAAAGTGCAGTAACTCCGCCGTATTTTGATTACAGTAAAAACATTCATACAACCGAAACAAAAAACCATGGGGCTTTAAGCGGTAATTTAGGCATTTCATATATGCCTGAGGAAAATATAAATATTACGGCAAATATAGGACAAGCTTTTCGTGTGCCAACTACAAAAGAATTGTTTGTTGATATGCAAACACCATTAGGAATGAACTATTCTAATGACTCATTAGTCCCTGAAAAAAGTCTGAATATTGATTTAGGAATCAAATTGCGTAATAAATCAGGAAATTTGTCATTAACTTTTTTTAGAAATAAAATAGACGATATGGTAATACTTCAATGGGATTCACTTCATACAAAGGGTACTTTTAAAAACCAAAATTCTGTAATATATGGAGGTGAATTTGCTTTTAACTATCAAATTATTAAAAAATTATCGGTATTTGGTAATATAAGTAAAATATACGGAAGCGGAGATAATAATGAAGTATTAACGGATATTCCCCCTTTTCAAATTAATTTACAGACAAGATATTTTATAAAAGAAAAAATTTTTTATGTAGCTTTGTCAGGAAAATATTCAGCAAAACAGAGTGATGTGGCAACAGGCGATATCCCAAATAATGAATTTTTTGTTTTTGACTTTCTTAGTGGATGGAATATTAGAAAAAATTTACATATAAATTTTTCGGTGAAAAATATTTTAAATGAAGATTACAGAGAACATTACCTATTTGACTGGATGAAAGCGCCTGGTCGTAGTTTTAATGTAGGAATCAATTATAGTTTTTAATATGAAAATTCTTATACATCTGATAATAATCTCATTTGTGATAATGATTGCAGGTTGTAGTATAAATGATAAATCTGAAAGTGCGGGGGGGCTTGTAGATATTTCTGTAATTACAAGCTATCCAGATAAATATCATAATAACACAGTATATGTTGAAGGTATAGTAACATCGGTTTGTAAAGAAGAAGGATGTTTCATTGATATAGTTCCTCTATCCGGAGCAGGAGAAGGGGTGCTTGTTAATGCCCGGTATATGGCTTTCAAATTTCCTAAGGAAAGTGTAGGGAAAATCGCTGTAATAAAGGGAAATTTCTATTCTAAGGTTTACCCGTTTTATAGAATGAACCATTGGCACGGGCATGGCTGGCGTGCATGGGAAAAAAACATACCTTCCTTTGCCAGAATATTACGAATTGAAGCAGATACTGTATCTTTTAAGGAGTCAAAGGATATGGTAACAATAAAAGAAACCCCTCTGATTCCTTTTACATTACAAGTAATAAATCTTGAGCAAATGGAATTTGAAGCATCCCGGATGGGCACTGGTAAAAAATATCTCCATCCGGGAGATAGTACTCCTGAACATTCTACTAAACGTTATCACGAATTGCTGTTTGCTATTGAAGGAGAGATGTTCGTCAGTATGGAAAATATATCAGGCGAAATTAAACTTACACCGGGATTGGCATGTTACATCCCTCCCAATACAAAACATTCTGTAATGAACAAAGGAAAGCAAAGAGCATGCTATATCTTCGTTTATTCATTACCCGAACAAACCGAAGAAGCTCAGCACGAGCATTCGGATACGACTAAACATAAACATTAAAAAATTGCGAAAAACAGATAACAGTTTAAAAAGCAAATAAAAAATTCAGAAAAAATAATAAAAAAGGGAGGTAAAAATGAAAAATTGTAATGAAAGTTTAAATGCTAACCGTACAAATACAGGAAAAATATTTGTCGGGATTTTGGTTTTTGGCTCTGTTTGGGGCTTACTTGATGCCATATCGGTCGCATATTTTGCGCCTTTTTTTCACATCAGGCATCTTTGTCTTTGTCCTTTAACTGTTGTTATTTTCGGTTTCTTCCTGATGACCATTGCTTTGAATATTTATAAAAAACCAATTATGCTCATCGGAATCGGACTAATAGCGGCATCATTTAAGTTATTAAATTTCGCCATAGTTCCACTGCCCGTTGTTAATGGCTATGTTGCATATCAACCGGTAGTAAATCCTGCGCTTGCCGCTTTTGTAGCTTCAGTTGTTTATGCTTTATTTGTCAGTTTACTTATGAATAAGATGGAGAGGAATATATTTATTCGCATAATAACAGGAGCATTAGCAGGATTTATAAGCGTTGTTTTCTTTGTATATGCCGCTTTTTATCTTACCAATACTCACCCATTAATAGTTGATACGCCCATACAGTATCTTTTTCCATTCGAGGGTCCCGTAACTGCATTTCTGGGCGCCATTTTCCTGCCTTTAGGATATTTGGCAGGTATTAAATTTCAATATAGAAATATCTTTTTGCCAGTTAAAAAACAGTGGCTTTACTATATTACGGCTTGTTTTATAGTAGTTGCCTGCATAGGGCTCAGTACATTGGTTCTTACTTACCGGAGTTAAGGGGACTTCTATAAATTAGAATA
>Ga0100385_1003732_pt1 | contig 13397 bp, 11 predicted proteins | sample CryGeymeta201509_FD_81543 | JGI IMG/M metagenome (GOLD analysis project Ga0100385, IMG submission 81543) | Groundwater microbial communities from Crystal Geyser aquifers in Utah, USA - Crystal Geyser metaG 2015-09 | ecosystem: Environmental > Aquatic > Deep subsurface > Groundwater | place: USA... | reverse complement strand
AGGTAGCCTAAGAATTGAGACTTTACAATTTGAAGGAAAAAAAGTTTGTAGCGATCGTGACTTTTTAAACGGTTTACAAGGTGATTTCAATTTAAGCTTATCAAAGGATATCAAGTGATTATTTCTCCTAGTATCTTATCTGCCGATTTCATGAATTTACAAAACGATATTGAAGCTCTTGCGCTTCGAGATGATATTTGGTTACATCTTGATGTTATGGATGGTCACTTTGTACCTAACATGACTTTTGGTATCCCAATAATAAAACAACTCTCAACAATAACTAAAATACCCCTTGATATGCACCTAATGGTAACCAACCCTGAGTTTCATATTCACGAACTAAAAAATACAAAATTACAAAATGTCACATTCCATATCGAAGCAGTTGAAGATGCTCTTCATTTAATTAAAATTGCAAAACAATTCTTTCCAAGTGTAGGAATTAGTATCAAACCTGGGACAGATGTAGGTTCTCTCTCAACTGATATCTTAGAAATTGTTGATTTAATTTTAGTTATGTCTGTTGAACCAGGTTTTGGAGGACAAAAATTCATGCCAAAGGCCGTTGAAAAAATAGTGCAGTTAAATTATTTGCGTGAACAAAACCAATATCACTTCCAGATTCAAGTTGATGGTGGCATTGACAACAATACTGTCAAAAGCGTCACTGATGCTGGCGCTGATAATCTCGTTGCAGGGTCATATATCTTTGGCGCGAAACAAGAAGATTACAATAAAAGAATAGATAGTTTAAAAATATAATAGAGGATTTATGGCAAAAGAAATTATAATTGATGGTCACAGTTTAACAATGAAAGATATTTTCAACGTTGCGAATTCTAAATCAAACGATGTTAAGGTTTCATTATCCCCTATTGCGAGAGAAAGCATTTTAAAATCACGCGAATACGTTCACAAGATTGTTGAGCTTGGTGAACCAGTATATGGAATAAACACAGGTTTTGGAGCACTAGCAACAAAGCACATTGCTAAAAAAGATCTATCACAGCTTCAAGTAAATCTTATCCGTTCTCATTGTACTGGTGTCGGTAAACCCTTCTCTCGAGAAGTAACACGTGCAATCATGCTCCTTAGAGCGAATTGTTTAACTTCTGGTTATTCAGGTGTTTCAATAGAAGCGATAGAATTATTAATAGATTTTTTAAATCACGATATAACTCCGGTTGTTCCAGAGAAAGGTTCAGTTGGAGCATCTGGTGACCTTGCGCCACTTTCACATATTGCTCTAGCTCTTATTGGAGAAGGTGAAGTTGTTGTCGATGGTAAGGCACAGAAATCTGATTTTGCTATTCATCAAATAGGAAAAAAGCCCGTTGTTCTTGGCCCAAAAGATGGTTTGGCATTAATTAATGGAACAGCTGTCATGGCCGCACTCGGAGCACTGGCTGTCTATAAATCAGAGCGTCTTGTGAAACTTGCTGACATCGCTGCGGCCTGTACTCTTGAAGGTGTACGTGGAACTTCTGCAGCTTATGATTACAAAATCCATAGCCTTAAACCACATCCTGGTCAACTTGCCTCTGCAATCAACTTGAACAAACTACTAGAAGAAAGCGGGATTTTACATTCACATCCAGATTGTGGAAAAGTTCAAGATCCATATTCTTTAAGGTGTGTTCCTCAAGTACACGGTGCCTGTCGCCAAACGCTAGCTCACTCACGTGAAGTAATTGGAATCGAACTCAATGCTGTTACTGATAACCCTCTTATTTTTGTAAACGAGGATCAAGTTATTTCTGGTGGTAATTTCCATGGGGAAGCAATAGCGATGGCAATGGATTATCTTGCGATAGGTCTAGCTGAACTTTGTAATATTAGTGAACGCCGTGTTGAAAAGATGATGAATCCAACATTCTCAGATCTTCCGGCTTTCCTTACTCCAAATTCTGGTCTTAACAGTGGTCTTATGATTGCTCATGTTACTGCTGCTGCTCTAACTTCTGAAAATAAATATCTTTGTCACCCTGCGAGTGTAGACTCTGTACCGACTTCGACTGATAAAGAAGATCACGTTTCAATGGGTGTTACCGCCGGAAGAAAACTACATGAAGTTTTAGACAATTTAACAAAATGTCTTTCTATTGAATTCTTATGTAATACACAAGCAATTGATCTCTTAAGACCACTTAAGTCTTCGCCTCCAATTGAAGCTCTCATTGCTCATGTTAGAAAAACGGTTCCAATGATTGAAGACGATAGAATATTTTATAAAGATATGAACAATATTGAAGCACTTATCAACAATAACGAACTTCTAACTATTGTTGAAAAAAGTATTGGTGAACTCAACTAATGAAAATACTTGAGAATATTTCTGAACTCTTAACTTTAAGCTCTGCTCACTCTAAAGATGGACGTAATCTTACACCACAAGACTTATCCATCATAAGTGATGCTGCTGTTATTTTTGACGATAGTAATATTCTCTGGGTAGGAAATACAAATGATATTCCTACACAGTATAATAATGTTAACACACGTATCGATTGTTCTAATATAGTTGTTACTCCAGAACTCGTTGATTCACATACTCATATTATTTTTGGTGGAAATCGCGCGAATGAATATAAAATGCGCCTTGATGGAGCAGACTACCAAGCTATTGCTAATGCTGGTGGTGGTATTCTCTACACAATGAATGAGACAAATAAAGCCACAGATCAAGAACTATTCGATCTAGCAGTTGAACGCATCGAACGTATTAACTCATATGGAGTTGGTACAATCGAAATTAAAAGTGGCTACTCCCTAACCTATGATGGAGAAATGAGGGCTGCTAAAATAATCGACCAACTCAAGAATCACTTCCATCCACGAGTTCAAATTTTCAATACTTTTCTTGCTGCACATGCTGTACCAAAGAATTTTATATCTTCCCGAGAATATCTCACCCAAGTTGTTCTACCCTTACTAAGAGATTTATCTCCTTTAAATATTATTGATGCTGTCGATATTTTTCATGAGGAAGGTTATTTTGATGAGAGTGATACTGAGAAACTTTTTAAAGAATCTTCTCAATTAAATATCCCATGTAAAATTCATGCTGATGAATTCAATGACAATGGTGGTGCAAGTATCGCCGTTAAATATAGTGCCTTAAGTGCAGACCATCTTCTTTGCACTGGTGACCTTGGTATCAAAGACTTAGCAAGATCATCAACTGTAGCAACTGTATTACCAGGAACAGGTTTCTTCCTTGGTAAACCACAGGCCAATGCTAAAAAAATGCTTGATGCCGGATGCAAACTTTCAATTGCTTCTGACTATAATCCTGGCTCATGCCACTTTGACAATGTCATTTTCGTAGCATCTCTAAGCGCTCCAATGTATCCTCTAAATTCAGCGCAGATGTGGGCCAGCATTACCTTGAATGCAGCACATGCACTTGGACTAAGATCGCAAGGAGCTATTATTGAAGGCCTAAAACCTAGGTTCTCCTTCTTTAATGTAAATAGTATTAGTGAGATTAGTTACAACTGGGGACGAAATTTTTCAATTTCTAAGCTATAGAGAGTTTATTTTTTCTAAGAACTCTTCAGCAAGAAAATCCTTCGAGCCTTTTGATACTTCGATAACTTTGCCATTATGATAAATGATCGATACTGGAATTGTCGATACCATGTATTTGTCTGTAAGAGTACCTTTAGAATCTAGAACAATATCAAAATTCAGCTTGTACTTATCTTTTGTTTTCTTAACAGATGACAAGTCACCAGCTTCATCAGAGTTGATAGCGATAATTTTTAATTTATCAATATCATATTTCTTTCTAAGTGATACTAGTGATGGAAATTCTTCGAGACATGGCTGACACCAGCTGGCCCAAAAATTTACAATAACGAAGCCCTTTTGTAATTTAGAGTTGTCAATTGAAGTCCCATCATCTTTTTTAAATTCGAGTGTTGAAAGCATTGATTCATAATGCTTAAATTCTTTAGAAATATTTTCACTCTTTTTAGCAAATAAAAAATCATATTGTGGAATAATGAATACTCCCAGTAAAATAACTGAGATAATTACTACGATATTAAATGGAAAAAATTTCTTTGTTGTTTGCATTGCAACCTACCTACTAACATATAGTATAAAGGTAAAAAACTACTCATGGAACACAGCAAAAAGTACCAAAGTATTTATATAAGGATACTAACTTCTTTTAAGTCGTTTGTAAAAGATGAAGATGGACAGGCTCTAATCGAGTTCTTGTTCTTATTCCTTATCATGCTTTCTCTTTCTTTTATTTTAGTAAAAAATGTCGGTGTAAATATTGGTTCAAGATGGGCTTCTCTTTTACAAGTCATCGCCAGACCAACAGATTCTGTCATCGAATAACGGAGCTCATATGTATATTCTCTCAATTGATCAAGGCACAACTGGAACAACTGCTGTACTTATCGAAACAAAGTCGTTCACTATCGTTGATAAAATCAATCAAGAGCACGAACAAATATATCCAAAATCAGGCTACGTTGAACATAATTTGAATTCAATTTGGGAATCAACACAAGCGACGATTACAAAAATTCTCAACAAAAATAATATTGAACCTACTTCAATTTCATCAATTGGAATAACTAATCAACGTGAAACAACTTGTGCCTTTAATAAGGCCGGGACACCACTTGCCAATGCCATCGTTTGGCAGGATCGACGTACAGAGTCTTATTGTAATGAATTAAAAGAGCAAGGTCATAAGAAATTCATCAAAGAACTTACAGGTCTTCCACTTGATTCGTATTTCTCAGCAACAAAAATGCGTTGGCTTTTAGATAATAATCAAGCTGTAATCGAAGCTTCAAAAAAAGACAATCTCCACTTTGGAACGATAGATACTTATCTTCTATACAAATTAACATCAGGGGATTCTTTCCACACTGATGTTACAAATGCATCACGAACACTTTTAATGTCTCTTGATACTCTGGAATGGGATGATCGTCTGCTTAAGATTTTTAATATCTCAAGACAACTTCTACCTAGTATTAAAGACTCTATAGGAAGCTTTGGTTTCACTAGAGGTCTAAACTTCCTTCCAGATGGTATCCCAATTACAGGAATACTAGGTGATCAACAAGCTGCACTTTTTGGACAAGCATGCTTTGAAAAAGGGCAAAGTAAATGCACTTATGGTACTGGTGCTTTTATGCTTCTCAATACTGGTTCTGAAAAGGTTTACTCTAACAATGGATTACTAACAACCGTTGCATATAAATATAACGATAAAGTCATGTATGCCCTTGAAGGTAGCAGCTACATTGCCGGCGCATGTGTACAATGGCTACGTGATAATTTGAATTTCTTTAAATCTGCACATCAAATTGAAGATCTTGCGAAATCTATCGAAAACCTTGATCGAGTTCGAGACATTTACTTCATGCCTTTTTTCACGGGTATTGGCTCTCCTTATTGGATATCAAATGCAAAAGCTGCAATACTTGGTCTCTCAAGAGACTCCGGTAAAGCTGAAATATCTCGTGCAGCACTTGAAGGTATCGCACTTTCAATAAATGATCTTCTGATGGCAATGAAGAACGACCTTGGAACTGAAATATTATCGCTAAAAGTAGATGGTGGTGCTGTTGCAAATAATCTACTCTTAGAAATTCAATCCAATTTTTCTTTAATAGATATTGTAAGACCTAATGTTATTGAGACTACGGCCTATGGTGCCGCTCTTGCTGCTGCAATCGGTGTTGGGGTCACTAGCATATCAAAGCTTCAAGGTATTTGGTCAGAGGATCGCACATTCCACCCCGAAACCCAAGACATTGATTTCATAGAGTATTACCATCACAAAAAGCAGATGTGGTCTGTGTTGCTAAAAAAACTATATTGAAGACGTTCAGTTTTTAAGCTTCTTTTCCGATAGATCATTATGAAGAGAAAACTAATACTGACGACACTACTTTCATTATCAACACTTTCATCTGAAATTCCAAAAGAAATTGAAGACCTCGCGAAGGTAATAGTCATATCGACAAATGATCCTTCTCTACAGGAACCTATAGAAGAAAAAGTAAAATGTAATCCTTCAGAAGCAGTTTCAAAAATTGAAGACAAGCCTACTGTCATCCTCAAGGGCGAAGGTGCATGGAAAGTTAAAGTTCAATACTCTGTTACGATGCCAAAATCAAAACGTCTTGAGAAGGAATTTATTACTGATCACAATACTAATGAAGTTAATTCAAAATTGAATACTATCATTTATGGAAAGTTTGACTCATATGAAGATCGCCGTGAAGCTATAAAAAAAATGTGTGAAGGAACCTCATTCCAAGAAAAACTGCGTCTTGGAGGAGCTCTTGGTGGTCGACTTGCTAGTATCTATGACTATAATCGTGCAGGTTCTTCAGGTGGAGCCGTCGTAAAACCAGAAGAACAATGGCAAGGCCTCAGAGCAGGAAAAGCAAGTGGTGTCTGTCGTGATGCTTCAACAACAATTGCACATTTCTTATCTTCTTGTGGAATTCCATCAAGCCAAATGCGTATCGACTCATACGACACTTTAGATGCTGGACATCAAGTAACCTCTATTTATGATAACGAGGGAAACTTATACACTATTAATTGGCGTGAACTTTATAGCAATAAAGACAACGGTGTTTTTGCTACTAGCGTTCACCCCGATATTGTCAATACTGGTTTATATCATCAAGTTTATGATAGTGAGACAGGGGATGTATTAGACGTTGGAATCTCACAACTAGGTGACGTTTTAAAGCTTGCAGCTGGAGGAAAGTCTGATAAGCCAGCCTATATCCCTGACGAACTAAAGATTGAATTAGCGTACAATAATTGGAATATCAACATGTTCAAGACTCAAACTGACATAGGTGAAGAGGTTCAGGGTGGTGGTATTTATTATCGCTCAGGCGACCCACAAGAATCTGTCTATATGTCAGCTGGTATCGCATATGCAGAAAGCACAAGAGAGGAGACTTTAAACAGAGATTTAACAGAAGTATTAAAACAAAATATTGTATTTGTTAGTTTCGATAATCATATTGCGCCAAATTTTACTGTTGCAAAAGTTGGTGACACAGAATTTATTTTCAAGCCTAAAATAGCAACTGATATGGATGTTTACATGGCCGATAGTGAACTTGGAATCTCAAAAGGAAAATCTGAAGGAAAGAGAATGTCTGGTTCATTAGGTGCCGGCGCTATAATTAAGAATGATAATATTACTGCTTGGATGAATGCTTCACAAACATATAATTATCTAGATCATGCTAAGAATACAGAAAAAGATGGTGAGAAAGATTCAGGGATTGTGCCCATTAGGACACTTTACGACGCTGGCGTACGATATGAAGGTGATAGATTCACTGTCGAAGGCTATGGCAGTGTTATCTCTTCAAAAATAGCCCGTGATACACAACTAGGAATTCGTGGAAATGATGGAAACAGCATGATTGATGGCGATGTATCATATATTGTTTACAATAGAAATAATGTACCTGATCGAAAATTCGTTGTCGCAAAAGTTGGAAAAAGTTGGTCATCTATTCGAGTCGAGGTAATTGCTCAAAAAGATTTAACTTTTGATGATGACTCGATAGGACTCAATCTTTCTGGTCGGTTTGGAAAATAATTTTTCAGATCTTTTATATTGAATAAGCCTACTGTCGCATAATTACCGTAGGCACTAGCATTTTTCACTGATGTGAATATTTTAGTAAATCTTGAATAATTTTCTATTGTCCCTCTTGATTTCACTTCCCCATTTAAGCTAACTTGTCCCTGATACAAGCTCAAATTTTCATTCTTTCTATTGTTAAGTGAGCTTAAAATTGCTGCTATTGTAGCTAGATCGATCTCCTCATCATATTTCCCTGTAAGTCCTTTTACTTCTAAATAGATATCATAATCCCTCAACTGAACTTTCAAATACTTTTCGATGACTGCCAACAATATCGCAAACTTACTCGTATCGATTCCTCGTGCTACTCGTTTTGAATTACCAAGATTATTTTTTACAACAAGTGCCTCAACTTCTATAAGTACATTTCTTCCACCGTCATTTATGCAACAATAGCTTCTTCCTATTACTTCCCCACTATCTACACTAAAGACTCTATCAATAAAGCGATCTTGTATTTCGATTAATCCTGTTTCACTCATTTCGAATATCCCTATTTCATGGACTCGTCCAAAACGATTTTTTTGTGTTCGAAGTATACGCAATTTATCATCCATATTCTTTTCAAGATTAACGACAACATCAACCATATGCTCTAGTAATTTTGGTCCTGCAATTGATCCATCTTTCGTTATATGGCCAACAAGTATACAAGTCACCTTCTTACTCTTGATATAACTCATTAGCTCAGATGTGATTTCCCTAATCTGTGATGCAGTACCTGACGCCGCAGAAATTTCTTGAGAAGATATTGTTTGTATGGAATCAATAACGATAAATTCTGGCTTAATTGAATCGATGGCATAAATGATATTAGATAATTTAGATTCATTCATAAGATAAACTTTTTCATTAGATAATCTTAATCTCTTAGCCCGAGCACCTAGCTGCTCACAACTTTCTTCACCTGTGATATATAATGTATTTTGATTTGTTACTGTAGATAGGGAGCTCATTAATTTAAGTAGTAGAGTTGACTTACCAACACCAGGTTCCCCACTTAGTAGAATCAGTGATCCTCTTGTTAGACCTCCATCTAACGTAATATCGACCTGATCAAGTCCTGTCTTTACTTTTATAGATTCTAAATATTTTATATCTGAAAGTTTATAAACTTCATATTCTGGATTAACTGTATTTAATTCGATTTTAAGTTCTTGAATACTATTCCACTGACCACACTCAGGACATCGTCCTTGCCAAGAAAATGTTTGGTAACCACATTTATTACATTGAAAATGAGTTTTTAATTTAGCCATCTATCCCCTATTAAAATTTAAAAAGATCCTCCTCGCTTATGATTCTAATACCGAGCTCGATCGCCTTTTTATATTTTGAACTTGTAGCTTCTGTTTCATTCGTTAATAATATACTTGTGTTTTTAGAAACAGAACCAACACAACTTCCACCAAGTTTTTTTATTTTTTCTTCTACTAATGATCTTTTCTGTGACAATGATCCTGTGATACAGACCTTCAAATCCTTTAGAGGTCCATTTTCATCATTTTCTTCTATTTCATCAAATTTAAAGCCCAGTGAAAGTAAATTTTGAATTAAATCTTTTTTACTATTTAATGATTGAATAAATTCGGTTGCAGACTTCTCAGCAAACCCCTCAATTGCAACAAGATCTTCTACACTAAGATTGACTATCTTTTCTATTGTTGAATATCCTGAACTAACAACTTTTTCACATTTGTTAATTGCTCCACCAGATATTCCAAGACTAGAGAGAAAAATTATTAGATTTGTATTTTTTGATTTTTGAATTTCGTCGTAAAACTTTTGAGCAAGCTTATCTTTAACTTTTTCAAGTTTTAAAAAATCATTAATCTCAAGTTTATATAAATCTTCGATTCCACTAATCATTTCTTGTCTTAATATTTCATCCAGTCGCTTAGAGCTCAGTGCCTCTATTCCTATTTTTTGTATAAAGTTAAGGATAATTTCCTTGATTTGAGCAGGGCATTTCGTATTTTTACAAACAAGTCTAATCTCTTCAGCATAAACTGGTTGATGACAAGATGGACATTCTGTTGGAACACAAAATGTTTCACTACTTGGTTCTAGTACTTGTAAAAATTTTGGTATGACCTCACCAGATCTCACTATTTCAATGACATCATTTTTTTTGAGATTATTAGATTTAACTATTCCATAATTATGCAATGTAACACGTGATACAACTGCATTGCTGATCTCAACGGGTTCTACTTCTCCAACAGGAGTTAGATATCCATTTCTTGATACTTGCCATGTAATATCTAATAATTTTGTTTGTTTTGTTTCACCTTGAAATTTGAACGCCATTTTATAGCGAGGATGATGTGCAGTTTCTCCTAATTCATTTTGGAGTCCTATATTGTTAAATACGAATACAAGTCCATCAATTAGGAAATCACCTTCACTCATAAACTCTTTAGCTTCTTCAATGAGACCTTGATAATCTTTTTTTGTTTTTGGATGTGAAATTGTGAGTGCACTAAAAGCATTACTTTTTAAGAATTTGTACTTCTCTAACTCTTCTTTCACATCTAATCCAATAACATCGAATGCCGCAAAAGATAAATGCTTGCAAAGACTAATATTCTCTTTTCGACCAACAAGGCCTGCAACAATATTTCGTTGCGATGACGGTCTATCCAAATTCATCGAAATCATTTCTTCACTTAATTTAATAAATGATTCTTCGTTACAGTACATTTCACCACGGATTTCAACTCTATCTTTGACGGCAATTGTTGAAGGTATATCTTTTATCCAGAGTGCTTTGGAAGTTATATTTTCACCAAACTGACCATCTCCACGAGTTTTAGCAAATAGCAATTTACCATCTTCATAAATCAAGGAACAGCTAACACCATCGACTTTATAAATACAAATGACATCATTGCCCTCGGCCCACTTTAGTAACTCATCTTCTCGATATGTTTTTCCTAGTGAAAGCATTTTTGAATCGTGCTTTATTTTATTTTCTGATGTAACTTCTGCCCCAATTAAATTTAGGACAGGGTTATTTGGTGATAGAGACTGCAGTTCCTCTTCAAGTTTATCATATTCAAAATCTGATATCTTAGGCTTCCCTGCGTAATATAGTGCTTTATGATATTTTATACTTTCTTCTAATTCTTTTATCTTTTTCATATTAATAATTAAAACTTGCCCCAAATTTAAAGTTTAAATTTTTATGTTTTACGATTGTATTAGAACTCTCAAATTCTGCAGAATTCGAAATATATTCCATTGCCCCAACAAAAGCTGTATTAGGACTATACTGATAACTCCCACCGATTTCTAGCGTAAAACTCTTAACTGTATCTGCTTCGCCGTATATCTTCAACGTTTCTTCATAACCAGGACTAAGCATAAATTCGATTAAAAGATGTGCTCTCACATCCTTAATTATTGGCATCGAACCTTTCCCCCCAAGGAATAAACCATTGTATACAGTTTCTGTAATTCCATCTGCAACTTTGTTATCATAACCATAGGTATATGAGCCATACCCCATATAAGCATCTAACTGAGGACCATAGAAAAAGCCAAGGGGAAGATAACGATATCCAACCTTCAATTTAAATTTTGAAAAACTAAGTGAATTTGAGTCGCTTGTAAAATTACCTTCAACTTTTGAATGACTCCCAAAATGCTTATCAATTTCAAGTCCTGCCCAGTAGTTTCTTGTTGCCCAGATTTCAGCTGCAAGTCCAACACCAATATTAAGGCCACCGATTTCTTTACCACTAGCTTGAGTATCTACCCTTGCAGATCCAGAGCCCAAGTTAATGTATCCAGCAATAAATCCTAATTTACCAAAGCTACTGCTATCATCTTCAGGTTTAATTTGTACCCCATATTCAAGCGATTCGTTTTGTTTCACATCTGCTGTATTTTTTGAAATTAAAATCCAGTCATCAGTTTGGACAAGTGTTTCTCTCTCATACTTTAAAATTTTTGCTTGAGCTTGTGATTGTCCAACATGAAATATTTTCCCTGTAGCGATTGGCATTGTTCTCCATTCTACAATTTCCTTTAACAAAGGATGCTTTTGTTTTTTTACAGGTCTGACTACACGAATCTCGTAACCATTATAAATACCCGCCTGCTGACCAAGATCAATTGTAAACTGCGTACCAAGAACACCAATAACTCGCGCATCGTAAGGAATATTTTTTTCATAAACATCAAGCCAATTATTAACAGTTTGTGCCATTACTTCGACTTCATCACTTTCAATTGAGGTCGTTTGATTAAAATAAATATCCTTACCATTAGGACCAATCACAGTGACCTCTATAGTCATTCCTTTGGCCATACTATCTAACTTGATTTTTATTAAGCTTCCAGCTTGTGTCTTCTCAGAGACAATTTTTAATACATCAGGATTATTTAAAGCTTGATCAAGGGTATTTTTGTAATTTGTGAGTATATTTATAATTTCAGAATTTGATTGATAGTAACACCACTTCGATGCTTTCAAATATCTCTCGACGAGATCATAAACTTTAAATCCAATAGCTCCACCAACTGAATCTTTCACTGGAAGAATCATGCATTTCCTCATACTGGGTTCTGCATAGACAATGCTCACTAAATTTAGCGTAATGATTATTTTACATAGGTAATTGAGGTAGTTCTTCAATTCGTTTCTCACTTTCATAAAGTTTTACTAACATCTTATACTCATTATTCTCTTCCTCAAGTTGCTTTAACTTAAGCTTTAATGTAGAGATTTCATTTTCGTAGAATGATGGTGCTATTATTTTAACATCATTTGAGTTTGTATCACTCCAAATATAATATTTCCCATCACTAAATTTAGATTCAATTTTATTTTGTTTTATATATCTACGAATTGTAGATATTGATAAATTTTTATGAGCAGAATACTCAGTTATTGTTACCCAATTCATTGTGTAATTTTACATCTTTGTTCTTTGTTTGCCAAAATTTATCCCTTTTTTCAACGATGTGCTATAATTTTTTTATGAATAGAATCGACATCTCCAACTTTAAGAATAAGAAGTCTGCCCTCGTACTCTCGGGTGGTGTTGTAAAGGCTGCAGCTTGGCACTTAGGTGTTGCCTGGGCCCTTGAAGAACTTGGCTTTACTCTTAAAAACAATCACAGCGCTCCTGAGCCTGACTATGAAATATCAACCTATGTTGGCTCAAGTGCTGGTGCTCTTATTTCTCTTTATCTAGCTAGCGGGTATAGCCCTACAGATGTAATTGAATCTTTTATCCAAAGAAAGGATTCATTACTTAAGCCTATTGGTTATAAAGATATGCTCTCACTAAAGAAGCCACATAATAAAGTTAAAAAATCTAATTACGACCCTTTCGAAGGCCTTCCTTTAATGGTGAGGAAGTTACTAAGTCCAGTACTTGGTATCTCTGGAATTTTTTCTACACAAGGTTTACACGACTATATTAATACAAACATAATTAAATCAAATGACTTCGCTGATCTTGATGCTGACCTCTTTGTCGTTGCTACGCAGCTCGATCATTCAAGAAAAGTTATTTTTTCAAAATATAATTATCCAACACCCGGTCACGACTCCACAGCTCACTACTACACAGGCATACCTATTGCCGAAGCTGTAACTGCGAGCATGAGTGTTCCGCCCTTTTACTCACCTTATCCTGTCGTAAATACCTATACCGGTAAGACTGACTATTATATCGATGGAGAAATTCGCGAAACACTTTCGACTCACGTCGCAAGT
>Ga0100385_1003723_pt1 | contig 13419 bp, 13 predicted proteins | sample CryGeymeta201509_FD_81543 | JGI IMG/M metagenome (GOLD analysis project Ga0100385, IMG submission 81543) | Groundwater microbial communities from Crystal Geyser aquifers in Utah, USA - Crystal Geyser metaG 2015-09 | ecosystem: Environmental > Aquatic > Deep subsurface > Groundwater | place: USA... | reverse complement strand
TTCAGCTTGGGAATTATCCTTTACTTCATGCTTTATGGCTATCTCCCTTTCCAATCCAACTACTTTGAATAAATTAGAGACATGACTCTCAACTGCAACATATAGCTGACAAATTCTCATTGGAGCAATGTTTCATCTGAAGCAAAAGATCTAATTGGGAAAATTTTGACCTCTGCAGACAAAAGAATAAGCTCAAAGAAGATATTAGATCACCCTTGGCTGAAGAATATTGAACAATTAAAAGAATGGGAAGGAAAAAATAAGAAGAGAGTAAGAATACTTGATTGATAGTAGCTCTAATACTAAAAAGCTGATCATTAATTGCTGGCAATGAAAGATTCAGCAAGGTTGTCTCTGTGGAGTTTTTAGAGTTAGGATCGATAAGCGTGTAACATTTAGCTTGAATGCTGATGCTTTTCATTCAAGTAAATAACCTTTGCCTCTTGTTATCTCCAACTCGAATGAAGTGCTTGCTTGACTTCAAGTTCTTTTTACTTCCTAAATATAGATGTTCTTACCTCTTATTTTCCATTGTATTTGTTATAGTTGCTAGTTTGGCAGTTTTGAATTCAATAGCTTTATCTATTTTTTCTTCGGATTTTCTAGCCTACTACTATCTCTTTCTTTCTCGATTCTCTTGTAGCATACATCTTTTCTTCAGATATTTTTCTTGTAGCTTATCTTCATCTTTCCGCTTTTGCTTTAGTTATCGAACCATTTTGGTGTTTCTTTCATTTTAACTCTTTTCAGCTTTATATAATTTTGACACCAGCTGTTGGATATAGCCTTCCTAAACTGCTCGATTCTTCTTGCTCCAGTCCTATTGAACCCGAGTAACTAACTCGTTCTTTTCTCTGAAAAATACTTTGAGTTAGCTTAAATAATGATTTTTCCTATCATTTGCAGCATTGATCTTCGTCTTATGCTCAGAAAATAGAACAGCACTTCGAACATATTATTTCTTCGATAATTCTTTGATGTGGCTGAGTCTATCTTAGCTCTTGTGAAAAGAGTTATTGAGAGATTTCAAAAAATCTTGTCTAATGAGTTCTGACCTTTCCATTAACTTTTTCTATTTCAGAGCAACTTCATTCTTTTTTTGGGCCATGATTTTTTCAAATTTACTGAAATTTTCTTCTCTTCTTTTTTCTTTGGATTTTCTTTTCTCTTCCAATAGTTTCTTCCTTTCCTTCGATAACCCAATTGCATTTTCCACATGCATCTAGTTATACTGGATATTATCTTTTCTGTATTGATCTTTTAATGCTTCGTATGCATTTCCAGAATGAAGTGAGTTATTTTTGCAAGCTGATATTGTTTTGATATTCCGCTCATGCAATTTCTCCACTGAGCTAAGGAGAGGGAATCGTCTTAATAGAAAGGTTGTTACCTCTTGTAGAAGTCGCTTTGAGAGAAGTTGCTCTAGTAGAGGGAAGATTCTTTGATTCTTCTATTTTTTTCCATCCAAAGCAGTATTAAAAATATATTAAGGCATAAATATAATCACATATCACCACCCAGTCTATCCAGCAAGCCATGTACTCGATGTAATTCGGCAGCTGTCTGTTCACGATTTGCTCGAATATTTTTAAACTCTCTGTATTTTTCTGTGAATTTTTATGCTAGAAGTGCTCTGAAATCAGCTGCTTTTTCTGTTTCTCTTTAGTAGTCACCTTTCACCATAGAATTTAACTCCTCGATTAAACAAGATATCTTCTGATCACATTTTTGCTATAACTATTGCCATCTGTTGAGCTCAGTCAACAAGTAATTCCTTTACTCTTCTGATTCGAACAGTTGAGTCTTCAACTCATCAAGATTGGTGACAACAAGCTCCATTTTATTTATGAGAACCTAATCAGGTGGCAAAGTTGATTCACCTTCACAGCGAGAATATTGGCCTTCTATCTCGATGAGTCTTTTGGTAAAATCATTCAAAAGCTATCCATCATAGAGATCCATTTGATTGCGGTGCTTCTTTAGAAGCATCACAAATTTCTTGGAAAGGCGAGACCTGAACAACTAATCATAAATTCCTCTAATGTTTCCTTTGCCTTTATAGTCAGGAATCGTCACCTTCATGTTGAAGACCAGGGTCTCTTCAAAAGCTCTTATAGTAAGTTTCCTCAAAAACTAGTTATGGCTGTACATTGCTTCATCAAGGACCTTGGTTCGGGCTCCATTGCTTTTGTTCTCCCAATTACGTCTGCAATCAACAAGTTATCTAGATGTATCAAGAAGAATCTAGTTTGAAGAATCTATTTCTGATTTTATAGTATCCCTCCTAATTTAAATTTAAGCCAGTTTTTTCGTTAGAGATGAATTTTATTGCTCGATTCGGATCATTTGCTCCCATTCACTTATCATTTATGAATACTATCTTACTATTCCTTCTTATATTGAATGCAGCTCATCCAATTTAGCAGCTAGTTCAGACCTTTCCTTCTCCAAAGATAAAAGTTGCCCCTTTGATATACTGTTATTCAAGCTACCTTTCTTTGAGGACTGTTCTCTACTAGCCTGAGGTTGCTCCTGAAATATCACTTTACTTTGGATCATTTAAATCGACCGATTTTCATTAAAAAACTCTGATTTTGCCATGGATGGAGTGATGGAGTTGGAAGGAGTTCTTTGGTCAATGACCAATTTATGACTATCTCGTCTAACATCTCCCATTGATGCTTTTTTGTTAATTTTGCTGAGATGAGAAAGAACGTCATGATGTCTGTCATAGGTGGATGCACCCTTGTTGTTTCGGACTTGGGATTGACTGATATTGCTGTAATTGATAATATCCTTCAAAATGTTCTGAGAAATTGGATTGACTGACCGATCAATCCGATCACTGAGCTGACTGTTTTGAAGAGTTTGTTTGCTTCCACGATGAGTGCTACCTTGTCGAGCCCATCCATCCAATTATATTGATATTTCTTTTCCTTGAGAGCGTCGATTTCTTCCGAGTGAGTAGTCTTTGACTGATTTATTCTTGCGCATAACGATAATATTTAAGCTGATTACAAATAACACATCAGTATTTTATCATACATTATTGCTGATCGCCACAGCACCTCCAGGAGTGAAGGCCCCAGACAGTGGAGAAGCAAGTTATGACTGCAAATTAGATGATTCTGTGCAAGTAAAGCCATCGCCTTCGTAATTTCTTGAGCAAACGCAAGTTTATCCATTGAAGAAGGCGTAGCGCCCGCACATCTTGCATGTCCCATTTATTCTATAGTATTTATCGTAACATTAACAAACTCCACTGACTATTGTTGAGTTTGGGCCACAATTTTGGCAAATTTCATAGAGCAAGCCTGTGCCCGAACGACATTCGCATTGATTTGTTGTAGTGTTTAAATTTTGGCCAAAAGAACATATTTTTTTCTTCTGACAGACACCATTGATCATCAGATACCCTCTTGGACAAGGTGAAGCATTGCTGCTAAAAACCACCTGAATACATTGGCCCTGATAATAAATCTGATGGGGACCACACAAACTCATGATGGAGATGCATATACCAGAAATATTGACATATAGCTTAGCACAAACACATTGACTAACTTTTGAACTATAGACTTGATTAGCTGAACAACTGTCTGCCAATTTGATGCAGGTTGAGTTGATCATCGTATATCCTCCCACACATTAACACAGCCCTGTTGTATGGTTGACCGCACTGTTCTGGACGCATATCTGGCATTTTGATTCAATGTCGTAAATGCCAATCTGCTAATACACCATCTATCCGTGATACTATTAGCAAGTTGTTTTTGAAATGCAGCTAAGGGTAGTAGTTTGGTTGGTTACTGGCAAAAATAGCAAGTCTAATGTTTGCTGAGTCTGAACCATGATCCCATTGACCCCGAACATCTAGCTAAAAGCCTCAACAGTCACAGGAGAGGATTGCAAAAGTGGTCGGGTTGAATTTGAAATATTAGTATTGTTTTCAAAAAGAGAAGGGGATGTTGCGACATTAGAAACGCCCAAGAAGGTATCAATAGTATTCGGAATGTTGAGCAAATCGAACACTCTACTGATCTAGAGCTCCGCAGCCATGTGGAAAATCAGATAACTGACCGACAGAAACTCAAGAGGAAAGACCTGGTATTGTATTTTTATTGTAAAATTGAGTTGTTTGCTGGTGCTATTGAAGGTAGAAGTGGTGAAGGCTAACGTGAGAGATTCGTCATAGGTCCGCAGTCCGTTGATGAATGGCATGGTAAAGTAGTGATTTTGGCTGAGGTTATCTGGAACAGATATTGTGCGAACGACACTTACTGAGGTGTTGTTGAAGGAGGGATCTATCAATAGGTTATTTTCTTTATATTTTCACTGGTACCCACTGTGAAACTGCCGACGATAAAATCGTTCCTTCCACTAGCAGCATAACTCAAAGCTACAGATCCCCAGATAGCCTGCACATCCATAACTACATATCCGACGAAGCGAGTGGCATAGGGCACAGCACTAATCTTAAAGTCTAGCCCGTTTTTAGGGCTAAAAGAGAATATATTTTTGATAGCTGACTAAATGACACGCTTACATACTGCAAGTCGATAATTGCTAATAGCTCTGCTAAGAGTCACGTCAAATTGGTTATAACGATTGTTTGTATTAGAGAAGTATACTTTGAGCTGTCCTAAATAGAGGAGTATCTACCTGTTTCAAGATTAGGAACTGAGTTGTTAAAAGAAGTGAGGACATTGTTTGGGACTTCTTTTTGCTGGCATTATAGCGACCCTTCTACAGCTATCAAGGTGATAACTCCCCAGACGACGAAGAAGTAATAGAACATAGTCAAAACTCGATAATATATATTAAAGGTTCAATGGGATTAATTACTGGATGTCCAAAGGAAATGACTATCATAGTTTGGCATGCTGTTTCCTCAACTCCCTGAGCCTATCCTTATTTTTCTCAAATCTTTCATTTGCCTTTCTTACACCATCCAACTACCTCATTTCACCAATCCACTTGATAACCTTAGGATAATTGGCATAGTCGAAATCGAGCACTTCGAGCATTGTTATGTCAAAGAAGGCCACCAAGTCGGCAATGCAAGGTTTATCTCCTCCAATAAACTTCTTGTCCTGAAGGTAGATGCCTTCGAAGTTTCTGAGAGCAGATCTGACTGTTCTATATGTGTGCTTTTCGTCGAAGGTGGGATCTCCAGTTTTGAGGATGGGAGCAAAAAGTAAGTGGAAGGCCAGATAGGAGCATCTTCTGGTGTTGAGATGGTGGAAGTCCAGGTATTGATTGATCTTTGCCTGTTTAGCCAAGTCTTCTCTTGGATACCATTGCTCATCGATTTTGAATTTCTGAGAAATATACCTCAATATGGCATTACACTCTGCCAAAGCTAGATCGTTTTCGGTGTCATAGAGCGCAGGAACCAATTTCATAGGGTTGATTTTCTTGAACTCAGGAGTTCGATTCTAGCTAGAATCACGCTTACTGAACCCTTCATGAGGGAAGTTTCCACCACTTAGTGAGGAATGTTGTTGAGCAGGCAGAGGGCAAGCACAGCTCGAGAGGGTTGTGAGGCATAATCGATGTAAAGTTTGATCACCATTGTAGTAAGATATGATGTCAATCTAAATGAAGTCAATATAATAGAGTGTGTATATCAGAAGGCGAGTTCAAATTGTCCTTGCACAGCAGGTTCAGCCTCCTCAACCTTGGGCCATCTGATGACACGCTCGGTGCTCTTCATTCCGTTGAAGTTGCTTCTGCAACCGTAGGTATAGGCTCCCATTCCTCCGATGCACAACCAGTCAGAAACTTTGAGAGAGGTGGGTACTCCGATGCTGCTGGCAATGATGTCCAGGCCATCGCAAGTCATTCCGAAGAGGGTAGAATTCTGCACGTTGTTGATTGGGAAGTTACCTTCCTTATCAAGGCCCATGTAGAACTGGCTGCTGTGGTTCTAAAAGCTCACCCCATCCATCAGGTTGCAGTTGAAAGAATGGTAAAGAGATTCGTTGAGGTGGTAGCAAGGCTTGTTGTTCTTGGTTCTCTTTCCCAAAACTCGAGTCAACAAATAGAAACTGTTTCCGCTCAAATGTCTGCCAGGTTCAGCAATGACTTTGTAGCCCAGAGGATCGTTTCTTGTTGGCTTAAGAGCTTAAATGGTTTTCTGGCTGAGTTAACCAGAGGGGAAGCCTCCTCCGATGTCCATAAGAGTCATTTCATGTCCATAAGCTCTTCCAATCTCCAGGCACCTGCGGGCAAGAGCAACGGCTTTACCAAAAGCAGAAGATCCATGCTGTCCTGATCCGCAATGGAAGTGGATGCCTTTCAGTTTGAATCCCATCTCTTGGATCTCGTGCATTCGAGAGTGAATTTTTTCATCTGTGTCAATGTCATCTCCAAATTTGCCAGAGAAGGGGGTCGCAAGGTTGTCAGTTGCTTCTTCTTTGATGGCGATTCTCCACAAAACCTACATATTGGGGGCCAACTCCTTGATTTTGATCAGTTCATCAATGGAATCGGCAGTGGTATATTTCACACCGTTTTGCTCTGCCCACATGAGGTCACTCTCATCCTTGATGGGATTCGAGTACACAATTTAATTTTTGTTGGCACCTACACTCATCACAGCTTCCAGTTCGTTTCTGGAAGCGCAATCGAATCCTGCTCCATTTCCGTGAAGGTCGTTCAGGATGGGGAGGGCGGGATTTGATTTGATAGCATAGTGAGGCTTGATCCAGGGAAGAGCACTTTTCCAGGCAGCTAGTTTTCGTACCGCTTCGTTTTCATTGTAGACGAGGCAGCTGGTCTGGAGGTTGTTTTCCAAGATAATCTGGTTGATTTCTTCTGCCTGATTGCGGCTGAGGAGACGTTGGTCATTGCCTTTGAGGAAATAAAGTGAGTAAGGCTGAGTCGAATTATGAGCGAGAACGTTACCTCTGAAGAGATAGCGACCAGATGCAACCTTGAACAGTGTGAAAAAATAAGATGATATATAAACAACAATCGAACAATTGAAGTTAAAACCGACCAATCTGTTCATTTCCGATCAGCCCGCTCTCAGGCAAAAAATGGATGTCCTTTCACATTAATAAAGAAATTATCATATTTTTGCTGTTCGCCCACTATAGGAACTCTTCTGCCCCACTTTCCCTCATCATAGGCCACATACCCAGTTTAACCCCGTTTCAAACTTCCTCGACTTATTGTTGAAGCCAATATTCAAAAACATATGCCGCCAAAACGACAACAATCCTCCTCACAAACCTCACAAAATGAATGCTAAACTATTTATATCACTGTGATGTGATTAGTATTAGATTATCAGATAGTATCATAGCACCAGGGGAAACCTGAGATCAACTGATATTTTTTCTAATTTTTCCTTGATTAAGGCCTCCTAAAGGTCCACAGTCTTACTTTTAGCTCCAATAGTAATTGTTTCGACTATCTAGTACTCTTTCTCAAAGTCGATCCTATCTTCAAATATTCGTATTATTAAGAAACCTTCCTTAACTCTAGTCAACCAACAACTCTTAAACTCCATCAAACGAAAAGTCACCTCAGCGATTAGTTTGTCTTCCTGCATGAACCCAATGTCTCCTCGTGTCAGTATCTTCAAAACTACAACTTTTGTGAACTGGTCTGTGAGTTTATCATCCTTTCTTATTTTGTCTTATTCTGGCATTTTTTACTGCGCTCCCTGAGTTCCACTAAAATATTTTTACCATGCCCTATCCTTGAAAACCTTTAAGTAGTCATGGTAGTAAAGAGAAAGGATGACGGATATGACAGGCCGAAAAATTGTCTCATTTCTGGTGTTGATATCCAAAGCATTGTTATCCTCCCACCCATTGTAGCAAGCCTTGCAAATTCCTGAAAAGAAGTTGATGATATCTTTATAGATGTATCTTAGGGGAAAATGCTTGAGGAGAATCTACACATACTACCTGAAGACATCTGGAAAAGAAAGAACTTAAAGAGGTTTAGGCTCCATAGTTGTCTTTTTCGTCTTGTAGTTCCAGTCTCTTTTCCATTTGTTTAGCTTGACAAACCTCCATTCTCCACATTTAAGTCTGATATCACCCGATCGATGACCATGATGCTGCTGTTGTTGTTGATGACTGCAAGTCAAGTGAGGTAATATTTTGTGTTCCATCTGGATCTATATCCAGTGAAAATGAATGATGTGAGCATTTTTATCGTTGAAGTAAGTAGTTTATGGGGTCTCAAAGGAGACTTGCTTAATTTCATCAGAACTTCTATCTTTTTTCTAGTCATTCATGGTAAAAAAATGACGGTCGATGATTGTTGACACTACCACCAAAAAACCTACCAAGAATCGATCGAATCTATCTTTGTTTCCGAATAAAGTTTATAGTTCGTTGGCTTCTTTGTCAGGATATTCAGGTCGACCTTATTCTCTAAATTTTCTGATCTGCTGATTGTACCTTTCAGGATCAACATGTCTCATCTCTTTAGCACTCATCATTTATCTGAAGGCAGTATACCAATCGTTGACCCTGTAATATATTTACTCTTTGCATGCCTGACTCATCTCCCTAGTTTGTTCTTGAAATTGAATTCGGATCCGATAGAAAGGATCGTCCTTCGTCATCTCTTTGCTCTGTCTGATCTCAAAGTAAAATGGAATACTATAGATAACTTATTTGCTTGGCAACTAGTTTTCTTTTATAGGGAGCTATGAGTAGTTTCGGTTTTTCTTGAATGGTTTGAAGGACCAGGTAAAGATGAATTTTTTGAGCCTTGTCGTTGAAAAATATAGGTACCACAAACATTTTTTGCAGTATTAGTCAGAATCAAGCCCACTTGAGTAAAATGTTGTGTGCCCTCGGGAGATTGAGTACGCCATGTAGAAATAATTAGTTCTTTGCATGATTTTTTCAGCCATGTTCGACTCTGTCAAATCCTCAAACATAAAGCATCGAGGCGCATAGTAGAACTACTGATCATTGATAGAATATTTTAAGCTTTGAATGTCAGGGATAATGCTTATCTGCTGATTATAGCCTGTTAATCGACTGTTGAAAGTTTATCTCAAGAGAAGGTTGGTTCTGAACTCGAAAGGACTGTATCTAAAGCGATAGATCCTTTTGTCTCCATATACCACATCAAAAGATATAGAAATTATGTCAATACTCTTTATGAACAGATTGTAAAAAGTAGGGCGGTCGTAATCCAGAGACAGTTGGGAAATCCTCTTTATAGCAGGGTAGAGATCACTCGTGAAAGTGGTAGCAAAAGTACCAGGTAAAGCCAGCAAACTGCTACGGGTTATTCTGAGCTATTCTAACGCATATCTTTTATTTAATATTATTTCCACTCTTCTTTATCTGTCTGGGCCTTTGCGATAGCTAAATTTAATATAAGGTGATTTTCCTCTGTTTTTGAACTCTTCAAACATGGGGAATAATATTTTCTATTTTTCCATGTTGTGTCTTTCGACCTCATTATAGGCTCTAAACATATCGCTATTTCTTCTTTTTTCTTATTACTTTAAACGATCGTCCAGTTTACGATATGCCTCCCATCTCTCTCGGTTGGAAGCCCATTCAGGGTTTTCTTTCTCCTTCTTTTCAAGAGCCATCTTTCTACCGAGTTGATATTTATTGAGCCTGTTAGTTTATTAAAGTATATCTCTTGGCAACCATATGACGATGAAGAAGACAGTTTCCTTTGGGTTCTCAGGATTTGCTCCTTATGTGATAGAAGATTGCTTTCTAAAATTTTGTTCAGTGTTGGGCTGTTGGGATTGCTCTGATGTCATTTGTCGATTGGTATCATTAGATTAGCGCTATTTTTCCATTGTTATATCATTATCCACTCAGATATAAGATATATTTCAATTGCTTAGTATTAATCAAAAGATCAATCATTTTTCAGTCAACTCCCAAAAATGCATAGCTCTGTCTTATCGACTCACTGTCACGAGTAGCTTCGAATCTGGACTGACCACACATATATACACTTCATTCAAATGCTCACTGCAAATCTGACTGGGTACAATTTTGTTCGAAAAGGGTTCTCGAAAGACTCGAATGTTTCCATTTTATTCAGTGGCCACCAAACATTTATTCATGACGTGAACCAACCTCAACAATCTACTTTCATCTGAGAAAGTTGAAGTTATCTCGGTAAATGCCGGGCTTGTCTTTTTAGCTTATTAATTCCACTCAAGCTGACTTTCAATTTGAGAAGCTTTGAGTCTCTCCATGTTCATCAGATCAATAATGGTCTGCTCTTACTCAGGCCCCTGATAGAAGAGATAATCATGATCTATACAAAAATCGATGAGATCGATGCTCGTAGAAATATTTTTTTCGACAGCATAAGAGGCATAGAATTGTTAATGAGGAACATCTAGGTTGTAAATTTATATCCTTGAGCCATGTTCTTTCGATTGCATAATTAGAACAGCTAGGTAATTTTCTCTTGAACTGAGCGCAGCAGTTTTTATGCCTTCGGGGCATTTTAATTGCCACTTAGCTTTAAGTATTTTACTTCTTTCATCTTTGGACTCAGACTGAAGAATATTTCCAATTATGGAGTTTTTCATGATAAAGAAAATTTTATTGCTGAGGCGACAAACTAGCATTCGAATAAGTGATGATCCCTTGAAGTCGATTCTTTCTTATCTAACTTTCTCGAAAGTATGAGTGTCAAATATCGCAAAGGTGCCCCATTACTGAGCATCAGTCAAGACATACAGACGTTTTGATGAGGTACTAAAAGCACAAGAGTTGATTATTTAGTGGTCGAATGGAGCAAGCAAATTTTAAAATCCACTTCCGTCTTAATTGCCAAATCCAAACTATATTATAGCACCTGAGGTATCACCGACTACCAACGACTCCCTTGTCATGCTGATACCCTGAATAGGAAATTTCAAATTCCCTTCTTTGCTTGGGTATTATCCTTGATGTTGAATGATCAAACTTGACCATACTTTCCAGATGACCACTCTTCCATTAGTTCCTCCTGAAGCAAAAATCTTTGAGTTAGTAGCTGCATAAAGACTCAAAACCTAATGTCCTGGATGGGCATTTTGTCTCTTGGCTAGCTGACCCTATTTCCAGATATAAAGATAACCATCAGAGCCTGAGCTGATAGCCATATTCTATAAAAATATTAGGCTGTAAAATATGATACCGGAGTTTTTGAGGTCGTGAAGGTCCTGATGGTCGCCAAGGCTGTATTGTTTAGCATTAAGAATGCCATTGTTGAATGTCCACTCTCCCATATAATTCGGACCACAACCTAGCACTCGATATTATTATCCCTGCGAAAAGCAAATGTCATTTAGACTAATCTCAATGAGCCTGAACACTCCAATTATTTTTCTGTTTTGTAAATCAATAAATAGAAGACTTTTTTTGGTACTTTTACTCATAGCTACAACCGCTGCATGTTTATTGGACAAGGATAACTTGATGATATTCACTGAGACGAATCCTGGAAAATGAATTTTAAAAAGGTAGGTATGGGTGGAGATATTCCAAAACAGGAGTTGACATTATTGTTATGTTGTACCCACTACAAGCAATCTTTTGCAATCTCCTAACGTCATTGCGCTAATTTCAGGATGATTGCTGTTTGGCGTAGGATCCGGTTTGACTCTAATCTGCTCCAATTTTTTTTCTGGATACCTTTTCATGATAAGTATATTACAGCCCGAAAAAGATATGATTGAGTCCTTGAGGTCAACAAAAATATTGTTCCTCTTGTATACTGCATTTCTTCCAATGACTGCTGATAACTTCAAATGGACACCTTCGCCACTATCGTCCACTTATTCTTTCGTCAATACATTCTTTCTCTTCTCATAAACATTCTTCAGCCTTTCTTGAAGTCTATCCACACTTAGATGCTCACTATATTTATCCTTTGGAATTTATTTGAATTCCCAAGAATCTTCCAGCTTAAGTTTAGCCTGAATAACCCCTTAACCTTTTTCGCTACTGATAAACAAGCGATTTTCTCGAACTACAAGCCCTGTGATGGCACTATCAGTTATTACATAATTCCTTATCTGTATTTTAGGCTCAGAGCTTCGCTTCATAAAGAATGAACTTTCAACGATCAATATTTCACCATTGACCGTTCCAAGAAGGAGATATTTATCGAACTGAGCCATTGAGGTAACCTTTATGTTGCTTTTGGTCAAAACTTACTGTTGAGAACTGACTAGCTACTTGCATTCAATATAGTTGGCTCTGATTATTTTAGTGAAATCCACCCTTCTGAAGTCAAATTTTGACAAGTCTGAAAATTACTCTAGCCTTTACTTCTCGCCTTCTCTCGAGCTGTCTTTCTATTTATCTTTTTGCACATAATATCGATAGCATTTGATTATATACTCCAGGTCAGCTGGATTGCTACCTTTGAAATAGGTGACTCCCACTAGAACACCCTCACCATTGCTACTGAATTCGATAAAGCTAACAGGACCACCGACATCGACCTTGCATCTGTAACTGAAATCATAATTGTTACCTTAACAGATAAAAAGATAGAGATAGAACCCCATCTGATTGTTGAAAATCATGGCTAGTCTATCGTCTTTGCTGGAAAAAGAGCTCAGAAGAGACTATCCAAATCCTTTAATATTTGTGATATCGCCCACTTGTTATATACCCTTTAGAACTGAGTTTTCAAAAACCAGCTCCAAAAGACTCAGATAGTCAGCTTCTTTTTGGTAGCTGACCATAATAACTGGTCGATTATTCATGCAGCAGAGGAGTATTGGTGGATGAGGTAATTCAAAGGTGAGCAACCTTTAACTTGTATTTAGGTTCCAAATTTGCAGGTAGGAAGCTTTTGAATTGTAGGTGATCATGAAATTACGATAAATTTAAAATTTAGTTTGTGAAAGATTGGGAGGAGCTGAATATAGCAAAGAAATGTCAAAATTTATTTTTTCTTTTAATTTTTAAGTTTCTTGGGTGATGTGAGATTTAAGATAATTTCCTTGCGATTCATTATGAATGGTGGCTTCGAGTACAGATCCGTCTGAACAACCAATCAATAGCAAAGTGGAAGGCTTGCTTGTGTTGTTGCTTTTGAGACATTGGTACACATCCAGGGACGTGATACTGCATTGAGGTTTTTCATCGCTGTTTAATTTAAAGGAATAAATCTCTTCGCGAATGTCCTTAGCACTGAGCTCATGAAATTTAATATCCCATATTTTGACTACTCCTTCTAAACCTCCACTTATTAGTACTCGTTTATATCCAAATAACTCGGCTAATCTGAGGCAAATGATTGCAGAGGAGTGTGCTTGTTCTTTTGAAAGGATAAACTATCCACAAATGAAGATGCCTATACTTCCTTGTGTTGTTCCTACGACCAGATCAGATTCCACTGTGTTTCCGTATATGCTTGATGTGTAGGTCATCGAACAAATGTCGTGACAGACCTGGCATT
>Ga0100385_1003720_pt1 | contig 13422 bp, 19 predicted proteins | sample CryGeymeta201509_FD_81543 | JGI IMG/M metagenome (GOLD analysis project Ga0100385, IMG submission 81543) | Groundwater microbial communities from Crystal Geyser aquifers in Utah, USA - Crystal Geyser metaG 2015-09 | ecosystem: Environmental > Aquatic > Deep subsurface > Groundwater | place: USA... | reverse complement strand
GATCATCAGTATAGGCGTCATAATTAAGCCTAGTTAAAAACCCAGGCTGTTTTCTTCAAGCAAGGCCATATCCATCATGAGCTATATATACTGTGTCATTCCTAAGAACGGTTATATAGCACATTTCGCCCTCTGCCGTAGTATCATTAGCTTGCATACGAGTTTCAATAGAAATTCCAGTATGCTTATTTATAGGCTTATGGAAAATAGGGGCTAAGTTAGAGTAGTTCTCTTTTTGCAGCAAAAGGCTAATTTCGGATTTTATATTAGAAACTTCTTTCCAATCTCCTCGATTAATCGCAGACTCTAAAGAAGTGTTAAGAGCTTTCATCTTTTGCAGACCGACCCTAAGAGGTATGGAAGTTGTTTCCGTGGGGGTTATTCCTAATTTAACGGATGTTCCATCTAAGCTAATTTCCTCAGGGTGCGCTAATAGATTGCTAGGCTCGACGCCATCGCTAAGAATTCAGCCTAGCAAAGAGTCGCTTGTAAATCCATCATCGCTCACTATTTGATATTGGTCACTAGTTGCAGATAAATTATTGCTAAGCGAAAAAATTCCTTTATACTGCTCGTCGGTAAATTCAGTTTCCCACTCACTAGGGGCTACAGGTAAAGCTACTCTTGAGTTCTCAACAACGCTAGTAAAATTATCTAAGTAAGCTTTATGTGGCTTATAAAGAGCGTCGTCCCCTACTGCACTTTTAGTATATTTAAAATCTTCAATTACATTTTGAACAAGTAGATCATACCCAACTAAGTCTCGTTTCATATAGGGTGAGCCTGAGCCAACTGCTAGTATATCAGTAATATAAGAATTTTGAAGTTTAACTCCAGCCTCAATAGCAGTTAAAGACGCTAGAGATGTAGAAGACACTGATGATTTAATACGCTTAATAAAAGCTTCATTTGATTCCCTAGGAGACCCGCCGGTTATTGCTGTGGTTACAACAACTTTCTGAGGCTGAGAGGTAAGATTTGAAGTTATTTTTAATAAGGCGTTGGTAGCTAATTCAGCGTTAGCTACTTTTTCAACAGACTTAACAAGTATTTCTGGAGTATAATAAAGCCCTGCTCCATCTACATTAAGTGATAGTGAAAATCTAGAAAAAGAAAATTCAGAAACAACCTCAAATACAACTCCGTTAGAGGCTGTTAGTCTAAGACCTCTAGGAATAAAAATGCCTGCCGGAGTAGTATAGTAAAACCTAACCTTTCCTGTATACTCTGATCCTTCATCTCTACTTAAAAGAAAGTTTGCCCCAACTCTATCAATATCCTCATCATCCGCGTCCTCAAGGCTTGTGTTAGAAAGCTTGTTTAATAAGGTAGACAGCTGAGAGTCCATTCTTTCAAATATAACACTAAGAGGGCTTATTATAAGATCTCTAAAAGTAGATCCTTCATTAAGGTCTATGCTAGGATCTATGGATTTTATTTGCGAGATAATAGTATCTCTTAAGCGTGTATTAAGTATCATTTATATTACAGTGGTGGTTAATCCGTCATCAGTTGTAACTGAGATAGAAAGGTTTCAAGTTCCGTTTTCCTTGTCAAGGCTAATATTATCTATACTTAAAGATACTAAAATTTCTGAGCTTTTCAAGTCTTCGCTTAAAAGTTGTTGAGACTGGGCGTCTTTTATTTCCTTTTCAAGTCGTTTTATAACTAAACCTATTTTAGTTTTAACTTCTTCTTCTTTAGCAAAATTGGTGGTATTATAAAGGCCATAAAAGTCTGTACCAAAGCCATCATCAAAAAAATTACTACCTGAGCGAGTCAGTAGCCTTTTAAGAATGTGCGCAACAAGCCGTTCTCGACCTTCCAGGGTTTTTTTATTTTTATAAATAATCTCATCGTCCGTTATTTGGACAGGGGCATATAAGTCTCACATGTTTTCTCCTATTTAGATGTGTTTTTTTTTGGCAATTTCATTATTAAGGTTAACTATCATTTTATCTAATTTCATTAAGTAGGCCTCGATGGCAGTAGGCTCTCTTTCGGTTTCTTCCGCATTATCTTTACAAAAAGAATCAAGAGCAAAGTCTGTGTCCCCTAAAATAGCCGCGGTGGCTGCTAAGCTTCCTCCGGCAGCTAAGCCGTTTACGATCTTCGAAATATCTCCATTTTCAAGTGAGTCTTTTAACCCTGAGGGAAGAGACGAGATTATAGTATTGTACTGATCCATAAGTAGTCTAAAAGCAGGGTTTGCCTCAACTGCGGACATAAACTCTTGACATTGAGATGACTCTTGTGAATCTTCTTCTATTTGTTTTTGTAGTAAAATCTCCATAGAAGCCAAGGTTTCTATTACTTTCCCTTTTAAGTCTTTATCAAAAAAGAATCCGACATCTCCGAACTTGTTTAAATACCCGAAAACTTCAGCGACTTTAAGCAAAGACTCGCCTGAGCGCTTAATTACTTTTACAGAATTATTAACTACTTTATAATTAATGCTATTTAAGTAATTAATGAGAGACTCATATGCAGCATCAGCACTTTTTAATGAATTGTTCATAGCGTCTACATCTAAATTTTCCATCCCTGCTATTGGTATATAAGGAGAGGCTATTGATGACAGTTTAGCCTTTTCAATATCCATTCTAACCGACCAGCCTATTTTATCGCCTAAGCTGACTTTTTTGTTAAAAGAACGTGCCCACATATCATCTTTAAGTATATTAAGCCTATCTATAGATGGCTTTAAAATCCACTTATTTATAGAAGATAACGAAACCATTTTTCAGATAAGAAGCTCCATCGACATTACTATAGATTCAGTAAGCTTAACGTTCCCATTGGTATTTGCTATGTTAGTTTTGCTAGGATACTCAAACGTTTCATCTTGTATTGTTATCCCCCAGGTTTCTAGTTCTTTAGTTACTTTAGGCTGTAGTAGGGCAACTGGGTCAGCATCAACAACGCTATTGAATAAATTTAATCCTGAGGTTCCACCAGCAACAAGATTTCCTGCCTGTTTTATCAATGACTTAGGTGTGGGCACTCTTTCCCCTATAGATATCAAATTTTTACCACAGAAAAGACTAGCCATAATAGCGCTAATTTTAGCGTTAGCTCCTGACTCAGTTAGGTAGCTAACAATCTTAGCTTTAGCTGCATACCTTAACCTTTTTGTTTCTTCCTTATCTTCCTCAGAGTGTGCAAACCATCCAAATATATTAATATAGTCTACAAATGCGTCTTTAACTTTATAAGGAATAAGGGACTCAGTTGTAAGCTTTCCTGCCCCCCGTAGGGAATCGGGGCTGGCTGCCTTTGTATTTAGTAAAACTTTATTAGCAGAAAAGTCAGGCTTTTTTAAAAAATTAGTTCCAGGAGTTCCTAGTAACGCATCTTGCGCGTCTGTAAGAAAGTTTATAGCGTCTTTTATGTTCCCCGAGTTAGAGTTTGCTTTTCTTTTCTCGGCCTGAAGTTCTATACCCAGTCGTATTAGAGCCATTTCAATAGCTTGAATAGATATTTGTAAGTCATTAGCTGCTTTTTGCTTTTCAGCTTCATTTATATTTTTAAAGTTTATTAGTATAGATTTTACATAAGCAATTTCTGCCATAAGTGCCCTAGAAAATTCTAACCGTTTATCAACTGATTTTTTTAAGGCCCCTACAGCTAAATACTTTAAAATTAATTGAAACCCGTTTAGCCCTTGAAGCGCTAATGCAGTTAAACCTAGTAGGCCGCCACCAATAGCTCCTAAAGCCGACCCTACAACTAAAGCGGCTGCATTCGACGCTGTAGCTAATCCCATAAGCACAAGCATTGAAGCAAGGTTTACTAAAAAGTCGCCGCCAAGTTCATCGGAAATTGATTGCATCCATTCTTTAAGTTTTTGTCAAAAATTAAATTCAGAGCCTTCTTCCTCCTTACATAAAATTGATTTTAATACTTCTAATGACATTAGGCGATCTCCTTTATTTGCGTAGCTAGGTCTTCTTTTCGTTTTCTAAGCTCGCCCTCGGATAAACCTAATTTTAACTTTATATTTTGAGCTGTTTCTTTTTTTACGCCACCTAAGCCAAATGTGTACTCTAAAATTTTTTTATTAATAGGGTCAGCATCAAAATAAACAAACTGGACTGCTTCTTTTACTATAGAATCCTCAGTATCTGGTGCTATATAGTAACTAAAACTACCTCCATCTTCATCAACCTTTGCAAGTTCCATGTGTAGGTCAGCTCTACGCTCTAACTGAACACGTTCTATTTCCCTAGGAGAAACTTCAAGTCGTTCACTAAGCTCCATAACAGTTGGCTCCCTTCCAAGCTCCTCGTTTAAATTAGAAAATAAGGTTTCGTACTTACCTAACATAAGGGCCCTAGGTTCTGGGATGTGCCCTACGTTTTGATATGTAGTTGTAAACCTACTCAACTTTTGTAAGTAGTTTATAACGTGCGTATTAAGCTGTGTGCCCATATTAGGGTCGTAAGTATCTATGGCCATGGCGGTTAGCCTGCGGCCTTCTAGTTCCAGGGCATCATAGGGCAGGCCGCTATTTTGGTATTTACCAACTTGTGAACGGATAAGTGGTGTTAAGCTTTTTACTAGCTTTTTGCGAGCTTCCTTATCCTTAGTATCCTTATAGAGTGAATACAACTCAACTTCGTTTATATTTTTACTTATCATAATTTTTAGCTAGGCCGGTTTTGCGCGCTAACTGCTATGTTATAGGCTATCTTCAATAGTGTTGTTATCCCTTCATTAAAACTTGTAACTATTGGCGGAGTTGGTGACGGAGTTAGGGTAGACATAGATAAACTGTCTATGGTTAGTAAAAATATTTAACCATACTGTTAAAAACAGTGGTCGATCCATACTAAAACCAAAATTTGCATCATTCTCTATTCCTAAGTGTTAAAAACTTAGTAACTATGTTTGTCCTATCTATTAAGTAGTGTGTGAAATAGATTAAGAAGATTTGCAGTAAATCCTGCGTACTTAAGAAAAATGGAATTGTGTAAATTATACAGTGCGCTTGGCAGGCTATAGATCCTATCCAAGAGCCCTTTTTCTTATTTTGAGCCATCCAGTCATTCTGTAAAATATAATCACCTATCAGATGAAGTAATAGCTGCTCCATCAAGCTCCTTTATTATTTTTATTCGCTCAGCCAGAGCCCAAGTTCCGTCTTGTGCTTTAGGCCTGTGCATTAATGTTACCTCCTCAATTTTTACTTCACATTCTACTCTGTTCTTTTTAGAGAGGTGCGGAGCTTCCATTTTAGGAGTTGTGTGAAAAATGGGCAATATGCGTATCCCTTTCTTCTTATACTCTTTTCTGCAGATACCTATTCATTGACGGGGTAAATCATTTTCTGGTTTATGAAAAGAGGGCCAGAGACCCATCTTTTCTTTTTCTAAGTAATTTATATGCCTTAATTTAAAAATGTGAATAAATCTTTGTTCCACCTAGCATCTTCAAGGGCGTTGTGCTCATTTCCTTGCTTAGGATAATTCTTTCCGGCTTTTATAAACTCAAGGGCTTCTTTAAATGGAAGAGATCTTCCTCCATTTTTATCAATTCTAGCTTTATTGTCCATTACATACTTATCAAGGTCTTGTTTAAGGTCTTTACAGTAGTATGGGAATCCTGCAGGTAACTTCAGCATATTTCCGAAAATCCAACAAAATGCTACCCAGTCATAATCAGCAAAGTATGCATAAAATTCTGGATTAGTATTATCATTTGGGAAAAAGTCACCTAGTATTACTTGTTCGCCGGAATCATACTTTCCCGCCATTACAAAATTTCTAATTTCTTTTGCTATCTCGCTTTTAGTTTTACCATACTTTTGTATAAGCTCCTCAGTATCATAAAACCAGAACTCAGTTAAATGGGTAACTGAATTAACTTCTCTTCCATCTCGAACCATAAGTTCTTTAAAAATAGGAAGAATGACATTATCTCTTAACCAATAAATCTTCTTCGTACCGGTGTCATCCATTTGGAATCTAGTCCAGGCTTCGTTTAAATTAAAGTCTTTGCAGACCTCATAGTACTCTCTACCATCCTCACACACTATGCCTATAGAAATTAAGTCTATAGTTGGCTTAGTGTATTTTCTAAAAATAGATAGTGGGAAGGGCTCCTTTTGGGGCCCTTCTATAAACTCAGTGTCAATAAAATATTTCATATTAAACTTCTTGAAATTCCTGAACAGGTTTTAGGATTTTGTATCCACGAGATTTTAAAGTGGCGTATGTAGTCTTGGTCACTTGGAGCGCATACTTTAGTAGCATTATCTCCCCAACTAAGCTTACTAAAATCAAACCCCAATTGTGAGGATGGGCTTGTAATCCCTGCAGACTCAATTTTTTCCACGGCTACAGTTTTCTTCCATGTTTTCTTAGAAAGCTTTTCGGCAAATGCTTCCAGCTCCTTAGAAACCACGTTTTTATCGGTAGGGCTTAAAGAGTTGTATCTGATCGAATACAATTCATCGTAAAACTCCGTAGACGTAAAATTTTCAAAAAGTTTTGAAATTGCTATCTTTAAGTCTTCTGTTGTTACCCTACCTACTTTCATTCCATCTGGTTTGATCTTTGTTATAACCCCGCCAGGGAGCTTATACAAGAAAGTATCGATGTACTTTCTCATGCTATTATAGTATATCTCTGGATATTTCATCAAAAGCGTAGAGTTTAAAATATTTGCTGTGAATATGTCCGGTAACTCATCGACTACCTTTGCTATTTTTTCTAAAGTTTCTTTATTCATAGTTTTTTAAAGTTTATTTTTTTATTGCGTAGGTTTTTAGCCTAGCCGCGATGTCGGAATTAGTGCTTAATTTAAGTCCCGAGCAAGTGTCTTCTAAAGAAAACATTTTTCTTTTTAGCATAGAATAGGCTTTAGCAGCCTCCTCGCTTGCAAAACGAAGTGTACTGGGGCGTTTGGAGTAGTTTCCATCTATTCTACATTTTTTCTTATGTACAAAATGTGTACTTTGCACTAACCAGTAGTCATCTCCATAATAAACTGGTAAGCCATTTTCGTCGATAAAGGCTGGTGGGCTACCTTCGATATGGTCAATAAAGCATACATATTCGTCTTTAAACACGGCCACAGCCCCATCTTTAACTGCTTTTATTTCGTTTATTGGGTTCCCTTGGACGTCCTTGGGACTTAAGTATGCATCGATTTCATCTGAGCTAAGCTCCAATGATACTGCAATAAAGTGCTTTTTATTACATACTTTGTTAAACTTTAATTATTTGCTTGTGATAAGGCTTTATCTTGTCAACTTTCCACTCCTTTTTTAATAGAACTCTTGCAAAGGCAATTAAGGTTTTATTAGGAATAACTACATTGTTAACTTTGATTTAAAGTAATTGTAAACATCAGGCACATACTTTTTATAATATGGCTGATTGTCTTTGCACCAGGTTTTTAGCCTAGGCAGGTCATCCTTTGTAAATGGCTTTATGTGGCTTTGCTTTCTTTGTATCATATTAAAAGTTGGCTCTAGGTCAGAGATAAAATCCCCAACCGTCCAGCCTTCCCTAATATGCTTTTGTAGATTTACATTAGGCATAGTGTTATTATCCTTTTTTATATGTTTGTATTGCTTGCTGCTTTTACTGCTTTAATTCTATCAGGCTCCGTTTTAAAAAAACCAAAGTAGGATTTAAACTCATCCACATTATCATAATCCCTAACATCTTCCTCATCAGCCCCTTCTAGGAAATTTTCGTAACTTTTCCATATGCTATTTTCGCTTAAGTTTAGAATTTTTAAAACAAAGCTTTATAACGCTTTATGGTTAGTATTAGAAAAATAAATTATGTAATCATCTGAATGAGACTTACCCAAAAATGAGTTAGCTGTGTAATTACATAAAAACCTAAGGAGATCAGTAGTATTTCCTTCCATTTCGGTTAAAAACCTCTGTAGAAAGTTTACTCTGTTTTCAGGAAGAAATAAGTATTCTAAGTAATCATCTAGTGTTTACATTATTAATCTTTTACGATCCATGCTGCTGCGGTTGGAGTATTAGGTTCTACCTCTGTTATCCCATTATCTACTTGTACATAGCAATCAGGGGTCATTTCGGTAAGCTCTCCAAACTTCTTATCAGAGACTCCTAGAGCTACTATAGAGCAATCCTTAGGTGTGGGCCCAAGGTTCTTTACTGCATGGGCTACTTGTGCTGCAAGCTTCCCCTCTGTCATTTTTAGATTTTTGCGATATATTGCTTTTATTTTCATATGTGTAAAAGTTTGTAAAGGAAGCAAAGGATTTTCCTTTGTGTTATTCAATTACAATGCGCTTGTAAGTGTCTCCCCTTACAGTTTAGTTTGTATTTAGTTAAATGGGTTATTCCAGACTTTATATTTTCTACCCCATCTAAAAGTCGAGTAGAAAATAATTATGTGCTTTGAGTTTATCTCTGTGCGAACGTCCATTATAACCCCTATAGTTACCACACTTTCTAGAAGGGCTACTATGATCCAAGGTATCATACATTTTTTTATTTTAGTGTTTTAATTACTGCTTCAGTGCACTTTCGTGTTAATCCGTATCCAATATCTATGCAATCGAGATAATCAAGGTTATTGGATGTTCTAACAAAAAATGATAATTGGCTTTCTAGTATATCAGAGTCATTATCTATAATGCAATAGGCTTCTACACCTGGGTTTTTTTATTTAACCAAAGTTGTATCTCACACCTTCGACTTATTAGATCATAAAACTCAGCTAGTCCGGCATCTACTACTTCATCAGGATAGGGAGTTATTCCTATAATTTCCCCTGGAAGCTTTCTAAACTCCCAAAGATCCCGTATCTACCTTTCTTTGCTGTTTCTCCAAGAAGAACTTATAACTAGTTTTGCGTTAGTTTTTTTATAACCCACCTTAGGTTCTCAACAAAATTAGAATGGAATATAGCTCCAAATTTGTCTCGTCCCTGCGGTATTACATTTAGTACGCCGTCTATGTCTAGGAATATTATTTTACTCCCAGTCAAGGTACTCACAGGTATTCTTTAGTATTTCGGCTAATTGTGGAGATATATCAAACCGCTTTATATTAATTTCAAGCGATCTAAAAATATTACCATCAGCGTGCCGCTCTCCCGTGGCTTTCCAGTCCATAAGCATTTCTATTACATCAAAAAGATTCATCTTATGTACAGGGGTTTTATGGTGATGTAAGGCAGTTTCAAAGTATCTTGGATACTCTACTCTTTGACAATGGCACCACCTATATTCTTCCTTACTTAGATATCCTATTGGAGGTACATCCTTTCTTGTATATTTTTTACCGCACTCAAGACATTCCCAGTACTCATAATGTTCTGGGTGGTGAGAGTTATTTTCATAATGGTGCTTCAGGGCAACGCCTAAAGCCTTTAAAGACTCTTTGTACTCCTCTGACCTATATGTCAGAGATTTTAACATTGGCGTGTATTTATCGAATGCCTCTTTTTCAGGGCTTTCTAGCTTACTGTCGTCATGGACTAACCCCCTTGTTATAAGGTTATCCGCTGCATTGCATAATAGCTCATTTACGCGAGCTATGTGCTTTTTTGTGTCTTCTGTTGAGTCGTAGCTCATTCTTTTTTTAGGTTAAGGTTATTATTACTCTTATTCTTATACCAAAAGATGGTCATACATAGTGGCTACTTTTTATCTATTCTATAGTTTGTTAAGTTTTTTAAATGAAGCTTGTAGTTAGTAAGCAGAGCTTTCTCATCTTCGCTTATGTTGGAAAAGTAACTTACTATAATCTTCATTCTTTCCTCACTAGGGACGTAAGTGTTACTAAGTATTCTAGAGAAATACCCACTATCAATACCTAGTTTTTTAGCTAAAAAACTTTGTTTTATTCCTGTTTTTCTTAGGTACTGTTTTAATAGGTTACCATATAGCACTGTATCTGGTAGGGTTTTATTACCCTCCTTATACATATAAGAGATTCTTCCGAACCCTTTATCTGTATCAGCAATAACATCCATAGACTCTTTATCTACCCTAAAGCTTTGTATTAAAGCTCTTTCATCCTTATGTGCTCCTTCATGGCCTACTTCATCGCCAATGAAGAAATACTCTCCTTCAGCAGACAGCGCTGCTTGGCCATCTGCTGAGATAAAGTCTCTTCTGTATTTTAATTCTGGGTGCATGTTAAAGTGTTTTTACTCTATTCTCGATTATTTTACTTATGATGATATTATGCTCTTCTTCTGGAAGAACATCATATATATCATCTATTACACTACTGTGAAACTGATTGATAAATGAATGGTTATAGTCCCGTCCGTCTGGGTAGATCATTAAGAATGAAGCGACAACTTCAGGATCATCTATAATTACTAACTCCTTCTTCTCAATAGGTCCGGAAATATAAGAGTGCTTCCCCGCTATTCCCCCAAAGTAGATTTCTCTGCCTACTAGGTAGCCTTTAAGGGTGTTAGCGTCGCCTATAGTTAGTGCTATAGTTTCCTTAGCTCCATCAAATCCTCCCCATGACTGCCATTCAATAGTTAAAAGAACTATTTGACAGCCATTATATTCAGCTTTTATACAGTTTCTTCGTATGTCATTAAGAGAGCTGAACTCTTCATTAATGGTCACGCCATCTTTTTTATGGGTAATCTCGTTTTTCAGAGCAGTCTATAATTTATGTTTATATGACAGAGCGTAAAACCCACCCATCGCTAAAGCGATGGGTGGGTAGTTCACTTTGGCTACTTTGTGCGCTTGTCGGATTGATTGGTTAAATAATGTTCCCGTACGGTATATTAGTTTTAATTGTTTTTAGTTGTTTTTGTAGAGTTATAGTCTTTTACACTAATAAGGATATCCTTAATAGTGGATTCTAGATCCTCATAATGCAATGTTTCTATTGTGGCAAAAAAGCTAAAGGGTGTTTGTAGATAAGCTAAGTTGCCTATTAACATTTTTGGTTCATTAAAAGGACCTCCATTTTTAGAAAACCTTTCTTTCTTGCCCCAATTAGGATTAAGCTTAAAGTGCCTTTCAAGGACTTCCATCTCTTTATTTCCGGCATCTATAGCTTTGTCGAGGTTATCAAATACTCCTATTGTTATAGTTTTACTATTAAGGCTACTATCCCAGTATGCTTGGGAGACTCCTCTATACCGAAACTCTATTCGTATTAAGTACTTTTTAGTGCTCATTAGGATCCTTTTTAAAGTGCCCAAGCCAATCACTAGCTGCTTCCATTATAACTTCTCTTTCCTTTTGAGAGTATTTAATGAAATTTAATAGAAAGTTATCTAATCTATTATCTAGATTACCTATTAACTCTTCTTTACTATACACTCTTTCAACAGTTTCTTGTTTATATAAAACAGAATCATTTTCATCATCTAAGCGAATTGCCCAAAAAATGTCTAAAAGCGATTTGGCTTGTGAAAAAGCTACGTATGTTGGGTTTATTTCCATAATTATTCGTATAAATAGGTTCCTACTAAATAAGTTTTACCATCTACTGTTGTGGTTTTTAATACTGGGTTTAAGCAATCGTTGTTACTTTTGCATATACATTGCTTGATTTCACCGCAATTTTTTTCAGCGATAAAATATTTAGGTTGTTTAAGCGAGCGGATAAACTCATCTCTGAGTTTATTATGATTTTGTTTTTCTGCTAAATAAGGAGATTGAATTTGTAATATAGCGTTCATCCCTAGTTGATGTGCGTATGCAAACATGCTTTTTAAATCATCTTCACTATAAAGTTTAGTCGCTGTTTTAATTTTTTGAGTAGCAAGTTTAGTTCTACCATAAAAACAATTATCACACATGCAGCCATTAGTCGCAAAATCAATACCTTCTTCTTGATAACTGTTTTCTATTAGTTTGTCTTCTTGTAAAAGACTTAATACATTATTTGGATTTCTTGCATCATAATAACATAACTGCTCATACGGTAATTTCTCAACATCATCTTCAACAACTATTTCAGGAAGTAATCCTAAATTTGAAATTATTAGATTATTACCTAAGGGTAAATGCCATTTTTTATCTTCTGTATATAGATAGTCTTGCTCTTTTATTAACTTTAGTTTCATCTTATAATTTTTTTTAAAATGTTATTAAATCAATCATTACTAAAAAAGTAATATTGTCTATTAATTTATATTTTGTATATTTTTAATTATGGGAAACATGTGGTATTTACCAAATTAAATTCTTCGGAGAAGGTCTGAGATATATCGGCCAGAGTGTTGATATTGAGCGTCGCGGGAAAGATCACATAAGAAGGCTCAACAGTGATAAATACTGTAACCCCTAGGATCTTGCCTAGTAGGTTGTACTTGTTTAGCTTAAAGTTAGAAGGTGACATATCACTCGGATCTAGGTTTCTGCTCATACCTACAAAGCTTAAGGTAGGCAAAGGCGGTATCTCACTTGGGTTAAGTGTACTAAGGGCTTTAAGTATATAAGGGGCTTGGAATATGTATTGAGGGTTAACAAGTAATACCGAATAATAATAATCATGTCGGCTACTATACTCACCTATTCTGAACTGGTAAGAGGATAAACTGCCGTTTGTGTTTTTTTTGGGTTTTACTCATGTATTTATACATTATAATAGCAGGCTACCTTTAGATAGCCTGCTATTAGTTATTAGCCTAGGCTTGGCCGTTTCGTTTCCTTGTCTTAATCATTATCCTCATCATAATACTCTTCGTCGTCTTCGTCAGGCCAGTAATCATCCTCATTGAAATCATCGAAGTCATCGTTATCGAGAGCTTCATTAACTGCCTTATCGAATAATTCTGATAAAGTTTTAGTTTCATTCGACTTTCCTGTAGGAATAACACCCTTTTCAGCTTTTACTAGAATCTTCTCATCTCCGAGTTGAGATGAGTAGCTAAAATAGAATTCTCCATCTATTTTGTATGTTGCTGTGCCTAAGAATAGTAAGTCACCGCTAATAGGTGATATTATTGTTTCTTTTTGTGACATATTTTATTTACTTTCTATTTTTAATAGTTAAGCCACTTTGGCTATTGTTAACTAATAATTTAATTACTTTGCTATAAAGGCGTTTTACAGCGAAATCATAGTCATTTGATATAATCTCCTCTTCGGATAAAAACCCTAAAACAGCACTTTCTATAACTTCAGTTAAAGATTTACTTTGTATATGCATAAATGGAGGAGCTATTGAGTTTATAACTGAAAAAGCTTTTTCTAGCTGCTCATTTTCTAATTCAGAAAATTCTTTTTCTATCCCACCTCCCTTTAAGTCATATCTATTATTACTAGATATAAAGCGCGCTAGCTTGTCACTTAGGGTGTAAGTTGCGAGAAGTATAGCTAAATACTCTAAAGAGTAGTCAAGCTCGCTTTTTGTATACCTTGTAGCTTGCGAGTTACTACTAGTAGAATACACAACGGCAATACTCCCTTCTCGTACTGCAAGATCATTTTCTCGGT
>Ga0100385_1003719_pt1 | contig 13425 bp, 7 predicted proteins | sample CryGeymeta201509_FD_81543 | JGI IMG/M metagenome (GOLD analysis project Ga0100385, IMG submission 81543) | Groundwater microbial communities from Crystal Geyser aquifers in Utah, USA - Crystal Geyser metaG 2015-09 | ecosystem: Environmental > Aquatic > Deep subsurface > Groundwater | place: USA... | reverse complement strand
GTAAGACGCGTCAAATCATGGTAGGTAACGTGCCAGTAGGTGGTGATGCACCCATTGCTGTGCAGTCAATGACCAACACTTTAACAACTGATATTGATGCCACTGTTGCACAGATTCATGCGCTGGAAACAGCTGGTGCTGACATTGTTCGCGTTTCTGTGCCTGATGCCGAATCAGCAGCAGCAATGCCGGAAATTCTGGCGCAAACTCGAGTGCCCATCATTGCAGACATTCATTTCAGTTACAAAATGGCTTTACTGTCTTTGGATGCAGGCGTACATGGTCTTCGTCTGAACCCAGGCAATATTGGTAGTCGAGATCGTGTGGAGCGTGTGGTTAAGGCTGCACAAGAGCGGGGCGTGTCGATTCGTATCGGCGTGAACGCAGGTTCCCTAGAAAAAGAAGTGAATGAGAGGTATGGCGAGCCTTGTGCAGATGCTATGGTGGAATCTGCACTGGGTCACATTCGTATTTTAGAAGATATGAATTTTCATGATATTAAGGTTTCACTTAAAGCCAGTAATATTCCTATGACTGTTGCTGCATACCGTAAGCTTGCTGAAAAAGTGGATTATCCTTTTCATTTGGGAATCACTGAGTCTGGTAGTTTGTTTGGCGGAACGGTCAAATCCTCTGTGGGTTTAGGTTTAATCCTTGCAGATGGTATTGGCGATACCATTCGAGTATCCCTAGCTGCAGAACCTAAAGAAGAGATTCGTGTTGGTTTTGAAATTCTAAAGAGCTTGGGATTGCGTCATCGTGGCGTCAATCTCATTGCATGTCCTTCTTGCGCGCGTCAAAAATTTAATGTGATAGAAACTGTGCAAAAATTAGAAGAACGCTTAGCACACATCCAAGAAAGTGTAGATGTGGCTGTGATTGGTTGTGTGGTGAATGGACCTGGTGAAGCTAAAGAAGTTGATTTGGGTATTACTGGTGGTTACCCAGTGCATACTTTTTATCACGATGGTGAGAAATTCGGCAAAGTGCGCTCCAACGATATGATTGATGCCTTGGTTGAAGAAGTGGAAATCAGAGCTGCAAAAATTCGTGCTGAAAAAGGGGCGAACCATGGTTAAGTATGTATTCGTTTTTTTGGCTATCTTTGTTTTGATCTCTTGCACCCAAGAAACGCAAAATAAGTTTGGCAGAGCTGTGCAAAACTGGACTGGTGTTGACGGTGTTTTGGAAGTGTATGCAGGGCAAAAGCTGGCGAAGCGCTTCTTGGAAATTGATAAACTCAGTACCGCCGTTTCCACAACAGATAATGCGCCGCGCCCATACCGTTTTGGCTACGGCATTCTTGATGAAAATCTCAATATGGTTGCGGATAAGAATGAGAAGAAAGTGTATTTCGAGTTCAGTGATTACTCGACATCGTATATTTTCTACACTTTCCCGAAATAAATGAAACGCACCCTGCCCAGTGGCAGGGTTTTTTAAGCTTCTTCCTCTGCTAAAGGTTCAAAGAGTGATTGAAGCTCGTCTTCTGACCACATCGCGCTGCGTTTGCTAGCACTTCCATGAATACTCTTGGCCAGTTCGCGTTTGCGCTCCTGCATTTCCAAGATTTTCTCCTCCACAGTACCAATGGTGGTAAGTTTATAAACGAACACAGGCTTATCCTGGCCAATACGGTAAGCGCGGTCGGTGGCTTGGTCTTCAGCGGCAGGATTCCACCATGGGTCAAAGTGAATGACGGTGTCTGCTGCAGTTAGATTCAAGCCAGTACCACCAGCTTTTAAGCTGATAAGGAAAATGGGCACTTCACCGTTTTGAAATGCATCCACTGGCGTAATTCTATCCTTGGTTTGCCCAGTGAGCTTTACATACGGAAGATCAAGTTCCTGGCATAACAATTCAATCAATTGCAACATCTCAGCAAATTGGGAGAAGAGCAGAATCTTTCGTCCTTCTTCAACCATCTCTGGCATCATTTCGCGCAACATTTCAAGTTTGGCTGATTTGATGTTTTTGGTGTCGATATTTTTCAAAAGCCGTGGATCACAGCAGACTTGACGCATTTTCATCAAAGCATCAAGCACAATGATTTGGCTTTTCGCCACGCCAAGGGCAGCAACGGAGTCGCGCACTTTTTTCTGCATAGCCAAGCGGACGCTTTCATACAGCGCCCGTTGTTTTCCTTCCAGTTCAATGCTGCGCACAATATTGGTTTTGGCAGGTAGCTCTTTAGCCACTTGCTCTTTGAGCCTACGCAACATAAAGGGGCGTGTGCGTACATTTAATGCGGCTTGTCGTGCTTCGCTAGCCTCAAGCTCAATGGGTTTGCGGAATAAACTACTGAAATTTTTCTGATCGTATAAATAACCCGGCATGAGGAAGTCAAATTGAGCCCAAAGTTCACCCAGATGATTTTCTATCGGTGTGCCTGTCAAACAGAGGCGGTGATTGGCTGTGAACTCACGAACCAACTTAGAGGCTTTGGCGCGTGGGTTTTTGATGTTTTGTGCTTCATCGAGAATTAGCATGTGATATTCTTCTTCGAGTAAGAAACCTGCATCACGCGGTAAAAGTGGGTAGGTGGTTAACACCAAATCAAATTGACTAATACTTTCAAAATACTGTGCACGATGTGCACCATGCAACACCAATACTCTCAGGTCTGGTGCAAACTTTGCTGATTCCATTCGCCAGTTGTGCATCAAGCTTGTTGGCGCAATCACCAAAGCAGGCTTGAGTAAGCGGCCTTCTTCTTTTTCTTTAAGAATACAGGCTAGTGTTTGTACTGTTTTACCCAAGCCCATGTCATCGGCTAAAATACCGTGTACACCCGCGCGCATCATCATTTGCAGCCAGTTGAGGCCATCACGCTGGTAATCACGCAGCTCCGCATTGAGCCCTTTAGGCGTTGTGACCACGGCACCTTTGCCTTGTTCAACAAGGGTATGCATTTGGTCAAGCCAACGTTTGTCATCTTTAATCTTAACTTTTTCGTGGCCTTCCAAATCGTGCTTGATGGCCAGCATCTGCACACCGGAAACTTCATTGTTGAGCCTTGATGATGTGGTGAACAATTCCATGGTGTGCTTGAGAATACTGAACAGCATATGACCAGGAATAGAAAGCATGCGTCCATCGAAAAGTGGCAAGGGCACCAGCTCTAAGTGTTCTAGGGTGGCCAACATAGCGTCAGATAAGCGCTCTGGATCATCTTTAATCCACGAAGCAATGGCATCGATTAAATCGATGGATTCGCCATTGGCCAAGTTGGCTTTAAATTCGGCCGAACCCATCAAACCTTCACCGTTGACACCAAGCTCCCAGCTCTCGGCACTGAGCAGATTATAACGGAACTTCTGGCTCATCTCGACGACGAACCCTTCTTCTTCTAATGCAGGAACCTGATTGGCCATAAAAGGAATCCAATCCTGGTTGTGAAGTGTAAAGCTTGGTAAAACACCTGACTTCTTGAGGTGAATGGCTTGCGCCCTTGGCGTAGAGCTCACGCCTTGAGCTAATAGTTTGATTAAACATTGTTTTTCAAAATCGTGGTCGCGGGCAAACTCAACAAGTTGGTTGCCTCTTTTTACGCGAACAGGTTCGGGCGTATCGTTAAATTTTGTGCGCTCGCCCTCATAATCAAACCAAACATCCAGACCATCAAAATAATTGCCATAGATGGAAGAATGGGTGGCAACTGAATCAAAACGAAGCACAGCCGTAGGTTGCACGGTTTCTTGGGTTAGATTTAAGCGTTCAGGTTGCGGAATGAATTTCGGCAGCTGTGGTAGTAAAACAGCAGCATCACTATAGGTATCTTGTGGTTTTAGAGGGCGTAAGTTAAGTAACTCGCGAGTTTGCTCGATGTTGCACGCTTGGCTTATTTCACCAAAGAGGCTGGCTTGTGTATCCAAATAGCAGGCTGGAGATAAGCGAAGTAGCGTATCATTATTTTCAGTTTGCAAGCTTAGCGATTGCACGCCTTGGGCATCAATCGACCATGCCCAGTTACCAGGGCGGGGTTTACCATGTTTAAGCGCTTTGCCATCTTTATCCATCCAAAAGCAGCGACCAGTTTTGATCACGCGCTCAAGCATATCAAAGCCAGCAACACCTTCGAGAAGAATGGAGTCGGAACCAGCAGAAAGGCTTTCGGCTGCATCGCGTAAAATACGTTCATCCACCGACAAAATGAAGCGGGGCACATTGCGGCTTAAAATGTTTTTAATGCTGTATGGTGCGGATTTGCCGTAATCATCATTTTTGAGCAAACGTACGGATTCAAATTGAAGGAGAATGCGTTTTTTCTCATCAAGACGAAGAATGTAAATAAGGCGCTGACGCACATCAGAAGCATATTCATCGCGGGCTATCACGCTTGGTGTATTCTGCCCCACAACGCCAAGCCAATGGTGGAATGGCACATCCTCTTCTTTTTTCTGCCTTTTTTTACGGGGTAGCGCCGAAGTTTCAGCAAGAGCTGCATACAATGTCGCCGCGACATGCTTGCAGTTAAACTGCATAGGGCAAGTGCAGTCACCATCGATATCGTGTTTATCAAAGACAATCGATACTTGGTAAGGTTTGCTTGAACGACCAATCACTTCAGCAGTAATGGGTTGTCCTTTTTTAGTGAGTTGTAGGTTTTCTACATGTCCATCTTTAAAGTACTTTCGACCGCTTTCGAGGTAAGTGGCATCGAGATTTGTCTCGACAAGTTCTTGCGTTAATTCAAAGCCCATGCATACCCCAAATGTTTTGTGTCAGTGAAGGAGCCGAGCATCCTCAACATGTGGGGTAAGGATGCAACAGGTAATTTAAAGTTAAGAGATGAAGATTAAGGAAACAGGCTTGATTTAAAAAATGGGCTGCTTATGTGTTTCAAATAAGCCACTCACATCATATTTTTTATCGGTGAGTATTTCGCTGCGAATGGATGTATCAACAAGTAAAGTAATCAACGAGAAAGAAGCATTGGGTTTCATGCTTTTGAGGTTATTTGCAGCGATAGCTAGCCCATTGTCACTGGCTTTTTGAAACCAAATGCGAGCCAAATCGACATCTTTCTTTATGCCGCGCCCTTCGACATACATATAACCCAATGCATTTTGCGCAGGTGCAAAGTTCTCTTCAGCTGCTTTTTGGTACCAATAAAAGGCTTTCTTATCATCTTGACTGGTACCATTTCCTGCTCGGTATACAGTGGCAACGTTAAACATCGCTTGTAAGTAGCCCTTCCTTGCTGATCGTAAGAGCCACATCAAACCTTCCTCAGGGTCATATACATCCAGTTCGCGGTTTATGAGCATTGTGCCATAGATATTCTGGGCAATTGGATCATCTTTTTCTGCAAGGATAAGAAAATTTTCTGCTGCTAGCTCATAATCAGGTTTTGATAACGTGCCGAGATAATAAATCATGGCTGTATTGTATATTGCGGTATTATCGCCTAAAGCTGCTGCTCTTTTATACCAGAGCAAGGCATCAAATGCATTTCTTGATACACCTTTTCCAAGATGATTCATCATGCCCAACATGAGGTTGGCATGGTCACCACCATTCTGCTCAGCCTTTTTCCACCAACGTATTGCCTGCTCATCATCTGGTGAGATACCATCTCCGCGGGCATAAATCAGCCCCAAATTATACTGAGCGCGATAGTCGTCTGCAGCGGCTACAGTTAACCATTTGGTGGCATTGCGGACATCTTTCTTGCCGAGAAGCAAGTAAATACCAAGATCGTTTTGCGCCGCTGTTAAACCAGCTCTTGCAGAGGTAGTGAGCCAGTTTTCTACATTCACGTCATTTTTGGGTAGTGCCAGAAATTGATGTATCAAGCATGTGGATAGATTATAGAGTGATTCTTTGTCTTCGTGCTGTGCGCCGTGGTAGAGCCAGCGCCAAGTATCTTTTGCCTGTGTTTCGCCTGCTGAAGTGTTGGCAAGCATTGCAGCGTATGCGTAACCGGCTGGTATCAACCCTTGTTGTGAAGCTTTTTTTGCCCAATGGATTGCGTCCGATGTTTTACCTTCAGTCATCAGATGTTTAGCAATGATGAGCTGGGCTTCAGTTTGACCAAGTTCAGCAGCTTTTTGGGCCCACTTAATAGCTTGTACCTTGTCTTTTTCTACCCCCGTACCCTGCATCAGCATTTCACTTAAGAGGTATTGCGCCTGGGCATCCCCTTTACCAGCTTTTTTGGTAATGCCTGCGACAATTTTTTGAATTAAAACTGCAGTGTTTTTTGCGCCAGCTGCCTGTGCCTTGAGTGCCCATTGTAGTGCTTCCTTATCATTATGGTGCACGCCAATACCATCAGCTAAAAATTGTGCCACTTTCAACATCGCCTCAGCTTGCCCTTTCTTCGCTGCTTTTTGATACCAAGAAAATACTTCTGAGGGTTTGGCTTTTTGCTTGCCGCGACCAAATTCTAACATCAAACCATATTCATACTCAGCTTTGCTCAAGCCTTGCTGCGCTGCAAGCTTCATCCAGTGGGCAGCTAGCGCATCACTTTGTTCTGTTCCTTGGCCACTTGCATAGAGTTTTGAGAGTTGGTATCTACCTTCGCTTAATTCTTGGTAAGCAGCGTTTTCATACCATGTAAATGCATCTTCAAAGCGCTGCTCTTGAAGCGCAAATTCACCCATTTGCAGCATATCGGCGTTGGAATCGAATTTTATGTTTCCTGACATTGAAAAATATAATCCTGTTGCAGCCGCTATGAGCACCATAAATACAACGATTAATATTTTCATATCTTAAATCCTATTCAACAGTGACCGACTTGGCCAAATTTCTTGGTTGATCCACATCAGTGCCTTTGGATCTTGCCACATTATAAGCTAAAAACTGAAGTGGGATAATTGCAAGCAACGGAGCGCTGAAGAAATCGCCTTCAGGAATTTGCACGATGGCATTCATATCTTTGGGCTGTTCAGATGGGTTAATGTCGGTAATTAAAATAACTTTCGCCCCACGCGCCTGTACCTCATGTAGATTTGAAATGACTTTATCCAAATGATATTGGCGCAAAGCCAGTACCACTACGGGTAAGTTTTCATCAATCAAAGCAATCGGGCCATGTTTCATTTCACCAGCTGGGTAACCTTCAGCATGCAAATATGAAATTTCCTTCAATTTTAGCGCGCCTTCGAGCGCCAGCGGGTAACAAGGGCCGCGACCTAAAAATAAGGCACCATGTGATTGTGAAAAGAGTTGAGTCAATCCATCAAACTGGGCTGCATTTTCTAGTAAGGTGCCAGCACCCAATGCTGCTTTGTGCAAAGCTTGGATATGCCCTTGGATGGTGTTTTGGTCCATAGCTTTGGCGACATGGGCAAGCTTTAAAGAGAAAAGGGCTAGCGCCATAAGTTGTGCGGTGTATGCCTTGGTTGATGCCACACCGATTTCAGGGCCAGCAAAAAGCTCAATGAGCCCTGAAGATTCACGTACCAACGATGAATGGGGTACATTGCAAAAGGCCAATGATAGATTGTCTGGTGTTTGTTTCTTAAACAGACGAAGCGCTTCCAGCGTGTCTGCAGTTTCTCCTGATTGCGATAGGGTGATAAGCCAGGTATTGCTGCCAATGACAGGGTCGCGGTAGCGAAATTCAGATGCGACATCCACTTCAACTGGTATTTTCAGATAACGCTCAATCCAATAGCGCGCAGTTAAAGCGGCATGATAGGAAGTGCCACATGCTACCATGATAATGCGGTTGGGCAGGGCGACTTCATTGATAAAGCTGGCTTGAGGGAAGTTGATGGTGCCATCTTTTTGAGTGTAAGCATTCAAGATATCCAGGAAAACTCTGGGCTGCTCATGCATTTCTTTGAGCATATAATGTGCATAAGGGCCTTTACCTGTAGCTGTCATCATATGCGGAATTTTTTCCCATTTTATTTCAACAGGTTGACCATCTTTGCTGAATACTTTTGTGGTATTGAGCGTGGTGTAACCCCATTCGCCCTCTTGTAAGTAAGCCACTTGTTCTGCTTCGCTGGCAACGGCCAAAGCATCAGAGGCCACAAAGATACCATTTTTTCCTCTTGCCAGAAGTAAAGGGCTACCACGGCGGGCAAACCAAAGTGTTTGTGCATCGTGTTTTTGAATCGCCGCTATGGCGAAGGCACCGTGCAATAGATTGAGTGTGTTTAAAAAGGCGGCTTCAGGTGAGCTGGCGCTGCTGAGTTCACGTTGCCAAAGCCAGGGGATGGTTTCACTATCTGTTTCTGAAACAAACAGAGCGCCGTTTTGGCTTAATTCAATGCGCAATTGTTGATGGTTTTCGATAATGCCATTGTGAACTACGGCAATATTTTCAGTTTGATGCGGATGGGCGTTGATTGCTTCAGGTGCGCCATGGGTTGCCCAGCGGGTATGGCCAATGCCTAATCCACCCAAAAGAGGTTTTTGTTGCAGTGCTTGTTCTAAGTGAATCAGTTTCCCTTTGGTTTTGGTGGTTTGCAGGCCACTTTTTTCATCATGGATGATGCAAACACCCGCACTATCATAACCACGGTATTCCATGGTTTTAAGGGCCTGCAATAAAATATGCTCTACGTTACCGCGAGAAACAGCGCCGATAATTCCGCACATTTAGTGTTGTCCTTTTTTCGGGCGCACCCAGTTTTGTACATGGCGTTGCTCGGGGCGGGCTGACAAGGTCAGGCCATCTTCTTGTACATATTTGGTGATAATGCTGCCAGCACCAATCGTGGCGTTGTTGCCGATTTGTACCGGTGCAATCAACTTGGTATCAGAACCGACAAATACGCCATCTCCGATCGTGGTTTTGTGTTTGTTTGCGCCGTCATAGTTACAGGTAATGGTGCCAGCCCCGATATTACAATTTTCGCCCATCACAGTGTCGCCGATGTAGCTTAAGTGATTCACTTTGCTGTCTTTACCGATAATCGCTTCTTTGATTTCCACGAAGTTACCGATTTTGACGTTTTCATCCAACCTAGCGCCTGGGCGCAAACGGGCAAACGGGCCAATTGAAGCTTTATCAGCAACACTGGTGCGTTCCAAGTGAGAAAACGGCGCGATAACAATGCCTTCTTCTAACCAGCTGTCTTGCAACACAGCATACGGACCAACGACGCAGCCATCACCCAAGTGAGTAGAGCCCAAAAGTTGGGTGCCCGCTTTAATCACCGAATCAATACCAATTTTCACCTTGGCTTCAATGCGCACGGTATCGGCTTGTTCCACGGTGACGCCTTTGATTTGCCATTCGCGGATAATTTCACGCTGCATGATTTTTTCAGCTGCTGCCAATTGGCTTCTGTCGTTAATGCCAATCACTTCCCGTGGGTTGGCGATGACGACAGCAAGGGCTTTTTTCTTTTCAGCAATCGCAAGTTTGAGGATGTCTGGCAAATAATATTCTTGTTGCGCATTGTTGTTTTCAACGCGGTGTAACCATGTAAAAAGCTTTGCACGATTCACGCAAAAAATACCGCTGCTGATTTCTTGGATCTCTCGTTGCGTATCAGTGGCGTCTTTTTCTTCAACAATAGCAACCACTTCACCGGATGCGTCGCGAACAATGCGGCCATAACCTGTTGGGTTTTTAACCATGGCGGAAAGCACTGAAATATCAGCTTGGTGGGTTTGGTGTGCTTTGACAAAAGCAGCCAAAGACTCGCTTTTCAGCAGGGGGGTATCGCCGCATATAATTAAAGTGGTGTCCGCTTGGCTGGGTGCGTTTTCGGCTTGAAGTACGGCATGGCCAGTACCTAACTGTTCACGTTGCTCCACCCAATGGAGATTTTCAGGTTCACCAATGTGGGTTTTGACTTGGTCGATGCCGTGACCAGCAATCAAAGTAACAGACTCAGGCTGTAAATCTTCAGCGGTATGTAACACATGCTCAAGCATCGATTTTCCCAAGACATGGTGAAGCACTTTTGGCTTGGTGGAAAACATGCGCGAGCCTTTTCCTGCGGCTAAAACAATGACTTGCGTTGATGATAAGTGCTGAAGCATGAACGTTTCCTTTATGGGTGAATAATTAATTAAATGTTTGTTTGATGTAACTTTGAGAGTTTAGCTAGGCTTATGCACAAGTCCAGCGCATCTTAACTATGATTTTTAACAGTTGGTGGTGTGATATGTCCTGAAGCTTGCATATTGATGGCGTCAGGGTATTGCTGATAAAACACACGCACTGCTTGCGCTAATTTGGCTTTGGCTGCTTCATCGATGCGTACGTGTGGGCTGTTTGGCAAGGCATCAAGTAAGCTTTGTAGCAATAAATCTTGTGGCGTTTCAAGTCGCTCTTTCCATGATTGAAGTAGTGTTTTATCCAGCATTGCAGGTAATGATCCGAGAATGCCAACATCATTTTGGTTGTGTACGAGCAAGCCTGTGGTTGTACCGCGATCCAGAGTTAAGACCTGGAAGAAATAGAGGGTGTGGTAATCACTCTGCGCTTGGATTTCAGTGGCAGTGGCTTCTCTTGCATCCGTTAAGCTCGCTTGCAAAATATTTACATAAGTATCAATCGCAGTTTCACCCACTGATTGGGCGAGATTGAAATCATCTTCTGCATTGTCGGTGGCGTAACTTTCTAAATAAAAGTGGGCAACACCGCGATGACGCTTGAGGGCAGGGATATAGAAATAGCGCTCACCTTGGGCTTTAGCTTCATCAAATTGCTTGGGTGCAGCTTGTTGTAATGTTGATAAAAACAAGGCCGTGGCCTTGGGGTCTTCATTGGCAGGGTTTAAATCAGCCATCATCCGCCAATAGCCATGCCCAGATTTCATTTCTGTCCAGCTGATATGAATATGCACGCTGGGTGCAAGGGGGTGATTAGGGTGAATAATCGTCGAAATAGCAGTGGCAGAACCCAATTTTTTATCTGGATTTTCATCATAATGCACTTGTGAAACATTCACAGAGCCGCGGCCTATCATCAGCCCATCTGCAGTCTCAAAACGAATGCCTCCGCCATGGGTTCCCTCATCGCGCTGCCATTCAACGGCTTGAAATTTCTGAGGTAGTTTTAGTGCAGTTGAAGCGGTTTCAAGCTTAGTGACAAAACGGTTTTGTAGTTCAGTAACAAGCTTAAGTGCTTGTTTGGCTTGTGCAGATTGAGCGTAAATCTTAGGCATGGATAACTCGCTTGATATGAATTGATAAAATATTCCGCGCCGATTATGGTATCGAAACTTCAGAGGTACAACGGACGATTTGATAAACGGATAATTGTAAGCTATAAAAATAACGTAAGAATTGATTGGCACTGGGAGGTGTGTATGAGGATTTTTTCAATGCTGCTGTTAGCGAGTTTCGCTATTTTAACGGCTTGTACAAAAGAAGATGCGGGTCCTGGTACGATAAGTACAACGGCTCCAATGGAAGCAATATACAGTACCACAGATGGCATCATACCCTTTCCTAATAATATTTTATTTGCAGGCTCAACAGATGGTACTGTCAATATTACCGTGGTTGACGCTGCTGATATATCTGACCCAAAAGTTGGCATAAACGCTTTAGATGGTTTTTCTACAATAGCACCTATTACTACAACTTTCGCATTGCCTATTGATGCCACAACAGTGGCAGCTGCAGTACGTGTTTTTGAGGTTACTGATGCCGGCATATTCAATAGTTTTGCTGTTACAGGTATTACCGCTGAGTTGCTCAACGGCACAGATTTTGTGGCACTTCCATCACCAACGAATGATAAGTTGTTGGTTATTAAGCCCATCAAGCCACTCAAATCAAATACAAACTATATGGTAATTGTTTCCAATTCACTGAAATCAACTTCGGGCGAATCTGCTCGCCCCTCAGCGTTGTATACTATACTTAAAAGTCCTACAGCATTGGTTGACCCTTATGGGGCAAGCCAAGTACCTGGTCGCGATGATGCAACTGCAGGGCAGTTGGAAGGCCTTCGCCAATTAAATCAAGCGATGCTGGGCGTAGCTAGTGCGCTGGCGACACCTACGATAGCAGCAGCTGATGTGGTGGTGGCGTGGTCTTTTAAAACTCAAACTGTTGGTGCTGTCTTAGCCGCAGTGCAGGCAACAAGCGCAGCGAATGTTACAGGAGCAGATTTTATTACATTCCCAGTAACACCTTCGGGTGCAACTGGTAATCTAGGTGTTTTGCCAGCATCTACATTCGCAACTGTTAATAACGTTCCTACTGCTGCTGTAGCTAACGTTGCATCGGTAGTGATTGGTGCAGTCAAACTTCCATATTTCCTGGATGCTTACAGTTCAGCTAATCCAACAGCGCCGCTAACCGGAAAGTTTGAAATTTTAAATCCTGCGACGGCATTGCCTACACTTAAGTCTACGCAAACGGTACCTTTCTTGATGACGATTCCAGCAAGCCCGGCACCTGCTGGTGGATGGCCAGTGGTGATTTTTCAACATGGTTTTACTGTGGATAAATCAGTGGTGTTTGGCGTGGCAAATACGCTAGCAACAGCTGGTTTTGCAACGATTGCGATTGATGCAGTTCTTCATGGTAGCCGGACCTTTGGTCTTGATTATTACAATAATACTACTGGTGCTCTTGGCCCTGATGGTGTGGCAGACACTAGCGGTAAGCATTATTTGAATCTGGCGTCCTTGCTGACGGCTAGAGATAATGTGCGTCAGTCCGTGCTGGATTTGGTGCATTTGACTCGTTTGTTGGAAATTCAAACCATGGATGTAGTGAATAATACCACTGGTGCACCAGGCGCTGATGCTGTAGCTGATATTCCACAAGCAGGGTTTAAATTTGTAGGCCACTCCAACGGTGGTATTTTAGGTACCATGTTTATGGCCGTTGAGCCAGCAATTGTGCGTGGTGTTTTGGCCAATCCTGGTGGGGTCTATACCGATATTCTTCAAAACTCAGTTAGCATTTCTCCTGATGTTAATGCAGGTTTACTTGCAAAAGGTGTTGCGACTGGCTCTGCAGATTATGGCTCATTTATGGTGGCTGCCCAGACAGTGGTTGATGACGCAGACCCAATCAACTATGCAGCAACAGCTGGCACAAGAAGTATATTCCTGATGAAGACGACTCCGGATGCCGTTGTTCCCAATACCCAAACAGATATTTTATCAGCAAATATGGGTCTTGCTCAGGTAAGTGGCAACGGTGCGACTGGCTGGCCTTCAGTGTTAGCCTCACCGCAATCCGTAAATAGCTTTATTAACTATACAGCGGGCACCCATAGCTCATTCTTAAGTCCAACAGACTCAGCTGCAGCGACAACTGCTATGCAAACAGATATGGCTACATTCTTAGCTGCAGGTTTGATTGCTACCAGCAGCACAACGGTTACGGAGTAAGATATGAAATATCCTAACGATTACTCAAACACTATCTCTGGGGGCTTGGTTATGAAAAAAACTGCTATTACGATAGCTGCGCTACTTCTGTGTAGCTCACAAGCACTTGCCAGTGGGTACATGATTCCTGAGCAAGGAGCCAAAG
>Ga0100385_1003706_pt1 | contig 13466 bp, 22 predicted proteins | sample CryGeymeta201509_FD_81543 | JGI IMG/M metagenome (GOLD analysis project Ga0100385, IMG submission 81543) | Groundwater microbial communities from Crystal Geyser aquifers in Utah, USA - Crystal Geyser metaG 2015-09 | ecosystem: Environmental > Aquatic > Deep subsurface > Groundwater | place: USA... | reverse complement strand
TTTGTTCTAGGAGTGTTCGTTATATACTTTTTTGCCATGAATTCTAAATTTCTTCAGACATTCAGCCAACTCTATATCGTTAGGGCCGCTGGCTGTTACTCCGATGATATTTTTGTTGAAATGAGAAAGAAAAGATTTGACATTTTAGGGGGTGTCTCGTTCTGGATCAATTGAAATGAAGATGACTTTTAATTTGAGGTAAGCGCCTTCAGGAATGTTTCTGATGACTCGATAAACAGTTGACAGATAGTAGAGAGCACTTGGGCAGGCATCGGGGCTGTTGGTGTATCCAAAGTAAACCAAGTAGTAGTACCCTGTGAGCATGTTACTTGAGAAAGGTTTGCCTTATGTGTCAACCAAAGTCCAGTCCCCACCAATCAGAGATTCTTCCTCTTTTACTTCTCTAAGTCCAGATATTTCTTGATCTGCAAAAAGGGCCAAATTATCTTCACTTCTTTTTTCTGCCCATATGACCATGTATACCAGCCCTGCTGCCATCGCTAGGATAAGTATTCCTGCTTTTTTATTAAAAGTAGAGTAGCTGTCTTCATCTCCACTCTCCAAAGGATTCTGCTTCAATTGTTTTTGTTCTTGCATCATCCATGCTTATTATTTGTTTTTTGGCAATCTATCTCCTTAGCTTGAGAAGTTGTAGATCAACCGGTTGGTGTTTATTAGAGTTTTGGGAGCAAATGTGCGTACTGGGAGTGGCAGATGGCGTGAGGTGGCGTGGTATATATTTTTGGTGAGGTTTAATGCTCTGATCATAATATTGATTGTGACAATCAATCACCTCAATATAAATATTAAATCACTTTTTGTTGTTCAATTGAGGTTAGTGATATCTGTTGTCGAAGTCCAGTCCATCCTGGGATTTCCCCTTTTGATTGTTTTCGTTGCCCTCATTCATTTTTAATTTCTTTTGGGGACCATTTTGATCCTGCTGAAGAGGGCTCCTCGAACGCTTGGGTGTAAATGATTCCTACTCGTATGAAGAGTAGAGAGGGTTTGAATACTAGGTTTAAGTCAAAAATTTGTAATTACGTCGAATTATGTCTCGAAGTTTGTTAGCTGATCTTCCTTCTTTATTGCGGGGTAGGCTAGCGTAGACCTCCCTAGGCTCGCTACTTTCAGAGTTGGGAGGAGCTCTACCTTAGCTTTCGGAGTCGGTGAAGAATCTAAACCTTCTCATCGACCTACTTCTCCTGTTACGCTCGTTTGTTTTCTCCATCTATTAATATATATCAGATAGCTTAGCAATTAATCTATAAATCTTTCAAAAACGCCCCTCAAACTCGGACTCTGGGTAATACAAGTCATATAAATGTTCCACAGTGTTGCTCGCCTACTTCAAATTTCGAGGCTTATTGTATTACTACAATTGAAGACTTTTATTCTTTTATTATTTTCCGTCTATCTATGCTAATATCTGAAGGCCAAAGATACATTTTCGGATGTAGTCGATCTCCTGCTCGTTCTTTTTGCCTCTCTCTAAAAGGTCGTCAAATTAGTTTATTATGAAGGCAGCAGCGTATTGGGAGAGAAAAGGACGGACGGTCTATTTATTTTTTGCTAAAATTAGATCACGGTTTGAGATGAATTTTTGGATATTAGGCTGCAACTCGCATTCCTCAAGTGTTTTATTTGATAATCTTTAGAAGGTCTGCTCGATATTGGTATTTTCTTTGCTTACTTGCTCAATCAACATCATTCTGTGCTGGCTATTCAACCACAATTATTTATTTTTCTGATCAACTAAACGATTTTTCCTGATTAATTTTTGCACTTCAGCAGATTTAAGATATTTAAGAAGTTCTACTCTTTCCCAGTAGAATCTTTCGTATAGAAAGAATACGGAAACTCTCCATTTTGTTTGTTTCAGATGGGCCTTATTTCTGACGCAGTTGACACTGATATCACCAAGAATATTAATCATAGTCAAGTTCTACTGTATGTATTCTTTGATAGTTGATAAGGCTTGATCATTGGAAGCTTTTGGACCTTTCTTCACCTATTTTTGTTGTTGCTCGGACTACATCTCAGAGGGAGGTTCTTCATAGCATAGAGGATTTTTTTGAAGTAAATTATTTCTGGCTCTATTGGTCTACCTGGGCGTTGGAATCTTAATTTTTGGTTTTACTGGACCAAAAGATATAATTTCAATATCTTCAAGGTCAGCATCATCGGCTATCATCTAGGCCTTTATATTTTTATTCTACTTGGTGGTTGGTAGAATTTCATTGTTTTTGGGATCAGCTCTTCTGGGTTCAGTGTATTATAGAGAAAGGGAGTCTTTTAGTATCTATTTGTCCTGTTGTGGAGTGAAGACGGCCTCTTCTATGGCTTGATGTTGGACAATAGAAATATTTTTTTGCCAAAAAGACTATTTCGATTAAGGTTCTCCATCTACAACTGAAGATCCCTTTTTATCATTATTGTTAAATTCACTTTATCCTTTCCCTCCAGAAAATATTTCGTAGCTGAGCTTTTTGGTGACAGGTTCTTTGAAAGATTGAGGATGAACTTTTTATGAAGAATCCTCCAGCAAAGATAAATAATCTGCATTGCCTTATTTTTTATTCGAGTCGACCTTTTTTATGGAAAACTAAGTATTCTAATTTAAAGCTGTTAAGGATCTTTGTTCTTGACGGTACTACTATTCAGAAAAATGACTGTCTTGCATTTTATCAATAACTTCATGGCTGTGAAGAACCTAGACTTGACTGTTGACAGTTTGAGTATACACAGACTTACAGTATCTGGAATTGCGGTACTTCTCAATTTTACTAAGCAACCTTCTCTTGAGCTAGTCATCATCATTCGATCCCATGCTTTTTTCTTTCACGCTTCCCTCCTATTTTTTAGTTAATTATCTTTTTGAGTCCCTAATATGTAGCTTTGGGTTTGCAGGAGTGGTGAGATTAAATTTGTGAGCCTTTATCCAGTCAAGGTAGTTACTTCTCTCCCCCTCGTTTGTTTGTCTGGTGAAGGATTGTTTCTTTGGGGTCGTCAGCATTTTTTTGGGTGTCTTATTCAACATCAAGTTTGTTAAAAAAGTTTGTCTTGGTTCAGTGGACTTTGCTCGTTGCATCAAGAGAATTCTGTTGAAATCAATCAAACTTTTGGTCTGTTGAGGCACAGGCAAAGTATTACTCTTTTTCTTATATTCAAAGACCTTTCTCTATTCTGAGAATTTAGATATTGATGAACTTTCAAGACTTTGAAGTGAGTTTCTTTTTTTATTGCCTGTATTTAAAATATAAGACAGTGGCTAAGAATGTTTCTTTCTGTTGAACAGCTCCTTTCTGAGGGGATTTGCATACTTGTGCTTTTTTGTCGTAAACCTTCCTATATTCAAGTGGAATTGGCCAAGATTTGTCATAATCTATTGATAGCTCAACTGCTTCCTCATCATTCTAGTCAGCATTAACCTTTAACCTTGAAATTGGTCTTCTTTGAGTTGATCAAGTTGATTATAAAAAAGGATCTCCCATAGGCATTCAGCTACTCTTTTAATGATATTCATTTCCTTGTCGATAACTGTTGTCATAGAGGTTGGCTCATGACTGTAAGATCTTTTATTTTCTGTTTTTGGAAGTGAATATACCCTTGGCATTTCTAGCAAAAACAGTTGACCATCTAGCATCCAAAAATTGTTGACGTGGATGATGCTTAAAGCATGTTGAGGGTTCATCCAGAGCAAGCTTTCAAGGATACAGGTTAAAGCATCTCGGAGAACATTTTCGATAAATCTATGAGCTAACTTTTGTTTTATCTCGATATCTTTGGTCCAGGTCATCGACTGAACACCTGCTTTGAAGATCGAATAGCTCATATTATCCATTACTATGCTTTAAGTCACGGGTATGATTCTTGATAGCTGATGCTGATGTTTGCTTTGATGTTGTGCACGTCTGGGAAGTGGAGAGGCACCGTGTGGGGCCAATATATAGTGCTGCTGTTCCTAATCGACCACTAAATAATCCTGATTTGTGAGCACTTTGACAATTCGATAAACATTGTCTTTGTCGTGTGCTGTGCTTTTTAGCATTATAAACTATTAATCACAAGGAGCAGCTCATCAAATAGTATATTATTTCACATGAAGCAGCAGAAGGTCCTAAATACTTTGATTAAAAATAATCAATTCTTTTATTTAGTTTAAGTCAATATCAAATCTAATTTAATATCACCATGCCTCCCAAAAAGAACTAGCATAAGGAAGAACAAAAGATCCTGTGGGGTCGACCAGGCAACACTCTCAGAATGGGTATAGTTGGACTGCCAAATGTCGGTAAATCATCCACCTACAACGTCCTCTCCAACCTCAATGTCCCTGCAGAAAACTATCCTTTCTGCACCATCGAGCCCAACAAAGCAGTTGTCCCTGTCCCTGATGACAGGTTCAAAAAATTATGTGCCATGTTCAAGCCTAAATCCTAAGTTGCTGCCGTTCTACAAATTGTTGATATTGCTGGTATCGTCAAAGGAGCCTCCAAGGGTGAAGGTCTTGGTAACCACTTTTTGAGCAACATCAGAGATGCTGATGGTATCTACCATGTCGTGAGAGCCTTCGAAGACGAGGATATTGCTCACACTGAAATTTCAGTTGACCCTATTAGAGATATGGAAATTATCAATGAAGAGCTTGTCCTGAAGGATTTGGAGTATGTCCAGAATAGAATGGAGGATCTTGAGAAAACAATCAAAAGAAACAATCCCAAGGAGGCCAAGGAAGAGAAATAAATTCTGAACAAGGTCCATGAGTGCCTCTCAAAGAACAAGTGGGTCCGCCACGGTGACTGGAGAAACGATGAAATTTTGGTCATCAACACTCACAGATTGATCACAGCCAAGCAAGTTGTATATCTCATCAACTTGAGTGTTGACGACTTCATCAGCAAAAAGAACAAATGGTTGAAGAAAATCAAGGACTGGATTGATAGCCACTGTCCCGGAGAAATCATCCCTTACAGTGCTGAGCACGAGAGAAATGAGCTGGACAACGATAAGGAGGAAAAAAGAACCATGCTTCCCAAGATCATCAAGGCTGGCTATAATGCTTTGGATCTTATCTATTTCTTCACTGCTGGTACCGATGAGGTCAGATGTTGGACCATTCGCAAGCTTACCAAAGCTCCTCAAGCTGCAGGTGTCATTCACACCGATTTCGAGAAAGGTTTCATCTGCGCCTAAATCATGAAGTACGATGACTTGATGCAATATGGTAACGAGCACGCGGTCAAGGCTGAGGGCAAGTATGTACAGAAGGGCAAGGAGTATGTGGTTGAGGACGGAGACATTATATTTTTCAGGTTCAATGTGGGAAAAGGCAAATGATCCGAATCAATCAATATTTAACATCAAATACTAGACTCTGGTATAATTAAATCGTAAGGATCATGTTTGAAAATGTGGCACTCAGAGGGATGTTCAGTCTCATGGGAGCCTTCCTCATCAGTCTAGCAGTCGGCATCAATTTCCTCTGGGGTATCATCACCATCTATGGAACATCCTACTTCCGCATCACCATGAAAAGCGATACATTGACCGAAGACCAAACAGACATAGTATTCCCCCTCATGTTGCTAGGACAAGTATTTTCCTCATAACAAAGGCCATATCGATTCCGTTCGTCACCAGATTTGCCAAGAAGGTTTCGCCAGGAATGACCTGTTTTGTCGCAGGAATCACCATGTCTTTCATCATGTATCTGGCCTCCTACACTCAAAATTTTGGCAATTTTGCACTTATTTACGGATTAGGAAACGGGCTGGTTCTCGGAGTCATTTATATCCTTCCCATAGGACATTGCTATCAATTCTTTCCTCAGCGAAAGAGCACAATCAGTTTCTTTATCATTGCTGCTAGTGGAGTAGGAACGCTCATATTTGCTTTCATCGCCCTGGATTGCATGAACCCTAATAACCTGACTCTAGTTGAAGCGGGCACAAATTTTTTCTATGGACGAGAAATTGCTATGAGGTTTCCTGATTTTCTGAGAATTATGAGTGGAGTAACCTTAGGTTTCATTTCAGGAGGAGGTCTACTCTTGTTCCAATACCCAACAAAATTTGAGTCAATGCTAAAACAATAAATGTTAGCAGGAGAGAGGAAAAATAAAAAGATGGGAAATCTCATGAACATGGAGTTCATCCTCACCATGGACGAACCTGTATAATTAACAAAGAATCCTTTTGGAAACCAGGAGTATCAGCTTGCCGACTTGGGTAGAAGTTACGATAAAAATCAAATATCAAAAGTTTATGGTGAAAAAGGTGACAATATGTTCTGGGAACCACTTGATGAAAGTTTTGCCAGCAATTACCAACCTCCCAAGTAAAATGATGATGAATAACTTGAAAAGAAAGAAGAAGCAGCCAAAGCTGAGGCTGCTCTGAACTAGGTGGTCAACTAGTGCCCTCGGACTTCCGATGGCCCAAGGGAGTTCATCTTCTGGTTGATCTTTCTGGTGATTGTCCTAGGTATATCATATCTTAAATAGGTGCCAATTTCGGACAAATGATCTCCGTCAATTACAAGACTTACATGAAGGTGGAGTACACAGATGATCGCTTCCTTACCATCATTGGAGCTTGCGGTGCCATCGCCTGTAGTTTGAGTCGACTGATCTGGGGTAACGTCCTTGAAAAGGAAACTTTTAAGCCCATCTATTACTGCTTAGCTATACTCAACTGTGTGCTAGCATTCTCCATTATCTATCTCAGGCACATCAAGGAAGCCTACTTTATTTATGTGGTCCTTAGCTATATTGTCTATGGAGGGCATTTGGGCATCTTTCCAGCTGTAGCCTCCACTGTTTTTGGCATCAGATACGGCCCTCAGATCTACGGCATTCTCTTTTTCGCCTTTCCTGTTTCCAACTTCATCCAATATCTGCTCATCAACTACATTGACCAAAGCTATGAGGTTATTTTCCAGATTTCCGGAGCGATGAGTATTGGCGCTTTGTTACTTGTGAAGAAGTTGGAGCTGACTTATGACTGGTCTGCTCGGATCAGGGAACATAACTAACGCAAGAGGATGTTGGCAAGATGATTGTATTTTATTTTTATATTAATAAGATAATATATGGTTGATTTGTGATGAAATTTCGTAGGACACCTTCAGAGGGTTGCCCGATGAGAATAACATACGTATCTGATCCTATCTATCAACCTCTTCCTTTAGCATATCTACCACCCTTTGAATGACTGTTATTAAGCATTAGTATCACAGATGAGATGATAAGAATATGTATTGATGGACCAGAGTAATCACTATGCGATCATTTTGTCGACGATGACAGGGGCAGTGGTCTCCTCGCTGAAGAGATATTCTGACTGATGATCTCTCAAGTACTAGCTTGATCTTTTCAAATCCAAAAACATGCTATATGCTCTCCTGATGTCCACTAAGTCAACTTCTCCAGCTTTACGCTTGGAGGCTAGCAAGGAGCTGGTTGTGATCATTTGGATAGCATAACGGAGGGTGGTATCGACTCCGATTTGGGTCAAAAATTCAAGAGCATCCTCAGTCATCTCAACATCCTATTACTCGCATCGGGTCTCAATGATTTGCCTTATTTCCTTGTCAGTGTAGTTCTTGGTCTGGATAATCAGAAGACGGTCCAACAGATCGAGAGGCATGCCATGAGGTCTATCTAGATGAATTAGTACCCTTTGTAGTTGGTTCCTCGGATGTTAGTGATACCTCTGTTGGTGGCGAGTATGACAACGGGTGCAGCATCGCTTTAGAGAGCTCTGTTGAGGAAGGAGAAGCACTCCATGTCGAGCATGTGGACCTCATCGATAAAGAGGACACCAGGGACGATTTCAGCTTTGCCTTCTTCTCTCCATTCTGATACTTTCTTGTCGATTTGTTCTCTCACTTCTTGAGTGATTTATCCTGTAGCTCCTGAGAACAGGGCCAAAAAGCCTTGCGATCGCGAGTTGATGACATCAATCTCGTGAAGGGTGACTGTGTGAACAACTTCTTTTCTTTTTTCGATTTATCCTTCAGGACAGTTGACAAATCTTGCCTGAGGACCCATGGCATCGTAGTCAGAGGCTCTAGCAAAGCTTCTGCCAGCTTTGGAGATCTTTCCGGAAGCCTTGTCGATGGTGATCACATCACCTGCGATGATTTTTTCCTTCTGAATTGCCTCGATCATTTTTTGACCCAGATCGTAGACTGTTTCCATCTCGGTGGTTTTGAGAGTGATCTTGCCGGTTTTAGCTCCGGAAGCTGCGTCAAGAGAGAGGTACTTGATGATTTTTCGATCTCGATTTCAACAACCTCGCCTTCAACTATTTCGCTTTCTTCTTTGATACGGACACCAATGGATCTGCGGAATGCTTGGGTCAAAGCTTCGGTCTTACTCATTTCCAAGGAAAAGATCTAGGAGCCTGCCAGCATGGTGAAAGGCACGTCTTCTCCTAGACTCTTGGCCATGGCCATGGCGATGGCTGTTTTTCCGGTACCTGGTTGTCCACCGATGAGGACAGCTCTGCCAGCGATTTTACCTTCCTTGATGAGTTCGAGGATAATGCCTGCTGCTCTTCTGGCTTCAGTCTGCATGAGGTTGCATTTACCTGTCCGACCATACCCTGGGCTCTTTGTCGCGGGTCGAGTGATTAGTTGATACCAAGTCCTCGGATATGCGAGTGAGCTCCAATTCTTTCGATCCTAGTGACGTCCTTGACTTCGGATATCTTGGGGGCAGGTGTCTGCATCTTTTAAATATATTTAAATAAGCAATATTGGAGGCATTAGCTAGCTTATAAGGATATTTTAACAACCCACTCCCTTACTTTCACATATACAACCATATTCTGATAATATATACCAACATGGAAAACAATCTCGAAAACGCAAAAAAAGGACTCTTCTCTCATGCCGATCCCAGTCTCGCTATCAAGGAAATGAAAACCATGCATAACCACCTCCACAAGACTAAGGCCCTTCTGCACCAGACTGTCGACTTGATGGGGACCATTAAAATAGGAGTATCCAATACTTCAAGTCACCTGCTGGGAACTAGCGCAATGTACGACAGCTATGAATCTGAGCTTAAGAAGGCAGACCTTTATGTGAAAGGATTAAAGAAGAAAGAGGCTGAAAATGCCAAAAAGATTAAACTGTCATTTTGGTTTTTGGTCTGTGTGGTGGTCTTTGTCATCTTGAGAAGGCTCTTCTTTCCTTCTCTCTATCGCAACATGTTCAAAATATTCTGACTTGATTTTTGTACTTTTCTCTACTTTATTTTTTGACGTGTGGTATGTAAATAAAAGGCACACTGTGTGCATTTAAGGATAAGATAGGTTATGATGTCATAAGATATTTAATATCAGAGAGATGAGCATCAGATTCGACGGAAAGGTTGTTGTCATCACTGGCGCTGGAGGAGGTATCGGAAAGGTTTATGCTTTGTTCTTTGCCAGCAGAGGAGCTAAGGTTGTCGTCAACGATTTGGGAACCTCCAACAAAGGTGAAGGAAACAATGCTAATGCTGCCGATAAGGTCGTCGATGAGATCAAGGCTAAAGGAGGACAAGCTGTTGCCAACTACGACTCAGTCGAATTCGGAGACAAAATCATCAAGACCGCAGTTGATGCTTTCGGTCGAGTTGATATTGTCATCAATAACGCCGGTATTCTCAGAGATATCTCTTTCCAAAAAATGAAAGATGTTGACTGGAATCTCATCTTCAAGGTACACGTCTTCGGTGCCTACTCAGTCACCAAAGCTGCCTGGAACATCATGAGAGAGCAAGGATATGGAAGAATCATCAACACCTCCTCAGCTGCCGGACTCTTCGGAAGCTTCGGACAGGTTAACTACTCAGCTGCCAAGCTTGCACTTCACGGATTCACCCAGTCTCTTGCCAGAGAGGGATAAAAGAAGAACATCAGAGTCAACACTATTGCTCCTCTCGCTGCCTCAAGAATGCTTGAGACTGTCATGCCTCCCGATATTCTCAAGACTGTTCAACCCGAACTCGTCGTTCCTTTGGTTGCTTACCTTTGCCACGAGTCATGCCAGGAGACTGGTAGCGTTTTCGAGGTCGGAGGTGGCTTCGTTGCCAAACTGAGATGGCAAAGAACTGAAGTAATTATCTTTATATTTAGGGAACTTTCTTCAATCCCAAGACCATGAGCCCCGAGGATGTCGCCAAGGAATGGGACAATATCACCAACTTTGACAGAAAATGCGATTACCCCACTTCTGGCAATGACACTTTTGGCAGAATCATGGAGTTCAGAGAAAAGGCTAACCTTTGATCCTATGACCATTATTCATCAACTATCCTCAAATATAAAGTCATTTCACATCATTAACAAGCCTCCATCTTTGAAAAAAAGAATCCCTACTTGTATTTTTCCTCGATCCAATCCTTCTCCTTCTTCAACTTATTCAGCCCTGATGCTTTGATTTCTTGAGAGTCGACAACTTCCTTTTACTTCACAATTAGATTTGAATTAAGACTGTCCGATCGTAAGCTCTAAATCCAAGTTTGTTAGCTTATGTTTTTTGAATCTCCAACCAAAAGTCTTTTTACCTGTAATTTGTTTAGAGTTTTTTCACTTAAATAGTTATACAATCTTCGCTCTCTTGTTACAACTAATTGGTTATCTTGTTGTACTTTTCTACGAGAAGTTTTATCCCATCCCGTTCGATACTTCTCCATCTTTTGCTTGAGTTTAGCTAGGCTAAAACACTCTCTATTGATTGTTTGATCTAGATTGGCCGATTGCTGCATTGAGAGACAAAAAGACAAATCTGGCGAAACTCTAGATTTGGTGACAGCTGAACTACAGATGAGCTATTCGTTGAGGATACGATTGGCATGAATGTGCAGCTCCTTATATGACTGTTTGTTCAGGACTTCCTACCTAGTCAAAAAATTATGTAGGACAGATGTACGCGTATCTACTTTTTGAGACCCGTATGTGGCAAAAGAGCAAATTAATTGCTGATTTGTATGCAAATCATTTTTCTTTTTCTATTTGATCTTATTGTAAATGTGAAATTGTTTCATCCCGACAATGTTATATGGTTATTCTTTCTTCCACTCCAAGTTCCTTAATCTGAGTTCTTCATTGTTTTGAAAAATATTTTTGTTGACTTCCTAGCTCAAGCTAATATGTTTGATGTCCTCTGATAACGATCTGTCCAAAGCAGGAGAAGAAGGCCTGAACTGTGGGAATCGATGGGCTACCTGGTAAGTTTTGATGGGCCTCATTTCGATAGAAGATAGTTTATAGGGATGACAGTACAAAGGTATGGATCATTATTGTAAACTCAGTATTCTACAGCAATACTGTCCTATGGGTGGATATCTTTTTGGCAAATTGGGCATCTGACTCTTCTGCGACTTCTGGATTCCTGTATTATTCTGTCCTGTGCAGTTTTGGAGATCATATGGCCACAGGATAGTAGGACTGATTTGTCTCCACTTGATTGGACTTACTTGGTCACTGGGCATAAGAAAAGACTGTGATACTGGTAGCTATTATCCAGCTGGATGGAGAAGGGAAGCTGAGTATCGTATTTTTTGGGGTGAGTTGATTTTCCTTCGCCTTCCCAGGTCAAAACCATAAGTCTTTGGTACTCTTCCGATATTTTTTTAGAGCAATTGTATACAATATTCAGAACATCGAACTGATTGATATTGTTGTGTTTGAGATACTCCTTCACAAATTCTTAAGCGATCTCCTCGCATTTTTCGTCAGTGCAAATAAAACTCTTGTACCTTTCATTACAGAAAGATACAAGATTTTAAAACTGTTATAGATCTTCTGCCCAGTATTTTTTCGATCTGGATAGTATAAATCCCATTAGTTGCTTGCATTCGCCTGATTTGGAGCCGATGAATTTGGGAATTTTATTCGTATAGACGGAAAGAGCTTACTCTGCCTTTCCTTTCTCAACTAAACTGACTATATCCAATTTGATGAGCTCATACTCCAGAAAACACTCTCTAAGATTGTAAATATTCTAGTTTTCGCACCACACGATTGCATCCTAAAAGTGGCCCTTCTTGATCTTATCTTTGATCTTGTGGCATTCGTAAAATAGTCGGCTGGGGTCTAATGCGTTCATTTCGTTTTCCCACACTTTTGCGCATTCGAATTTGCCTTATCTGAGAAAATGCTAGACAATCATGTTCTGAAGTGCGTTTTTCTGCCTGTCTTCTGTGATGAAGGAACTGAAATATTTTTTGAATCTTTCGCTATTCTTTTGCTCTTTGTTGAGGCCGTTGCTTTATCTTCTTCTGCTGAATCGAGAAAAAGCGGTATTAGTATTTTTGTTACCATTTTGAAGTCGTCGGATGAGGCTTGAAAATTTCCTGTAGTAATGAACAAAATGCTCCCTCATTGTTTTGAGTGGTCTTAAGGTCAGTAATTGCTCGTTCATGTCGCTGATGACCTGCTGATGATCTTTACCAGTGAGGATGCTCTTCTCGGCTTGTTCGTATAAATCAATCATCCGGTCGATTACAGCTTCGACGCGGTTGTAGGCAGCCTTATGTTTCTCCTGGTGGTAGGCGATCGAGTCTTTAAGGGAGAATGTTTACTCTTACATCAAATGTGATTATAAACTATATCCCATACTTGACCTACATCGGAGGCAGTTGTAAAAGATGCTCGAATAGGCGATTAGGAATTGAAAAAAGTTTAAATATCAGAAAAATTTGAAAAATTTGCTTATTTTTTGTTTGGCTTCATTTGCGATTTGATCTATTGGAGGCAGTTAGGCTGTGATGGTGCGGAACTATCCTCTGAAATTGCGATACTTCTCACGGAGAGCTTGAGTCTTCTCCATCAAAGCTTAGCCATGCTCCTTCAATTTTTACTTAGTAGGTTATATACGTTCCGCCAGAGCTAGCACAGTCTATTAATACTTTTCCCTCACAAATTAGCTCCTATTCTTTTAGGATTTGTTGAGCAGCTCATTGAGGGCTTATGTGTCTTCTGTGGCAAGGGAGCCTCTATCGCTTTTTTCAATAATTTCAGTATTTGGTTGGAAACAACTTTCGATCAAACCTTTTCCGATGATTTCGCTTAGAGATCCTTCCTGTTGCTTCCTGAATTAAACCAACTTCCTATTCGCAATCTTATGAATCTTTTTTCTGAGTGACTAATGACCTACATCGATGATGCTAGCAACGAAAAATATGAGAAGTTTTGATGGAGGTGAGCCTTCTTGAATATTTGATAGCAATGAAGACAGATGAGGATGTGATGCTCGACGTGCTCGTATGCTTCGATGAATTGACAAGCTGCTTAGGATGCTGATTACCACAGAGAGGGCAGTCCATTCTCTAAGAATTAATATTATATAAGTCAACACCAAATGAATATACTCGACTGGCTGAACGGTTTTGGACCTGTTGCCTCAAAAAGCTAGCTATAGTCGCCTCTCAAAGATATCAAATATCGCTATTTGGGATTGTACTTCAC
>Ga0100385_1003704_pt1 | contig 13470 bp, 21 predicted proteins | sample CryGeymeta201509_FD_81543 | JGI IMG/M metagenome (GOLD analysis project Ga0100385, IMG submission 81543) | Groundwater microbial communities from Crystal Geyser aquifers in Utah, USA - Crystal Geyser metaG 2015-09 | ecosystem: Environmental > Aquatic > Deep subsurface > Groundwater | place: USA... | reverse complement strand
CCTACTCTATTTATTCAGCAATTATAATTATTAAATACTTATAATCATAATACTTATTTATAATTATATAAACTTTATAATATATATTATTAATTAAGTTTTAATAAATTTATTAAATTAAATGAAGTACTTTGCCAAAATCATAGTTTTATTATTTTTTTTAGTTAATCTTGCTTTTACATTCAAATCTAAAAGATTTAATAATATGGCAACAATTGAAGCTAAAGCAGACGGAAGCGACAGTTTAAAAAGTAAATTTAAATTTATTTACATAAAAATAATATAACTAAATAACAATTTAACTAATATTATAACATCAAACTAACATTCTTAAGGAAAAACTCTAAAGAATTTATATAACAAACTATTACAAGAAGTCGTACACGGAGAAGGAAGAATTGCTAAATTTTCATTAGCATTTGGAAAAAACGACGATGACCGTTATATGGTAGCTACCGAAGATATTAAGGTAATATAGTAAATTATATTATAGGCTGAAGAAAATATCTTAAAAATACCTGAAAACTTAATAATTACTTCAGAGCATCCGCTAATTAAAGAATTTTGCCAAAAAATATATGATTTCCAACAAAAACATAAATTAGAACATAATAGTAATGACTTATGCCTCCAACTTTGGGTGTCTAGAGAAAGAAAGAATATTACTCATTCAAAATTCCAAAATTTTGTTGCTTTCTTACCTATAGAATTAGATAACTTCCCAATTCTCTATAAAAATAAAGAAATGAAAATGATTAAAAATTCCTTTTTATCTGAAGTAGTAGAGTCAGAAAGAAAGTATTTAGAAGAAGATTATAAATTATTTCAAAAAGAAGACCCAACTATTCTAGGAAAAATAACTCAAAAAGAGTTTAATCAAGCATACGAAATATTCTACTCAAGAACATACCAATTCGTTAATGCAAAAAAAGAAAACGTTACAGGCTTTGTTCCTTTAGTCGATTTATTCAACTACAAAACTGGAGACTCAAACAAAGTTGCCTGGAAATATAACGAAACTTCTAAACAATTCATAGTATACGCAATTAGTGATATTAAAAAAGGAAGCAAAGTAAATAACAATAATTAATACTAATCATAAAACATTATTAGATTCATATTGAATATGGTAACCATTCAAACTTCCAATATTTAACTTTCTATGGCTACACACTTGAGAAGAATACAGTTAGACCTACTTATAATATTTATGTTGGTGAAGGTGATAAGCAAGTAATAGTAGATTTAGATGGAGATTTCGATATGGTTAAGGTATTAAATCCTTTAAGACTCAAATTCGCTTCTAAAAAAACTGAAAACAATACTCCCAAAATATTTTCTGTTAAGAACGAAGTTGAATCATTAAAAGCTCTCAAAAAGGAACTTGATGACAGAAATGCAAATTATAAAACTTCCATAGTGGTAATATAATTTTAATATAACAATATTAATATTTATTAATTATAGCAAGATACAAATAGATTAAAGAATTCAATTGACCAAAACGAGAAAAATATTCTAAGAGTAGTAATAGAAGAAAAGAAAGTAATATAATTTTTATTGTTATAATCTTAATATATATACTTTTATTACTTATTCTTATTATTTACTATATTTAGCTTATGAAAACTTATCAAACTTTGGTTAATCACTTCTTAATGCTATTAGGCAAGAAAAAACATACAAGATTAGGTCAAAAAGAAAGCAAACTAGTTATAATTAATGCACATTTTAGAGCTTACTTTGAACAGTTGAATCATTCTCTTAATTTAGATTTTACTACTACATCACCTTAATTTCCTTAATAATTATTAAATATTAATTGATTTACAATATAGTTACAATAATATTTATAGAGTATAAATCCTTTAATATTAAAATATAATTAACTTAATAACTAATTTACTTATAAACTTAAGAACCTATAAACTTATATTATAAACTTATATAACTTATATTAACTTATATAAAATTAAAATATAAATTCCTATTTAATATTATATATCATAATGCAATTCCGACTATATTTACTTAACTGTTAATTTTCATCCTTTAATTTATAATTAATTTCTAATGACGTCTTAGCTTATTCTTCTACTTCCCTTCTACTTTCTTCTTTTTATTCTTAGGACATAAGTCTTTAACCAAATGAGTAAACCACCCACGTTCACCAGGAGGTATATCCGAATGACATAAAGGACATCTGTTTGAAGCATTTATATTTTTACCAGGATTGCATTTATTATCCTTTACATGAGCTTCATATCTCGATATATCAATAGCTTCTTTGCATCGTTTACATTGTTTAAATTCACTTTTCTTATCACATTCTTCGACCATATGATTTGAGTAAGCTTTTATTTGAATATTTTTACCACATTTAATACAGTGTACAAACATTAAACAATCTTTTTCTAGATGTTGCTCCATATCTTTTTCATTTTTTATGTTTTTGTCCTTCTTTTGACAGAAAGTGCAGGTTAATATACTTTTTTTGTCTTGTTCCATACTACGATTAAGAGATTTGTCATTGTTGCTTAGATTTAGTTTTTTCCCTCGGTAGTCTGCGCTAGAGCGACGTTCTTTGCTTCTGCCTTTATATGGTATCTTTTCAACTATATTTTTTTCTTTCCTCTTAGCAACTACCTGTTTTAAATACTCCTTTACTTCTGGAATCTCTTTTGTTAGCTTGGACAATTCTCTTTCTTCAATACTTTTAATTAATGGTTCAATCTTCTTATATCCGTAAAACTTATAAGCTTTTACAAATACTTTTCTAGCAATTTGTCTAATATCACTTTTATTGTGGTGTATATTTTCTATTAAGTAATTAAGTATATTTGCATAAGGAAATTGCTTTTCGTCAGTACGTTTTTCTTTTAGAGATTCTTTTAAAGTATCAAAAACGTTTTCGAGTACGGTAAGTCTACCTATGATTAAATTTTGACTCCGTGATATCTTTTTGAAATCCATATTTTTCTTTGCGTCAATAAGTTCGTTAATTAAGTTGTTATAATCACAAAACTGTTGCCCTAACATAAAGCAATACAAATCAATAGCTTTCTGTCGTAATTTTGTATTAACATCACCTAAGCGTTCTTTTATTCTCTCAAGTATTTTATCAGTAATCGATTCATCATAATTAAGTTTATTAGAGTCTAACGTCTTTATAATATTCAAAAGCTTATTAAAGATTTCTATTGCAAGTATCTCTATTTGAGGGTGTGATTCATTTGAAAGAGAGTATATTAATTTCATAGAAAGATTTATATAAAGGTTCAAATTAGGGGAGTTCTTATCTTTAAATATATCATCTAGACTCTTGGTTAGTATTTCTATGCCTTCTTCTCGGAATATAACATTTTTTGAAAAAAGTTTTTGGAGTCCTTCTTCTCCTATAAAAGGTAGAAAGACTTCATATGAATTTTTTAATGTGATTGGTAGTTCTTCAAGAACAGGATTTGAAGTTTGGCTGTCTTCGAAGTTGTTTTTCTTTTTGCGTAACGCCGGGATGACCTAAAAGTTAAATGTAATTTAGTGAAAAGTTATATAGTAATAATAATAATTATTATTATTTTATTTATTAAGTCTTAGTAATTTATTACCAATTCATCGTAGTCTATATCTTCCTCTTCATCAATCTCCTCCTCAACCTCCTGATCTTGCTCATTATGTTCTATATCAGTTTTCTCTAATGACTTATTTATCAAAGTTTTATTAACTGACTTATCATCTAACAAACTAATAGAACTAATATATATTAAGATATTATATTTATTATGCTTACTTGTCTTGAGGCTTATTTTCAGTAATATCTATAGTCTTGTCTTGCTTTTCTTGGTTTTGCTTATTATCTTCCTCGTTTTTTTCTTCTACCTCTTCTTTTTCTTTAATCTGTGGCTTTACCATATTTTTTAAATTCTCTATTTCATTTTTAAGGAGTTTAGCATGGTCAAAGTCTTGATCTTCGACTGCCTGCTTCTTATCAATTTCTAAGGCTAGTAACTTCTTTCCTATTAATAATGTACGCTCTATATTTTGTTTTAATTTTTTGGCTTCGTCGAAGTCTTCAGTTTTGATTGCTTCTTCTTGGAGCGCTTTTAGTGTTTTTATTTTTTCTTGAATTTGTTCGTCCATGTCTTCGATTTTTACTTGCTCGGCGACTGGTTCAACTTTTTCGAAGATTGGTCTGCGGACCTCGGGAAGAGCCTCACCGACGAATTCGAGATACATTAGGCCAACTTGATTGAATGCGTTATATTTGTTTACAAAATTTTTATGTAAGACAAGTTTAATACTCGAGCAGTTAGAATCAACAAATATTTTACGAAATTCTCTAGCTTTATAGTTTGATTTTTGATTATTGTCCATTCGTATATAACCCAACTTCTCAAATGGTACTGATTTATAATCTATGTCAGGATCCATATAAAAATTATTTGGTATAAAGGTATAAATATCGATCATTGACGCTATTTTCTTTTCATGTGATAATAAATTTATTTGTTTAAGATGTATGTTATACGGAAATTGAATTATCATTTCTTGAGGAAACTGACAAAATCTGGCTGAGTACCATCCTTGCGAATCAGGACCTTTTAATATTTCTTCAGAGGTATTATAACTGTCTTCGGAACTTATATCGACTATCCGAAATTTTATTTTATGTGTATAGTCCATTTTCTTTAATTATTATAAAAATAAGTTTTACTTATATTTAATATTATAATATATACAATTAAATGTGTTATTTTAAATCATTATTATTGAAATTTATTGAAGTTTAATGAGTAATTTATATTTTACAATGAAAAATTAATATAACTATATAATTAAAAACAGAATAGTAATATTGTTATTAAATGCTTTATTTAGTTTCTAATGATAAATTAACTTAACTTTCAACTTTATAGTTTTGTTAAACTCAACAAACATAAACCTTTATCATTATCATATTAATCATATTTTTGTTATAACTTAATATTATATATAAAAACACGTGGGAATTTTACATTATCACTAAAACATTTAAATATTAAAAATTATAAATAATATTATAAACTAAATTACACATATGAAAATAAATATGTCTTTAATTTATTTCTTTTTGTTTATTAATCTAATAATCTTTTCTTATACAAAAAGTGAAAAATTATATTGTGAAGAAATAATCGCAGAAAGTCCATTTAACGAAAATGAAATTATAAAGAAAATGGACAGAAACATGGATATATTAAAGAATCAATTAGGGTACAAAAATATTGATAAATCAGTTGTATAGATGTATTTCTAATGCATGGTTTATATAAAGTATCAGAGCATTACTTTGATGAATTAAGTAAGCGAGGTGTGAAATTTAGAGAGCATATGAAGCGTTCAATATCTAATTTAACAAAGAAATTAGAAGATATTCATAATAAACATAAATTTGAAGAGAAAGAATACCAAAAGTATATAAGTTATAATAAGTAATTTATAAACCAATGTAGAGTTACCCCAGCTATTCAGTGGGCACAGAGTTTGAAGGATGTTTATATTGTAATTAAATATGCTCATAGACATGATGCTCCAGGATGTTTAGAAGTTAAAAATCTTGAATATGCTATTTATAAAAATTTGTTGATTTTCCAAGCTTTATGCGTTAGTGTATTGATAAAAATATAAAATTACTTAAAAATTACTTATTATTTGGCTTATATTTATATTAATTATTTATAGGGCGAAACTCCGATTAAATTCCAATTAAATTTAGAATTAATTGGTGATATCGATAAAAGTTTATCAACATTCACACCAGGATCTGTAGGAATATTTAATATGGTCTTAAGAAAGTCTACTGAAGGCTACTGGAAAAACTTAATTATACTAAAAGATAAAGAAAAAATGCCTGGATTTATTAGACCTTGGTTTGAAATGAGAAAAAGATTTAAAGATGAATTAAAAGAACATATAAAAAATCAAGAAGAGGAGGTAAATATTAAATTAAATACTTAAATATAAATTACATTTAAATATACAATACATACATAAAAACAATAAATCATAGGAAGATAATAAATCAATCGAAGAATCAAAGAAAGAAAATAAAAAGAAGAGAGAAATGTAATTTGAGTAATTCGATACTAGTTGATACTATTTTAAATAATTTTATAATTAATAAATATAATGAAATAACATAATATCACTTAATAGATTTTGAATTAATATTAGTTATTACTTAATTATTAGTATTAAAAATTATTATGCTTATAAAGGTTAATAATAGTTAAAAATATTTTTCATGTTTTATATTTATATAGTTAATGATTACGACACAATCAATTTAATTTGTAAACTTATAATCTTAAATCTTTAATATTTTATATATCAAGAACATAAATATATATTTTCATCACTTAATAAGAAAATTTGTTGCAAATATGTACATCACAGACCCAAATGACGATAATGAGGCCATCCCAGCTGATATAACAAACATATAAAATAATACAAGATTTCCTTCTCCAATACATTTCGAAGTAAACGTACAATGATGATCAAAACCTATTATTATATAATTATTATTAATTTATGAATTTATGAATAAACAAGAACTATACTATTTCTTACCTTTTATACAAATTTTACATATATCACAATGAGCTAACTTACTTCGCGAATTCTTTACTTCAATACTATACAAATTACAAGTTTTGCAATATAATATTTTATTTCCTTTATCTATTTCTTCATTTAATTCTTTATTTGTGTAGTTAGGTATTCCAGGATTAGAAGTTGCTGCTAGTATATACATACAAACATAAACCGGGTAAATAAAACATAACCAATAAAATATCCTTCCTAAATGATTCCATAGTAAGAATAGTAGTATAAATGCCATTGATATACTTCCTACAAATGTGCCGGCAAAAAATGGCCCTATTATGTTAATTATTGTTAACTGTTTTTATCATATATTAAAATATTTCAAATTTATTTATATTTATTATTAATACAGTCAGGTCCAATCATGAATATTGGTTTTCCTTTATTATAATAAAATACTCGATAGTTTCCTATTTTATCATAAGCAAATCCATGTTTATTACATTCTGTTATATTAAAAGAAACTTCTTTAATTATTCCTGTATCATTATTAGATTCTATTGAGTTAGTATTATTTGTTGAGTTTGTGTCTTGTATTTCAATAGTACTTACATTATTATCAAAATAAGTTGTTCCTGGATCTGATTTAATATTTTTTGAATTATTATTTTCTTTATTATCCATTATAATTGATAAATTTAAATTAATTTAGCAACAATGAATTTAATAACAAGTAATTTCATATTAATATCATATTAATTTCATATTATTTTTTCAATTAAATGATTTTGATTATCAAAATTACATCGTAATAATAAAACTGAGAACAATTATTTAATTAAATTATTATTTAATGAAATAATTGGATAGAAAGAATTGTAAATGTTAAATAAACCTTCATTAATTGATTACAACAATTTTAACTTTATGATTTTTAGTGCACCAGATGATAACTCATGCGAATATTGGCTAGAAGTAAATTACAAATATCAAATTCATATTATAATTATAGCAATTTAAACAGCACCATGTAACAGATATAGTTAGAACATGTGAAAAAACATATACAGAAGAATTATTTATGAAAAATGGAATACGAATGCATGTAAGTATAGCATACTATTATAATATAATACTCTATTAAACTATACAACTATCATGCTATAATATATGTTAATAATCAGTTATAATCTTTCTTATCTAGGACTTAAAATTTAGCGACGGGAAATTCCCAAGCAGAGAAATTATTAAAGCTTTTTTGTCAATTGTTAATAAAGTTTTTATTGAAGTAGATAAAGAAGAAGAGAAAAAAAATGAAACACCATGTATTGCAGTTCATTGTATTGCTGGGCTTGGAAGGTAAGAATATTAATTAAATAAATGAGTAATAAAATTAAAAGAGCTCCTGTTTTAGTAGCAATAGCATTAATGGAAATAGGTATGTCTGCTAATTCAGCAGGAGAGTTAATTAGAACAAAAAGAAAAGGAGCATTAAATATGATACAAATGCAATCTTTAATATCATATAAAAAACAAGGATTGCCTAGTTCAAAAGACAATAGTTGTCATTGTATTATTTTTTAATATATGTATATAATGAAATTATACTATTACCATAAAAATTATTACTCATATTCATTATGTATTAAACTTATATAAATATGTATGTTTATTAATAAAATTAGTAGTAATAATTTATATTAAATTTTCATACTCTTATATATTTTCATATTAAATAGATATACTAAACACAATATTTCTTATTTATTAGTATTTCTCAATCTTTCCACTAAAGTTCTTTTTTAATATATTATCATTGTCATAAGTAAAATCTTCATATTTATACTGAAGCTGACGTTCTAATTGTAACATTTTTCTATCAGGTGGTGTTGTCCTCATTGGATTTTCTTCAGTAAAAACCTTATCAAAATTACCTAAATCAACTTCACTCGCAATATTTGGTACAAACGGTGGTTTAATTTTCTTATTAAAATAGTCTTCCCAATTTACTCCTTTAAATACAGGATGATTCTTTATTTCTTCTGCTCCTTTTTTATAACCTATTCGATTTTCTACATTAATACTGAGCAATCTTGAAATTAAATCTTTAAGTTCAGGAGAAAATAAATTAGTTTTGAATATGATAGGCTTTTTGAATTTATCTAAACTTAATTTATTTTCACCTTTTTCAGTTCTAAATGGGGCATCACCAGCTATCATTTCATAATATAGAGCCCCTAACGACCACCAATCCACATCTTTATTATAGCCTCTCCCTTCTAAAATTTCTGGTGCTAAATAATCTGGAGTCCCGCATATTGTAAATGCTATATTATTCTCACCAAAATCTTTAGCTTTAATTATTTTCGAAAGACCAAAGTCAGTTAATTTTACATGGCCTTCTTTATCTAACAATATATTTTCTGGTTTTAAATCTCTATAAATACAATTCATTTTATGTAATCCTTCAATAGCTAGTATTAATTCGCAAATATAAAATTTGGCTCTGTTTTCATCAAATATTCTACTCTTTCGTAGATGGTAGAATAGCTCACCGCCAGCCATATATTCTGTAACAAAATATAATTTTTTAGGGTCTTGAAAAGCAAAACTTAAATGGGCAATAAATGGATGATTTATTCTCTCTAATATTTTTCGTTCTGTTTTAGTATGATCAATTTGATTTTGATATTTAATTTTACTTTTCTTTAATACTTTAATAGCATATAATTTATTATCTTTTTTTCTCCTTACTAAAATAACTTTACCAAAAGTTCCTCTACCAAGTAACGCTAATGGTTCAAACTCATTAAAATTAATTTTAGCTGAAGGATGATTATCTGTTATTTGTGTAATACCACTACTTTGACTGATACTTCTGTTAACATTATCAATTAAACATTCACAATTACAGTCACATTCAGAAGATTTTGAATCAACAGAAGTAAGACTACTAATCAAAGTAGGGCATAGTTTTTTACATAGGCTTCCAACACCCATTAAGAATTATTATATATTTCATTAAAATAAATATATATTAAATAAGTATTTATATGTTTATGTATTTATGTATGTTTATAAATGGATGTATTTATATATATAATATAAAATTCTGAAATATTTATTTAAGTTCGTTTAGTAATTAAATAATTTATCATATAAAGCTTAATATTAAAAATTATTATTAAATTAATAACATGGGATGTGGATTACTGAAATGTTATGAACTCCCAGATAGTAAAGAAATGAGATCTGTAGCTAGAACTCCTCCTACTCCGAAAAGAGGAGAATATGAAGTTTACCCTGTAAGTCATATGAAAATTGAAGATGATGAAAAAGAATTTGATGAGTTTGAAAATCTTAACGAAGGTGCAACAACTCATATAGAAAGTTCGAAAGTATCAGAGACTTCAAGTAAAATAAAGAACTCAGAGAAAATACAACTTAATGCAGAAAACACAAATGTAGATCATATTTATAATAATGAGAATACTATAACTAATAACCCAACTACACTATATCCAATATTAGAAGAAAAAAACACAACACCAAAAAAAACTTACAAGCGTACAAGAATATTAAAACCAACACCAGAAATAGAAGAAAATAACACATCAGTTGTTGCAGACATTAAAGCAAATGAAAATGTAACTTCAGCTCCTTTAAAGGAAAATGAAGTAAAAAACATTAAACAAATTGAGCTAACTGAACCAATTGAACCAATTGCTATAGTTAATACAGTGAATACAGTTAAAGAAATTAAACCTATAGAAAGACAAGATATAACAAACCCAAAACCGCAACAAGATAAGCAAGGAAGTCCAAAAAATATGGATAAACTAGGGACAAAAATAAAATCAAGACCAAGACCAGTTGATTCACCTGAACAAAAGAAAGTAGCCGCAGTAAATAATAATTATAAAGAACAATTAACACCAATACCAGAACCAGTAAAAATTCCAAGAAAATCGAGCTTAGAAAATGAAAAAATTAAAGCAAAGAAATTAGAAAGTGTTCCTAGTGATTTTGTTCTATTATTTTTATTTGATAGTATTGTTATAACATATGATTACGCTGATAATTTTGGAATAAAACTTAATCCTTTTATAGAATTTCATATTGATAATAAGAATATTATAAAAATTCCCCAGAGTGGAGATAAGTCAAATGAGAAAATAATATTGAATGATTCTTTTCAGAGTTTCTCAAATTCAAATAAAAAAGGAAAGCTAGGAAATTCAAATAATGTGTCGTTTGAATTATTACAATCCTCTCAAAATAATTCTATTAACTATTCAGTTTATGATGACATTGATGAAGCTGGCTCAAATCACATAAGACAATTCCATTTTAAATCAGTAATTAATATAAATATGTTAAATATAAGTAATATTACTCTATTCCCAATATACACCTGATAGTTTAACATATATACTTAACAATTTCATCATAACTTACAATATCTTTCTTTACCCTTACTTCCCTTTAGGAAAACCTAGTAAAACTCAGCAAAAGCAAAATGTACGAAGAAATCAATCTCTATGTAAAAAACGAACCAATCATACACAACAATGAAGTAACAGAGCCAATTGTAATAGGAAAAATAACAATGCCTATTAATATTTTACTTGAGAACAAGGACACTAAAGATAATTGTTTTACAGGAAAGATAAGACTAAAACTAAAAGAAAAGGAAAATATAGGCTATCTGAATATAAATGTTAAATACATAACACCTAACTTTGATGAGTTTTCTTTTAAGAATAATCAATATAAAAATAACATAGAAGAGAATGAACTTGATAATGAATGGTCATACTTTTATTATAGTTATACTAAAATTAAGAAAAGTTTGGTTGAAAGATTTTTTTTATTTAAAGGAAGTAATAAGTTAGAAAGTAAGTGAAATAATAATTTTATATATGATAATTTTATACTAATTTTTATATGTATCTTTTATATGTATCTTTTATATAATTTTAACACAATTAGAAATGTATGAAACTGCAAATGAAATAACCTTCATGGATGTATCATCTCCAAGTCAGGTTTTTCAGAAGACCTTTTTGGATATAATGGAAAAGAAGAATTCGTTGGCTATTTATGAATTTTTGTTGAAGTTGTTAAATTTATCTGCTTATGATTTTAGTGTTATAAGTGTAAGTGAAATAAATTAGATTAATTATATTTTAATAATTGTAGAGTTTCCTAAAGCTACTCAACAATAAAGAAATAATCGAATTTTACGATATTCCAATCACATTTGAGTACAATCCATATATTGTTAAATACTACTTTTATTTCTTTCACGATTATTACATTTATATTAGAAATAAGAAGGTAAATATTACTTTATATTATATTGTATAATAACTGACTAATCTTACTAATTTAACCAATAGAATAATTACAATACATCAGAAGAACCAATTCATTTAGAACTAAAAAAGCTATGTGATGTTTGTCTAAAATGCTTAAAAAACATAAATGAAATATCATCGTTTGAGAAATTATCAGAAGAACGAGATAAAAGTGTGATAAACATAAAAGAGAGTTCAGTCATCCGATGTCTAAACTTACTTACAGAACTTATTTCATTTTCTGCTATAGATAATAAAAATCTATCAGAAAAAGAATTATTAGAAATTGTCAAAAAAGAAAACTCAGTACATACTTTAATCTTAAAATAATTTTAGTTAATTCACGAAATTAGTTTTTCAATTATGCAATTCCGGCTTACTTTTCTAAAGATAATAGACCTATTTATGTTCAAAAAAGATTCACAAATTCCAAATTTAATTGTAAAATTATTTAGAAAAGCAATAAAAGTTCTATGTAACTATAAAATGAGCTCTAAAGAATTTGTTCAAGGATTTAAAGTAACTAAACATAACAAACATTACTAAATTACTTAACTAAATATTCCTTATAGAAACTCATAATCCAAGAAGACAACGGTGTATTCCTTCATTTCATCAATATGGTCTTGTTAAAATACTATCAGTATCCAGAGTTATTTTTAAATATTATAAATATATTCAATATGTTGACTTACGGAACCAAAGTAGAATTAGTTGTAAGCTATATATTACTTAATATAAACTTAATATAACTTATTAATAGAATGTTGCTTCAAAAACTATAAACCTCGAAAAATTAAAAAATTGCTTTAATTTGTATAGAAATATATGGAAGGGAATATCTAATACTCTGAATTATGTTTATCTTAATCAAATTTATTACTTTTCAAAAATAATAATGAATTCAAAAGAAAAAGATTATGATCTTGCGATTACAATAGCGAATGATTTTGGAAATTATTATACGATTGATCATGGATTTGTATCAAATTATGAGAATTTGAGAATTAAGAAAAAATCGGAAATAGAAATTCATGAAAAAACATTGAAAATAGGCTATGAAATCTCTAACAATGCATACTGTTCTAAAATTCTACTTTATCAAACTTGTTTTGTAGATGATATTTTAGACTATCTTATATTTATATCAAACGGAGATTATATTAGCGGAACAAAAAAAGATATTATAGAATATCTTGAAGCAACAAAAAAGTTTAAAAATAAAGATGTATTAGTTAAGATAATAGTAAATATTGTTGAAATCTCAATAATTGTGATTGTAAATATAATCAATTCAAACGGAGACGAAAGCAGGAACTTCTTCTTAGAAAAGGTAATTTAATAAATAGTTATTACTTATAATAATATAAATTTTTAGCTGAGTAAGATAGATATAGGCGAAATTGAACAATTAATCGAACTAATAAATAATTGTCGTAGCATGTTAAAGTTCCATTATAAAAACCTAAAGGGTTTAGATGAAAATTTCGAACATTTCAAATGTTTATTTATGAACAGTTAGTTG
>Ga0100385_1003695_pt1 | contig 13504 bp, 8 predicted proteins | sample CryGeymeta201509_FD_81543 | JGI IMG/M metagenome (GOLD analysis project Ga0100385, IMG submission 81543) | Groundwater microbial communities from Crystal Geyser aquifers in Utah, USA - Crystal Geyser metaG 2015-09 | ecosystem: Environmental > Aquatic > Deep subsurface > Groundwater | place: USA... | reverse complement strand
GCCGAATCCCGCGACGCTCCCGCGACGCGTTCTTCGACCTGGGCGGCGCGAGCTCCCCGGCCGCGAAGACCGAGCGCGCTTCGTCGTCCAGTCTCGGTCCGGGATCGAGCGCCTCAAGAGCCGCCTTCGTCGATCGCGCGAGCGCCGGAGCCGCCGCCAGATCGGCCAGGAGCAGGCAGATGGCGGCCCTTCCAAGAGGCGAAAGCGTCGCGGCGCGGATGCGGTTGGCGCCAGTTCTGCGTCCGGCTCGCGCTCTTGGCGCAACGGTTGCGCCGATGTGGAGCCCGGTGATTTCTCACGGCAAGTTTGTAAATGGTCCGTAAAATGCAGGCTCGCGCGCCCTGGACTACGGGCGAGTTCCATGACTCGGGCCGCGTTCAAGAGGAGTCCTATGTCGGAGCCGAAGAGCCAACGTCGGATGGTCACTGTGGACGGGAACGAGGCCGTCGCCTCGGTCGCCCATCGCACGAACGAAGTGATCGCCATCTACCCGATCACCCCGGCCTCGCCCATCGGCGAGCACGCCGACGCCTGGTCGGCCCAGGGTCGCAAGAACATCTGGGGCGAGGTGCCGTCGGTCTCGGAGCTGCAATCCGAGGGTGGCGCCGCGGGTGCGGTCCACGGCGCGCTTCAGGCAGGCGCGGTGACCACGACCTTCACGGCGTCCCAGGGCCTGCTCCTGATGATCCCGAACATGTACAAGATCGCGGGCGAGCTGACCTCGTGCTGCATCCACGTCGCCGCGCGCACCATCGCCACCCATGCCTTGAGCATCTTCGGCGATCACTCGGACGTGATGGCGGCGCGCCAGACGGGCTTCGCGCTGCTCTGCTCCGCGAACGTGCAAGAGGCGCACGACTTCGCCCTGATCGCCCAGGCCGCGACGCTGAAGGCGCGCGTGCCCTTCCTCCACTTCATGGATGGCTTCCGCACCTCCCACGAGGTGGCCAAGATCGAAGAGCTCACGGACGACGATCTGCGCGCCATGATCGACGACGAGCTCGTGCGCGCCCACCGCGAGCGCGGGCTGCGTCCGGAGCGACCGTTCATCCGAGGCACGGCCCAGAACCCCGACACCTTCTTCCAGGCGCGCGAGGCCTGTAACCCCTTCTACGAAGCCTGTCCCGCCACGGTCGTCGAAGCCTTCGAGCGCTTCGCCAAGCTGACCGGCCGCGAATACAAGCTCTTCGACTACATCGGACACCCCGAGGCCGAGCGCGTCATCGTGCTCATGGGCTCCGGCGCTGGCGCGGCTCGCGAAGCCGTGGAGCACCTCGTGGCCAAGGGCGAGAAGGTCGGCCTGGTGATCGTCCGCCTCTACCGCCCGTTCTCCCTCAGCCACATGCTCGAGGCCCTGCCCCAGAGCGTGAAGAGCGTCGCCGTGCTCGACCGCACGAAGGAGCCCGGATCCGTCGGCGAGCCTCTCTACCTCGACGTGATGGTGGCGCTGCGCCAGGCCAAGAGCCGCGGCCTGCGCGACAACGAGCCGCGCGTCGTCGGTGGGCGCTTCGGCCTCTCCTCCAAGGAGTTCACGCCCCGCGACGTGCGCGACGTGCTCGACGAGCTGAGCAAGCCCGAGCCCATGGACGGCTTCAGCGTCGGCATCGTGGACGACGTGAGTCATCGCGCCTTGCCCATGGGCGAGCCGCTGTGCACCGAGCCCGAGGCGCGCGTGCGTGCGCTCTTCTACGGCCTCGGCTCGGACGGAACCGTCGGCGCCAACAAGAACTCGATCAAGATCATCGGCGGCGAGACCGACAACCACGCCCAGGGCTACTTCGTCTACGATTCGCGCAAGGCGGGCGCGATCACCATCTCGCATCTGCGCTTCGGCAAGGATCCGATCCACTCCACCTACCTGATCCAGGAGGCGGACTTCGTCGCCTGTCATCAGTTTCAGTTCCTCGACAAGTTCGACCTGCTCGAGAGCATGGTGGACGGCGGCGTCTTCCTGCTGAACGCGCCCTTCCCGACGGACGAGGTCTGGGGTCACCTGCCGCGCGAGGCGCAGCAGGCGATCGTCGACAAGCACCTCAAGTTCTACGTCATCGACGCCTACGGCGTCGCGGCGAAGGCCGGACTCGGCGTCCGCATCAACACCATCATGCAGACGTGCTTCTTCGCCATCAGCGGTGTGTTGCCGCCCGACGAAGCCATCGAGCGCATCAAGCACTTCATCGAGAAGACCTACGGCAAGAGCGGGCAGGCCGTGGTCCAGCAGAACTTCCGCGCCGTGGACGCCGCGCTCGATCACATGCACCAGGTCACGCCGCCCACCGAGGTCACGGCGACCCGGAGCCGTCCACCCATCGTCTCGGTCGAAGCGCCCGAGTTCGTGCAGCGCGTCACGGCGGTGATGCTCGCGGGACACGGCGACAAGCTGCCCGTCAGCGCCTTCCCGCCCGACGGCACCTGGCCCAGCGGCACGACCCGCTGGGAGAAGCGCAACATCGGCCGCAAGATCCCGGTCTGGGATCCGAAGATCTGCATCCAGTGCAACCACTGCACGCTGGTCTGTCCGCACGCGGCCATCCGCGCGAAGGTCTACGATCCATCGGCGCTCGAGGGCGCGCCCGCGAGCTTCGTCTCCGACGAGATGCGCGGCAGTCGCGAGCTCAAGGGCATGCGCTACACGCTGCAGGTCGCGCCCGAGGACTGCACCGGCTGCACGCTCTGCGTCGACGTCTGCCCGGCCAAGGACAAGTCGAACCCGAGGCACAAGGCCATCGACATGGCCGAGCAAGCGCCGCTGCGCGAGCAGGAGGGTGAGAAGTTCGCCTTCTTCCTCGACCTGCCTCAGATCGAGGCGAAGGATCTGCCGCGCCTCGACGTGCGCCACTCCCAGCTGCTCCTGCCCCTCTTCGAGTACTCGGGGGCTTGCTCCGGCTGCGGCGAGACGCCCTACATCAAGCTCGTCACGCAGCTCTTCGGCGATCGCGCGATCATCGCCAACGCCACCGGCTGCTCGAGCATCTACGGCGGCAACCTGCCGACCACGCCCTACACCGTGGACGCGCACGGACGCGGACCGGCGTGGTCCAACTCGCTCTTCGAGGACAACGCCGAGTTCGGTTACGGCATGCGCCTCGCGGTCAACGATCAGACCTCGCAGGCACGTGGCCTGGTCGCCTCGCTGGTGGGTGAGCTCGACGCCAGCTTCGTCGAGGCGCTGCTCACGGCGGACCAGAGCGACGCTGTGGGTATCGAAGCCCAACGCGAGCGCGTCGCCATGCTCAAGAGCAAGCTCGGTGATCTCAAGGGGCCGCAGGTCGAGCGCTTGAGGCCGCTGGCGGACTACCTCGTCGACAAGAGCGTGTGGATCATCGGTGGCGACGGCTGGGCCTACGACATCGGCTACGGCGGCCTCGATCACGTGCTGGGCAGCGACGCCAACGTGAACATCCTGGTGCTCGACACGGAGGTCTACTCCAACACCGGAGGCCAGGCCTCCAAGGCCACACCCCTGGGCGCGGTCGCCAAGTTCGCCGCCGCAGGCAAGACCATCAGCAAGAAGGATCTCGGCCTCGAAGCCATGAGCTACGGTCACGTCTACGTGGCGCGCGTTGCCTTCGGCGCCAAGAACCAGCAGACCGTGCGCGCCCTGATCGAGGCGGAGAGCTACCCCGGACCGTCGCTCGTCATCGCCTACAGCCACTGCATCGCCCACGGCTACGATCTGGCTCACGGTCTCGAGCAACAGAAGGCCGTGGTCGAGACGGGCATCTGGCCGCTCTACCGCTTCGACCCGCGCAACGTCGCCGAGGGCAAGCCGCCCCTCGCCCTCGACTCCAACGCCCCCAAGGGCAGCGTCGAGACCTACATGCGTGCCGAGGCACGCTTCCGCATGGTCGAGAAGATGGACAAGCTGCGCTTCGCGAGCTTCGTCACCCAGAAGCAAGACGAGGCGCGCAGGCAGCGCGGGGTGTACGAGCAGCTCGCCGGCATCACCATCCCGCAGAACGACAGCCTCGGAACAGAGGATTGATATGGACCTTTCGACCACCTACCTCGGAATCGAACTCCCCCATCCCCTGGTCTCCGGCGCTGGACCGCTCTCGGACAGCCTCGACGATCTCAAGCGCCTGGAGGACGCGGGCGCCGCGGCCGTGGTGCTGCGCTCTCTGTTCGAAGAGCAGCTGACGGGCGAAGGCATGGCGGCCCTGCACGCGATCCAGGACCACAACAATTCCTTCGCCGAGGCCACGAGCTACCTGCCCACCGTCGAGGAATTCGCCTTCGGCCCCGAGGAGTACCTGGAGCATCTGCGGCGCAGCGCGGAGGCGCTCGAGATCCCCGTGATCGCGTCGTTGAATGGCACGACGCCGGGCGGCTGGCTCGACTTCGCCAAGCAGCTCGCGGCCGCGGGCGCCGCGGCCATCGAGCTGAACCTCTATCACCTGCCCACGGATCCCAGACTCCACGCGGTCGACCTCGAGTCCGCCATGCTCGCCCTCGTGCGGCAGGTGAAGGCGGCGGTGACGGTGCCCATCGCCGTCAAGCTCTCCCCCTACTTCAGCGCGCTCGCCAGCTTCGCCGAGGGCCTGGAAGAGGTCGGCGCCGATGGCCTCGTGCTCTTCAATCGCTTCTATCAACCGGACATCGATCCGGAACGCCTCGAGCTCGACTCGTCCCTGCACCTCTCGGATCGCAGTGAGCTGCCCTTGCGCCTGCAATGGCTCGGCATCCTCTCGTCACAGCGCACGCTCTCCCTCGCCTGCTCCGGCGGCGTGCACGAGGTGGAGGACGCGCTGAAGGCCATCATGAGCGGCGCCCACTCCGTGCAGATGGTCTCCGCGCTCCTGAAGGCCGGCCCCGCGCACCTGACCAAGATCCGCGACGGCCTCTCGCACTGGCTCACGGAGCACGAGTACGAATCGCTCGCGCAGGCGCGCGGAAGCATGAACCTATTGCGCTGCCCCGACCCCGCCGCGTTCACGCGTGGGAACTACATGCGCATCATCGGCACCTCGCGTCGGTTCTTGAGCTGACGTCTGCGGGCGGGGCGGTTCCGTCCACGCGAAGCGTCGGGGACGCTCGGCACGTTCACCCCATCTTGACCACCCCTGCGCGCAAGTAGCTTGAATCATGCGACTCCGGCTCGAGCCGTAGATGCAAGTCGGCCTACGCGGCGGGCCTCGGCTCGATGCGGGAGGCCATCTGGTCCTGATCGACGAGGTGTTCGAGGCGCAGGCAAGCGAGGAGCTCGCGCGGGTCGAATTCTCCCGCCCTTCCTGTTAGCGCACGGTGATGAGACGCTCGGCGATGGTTCGGCGGTTGCCGTCGCTGTCCGTGGCGATGATCTCGACCAGATGCGGACACGAGGTGGGTGCGCCGAAGTCGTAGCTGCCGGAGTAGCCGACGCCATCGCAATTCGGGTAACCGGGCCAGACGAGGCAGACGTCGGGTCGAGCGCCGGCGTAGCTGAGGGGCACGGTGACGCTCTCGTCGATGCGCGCCTCGACGGACACGACGCCACGGTTGTCGAGCGCCCATCCTCGGATGGTCGTCGGTCCCGCACCGACGTCGCCCACGGGTGCGTCGAGCACACCGAACGCCGGCATGCTCGCCAGGAGCGCGGAGGCGTCCGCCTGGATCGTGGCGAAGGAGCCGACCAGCAAGTAGGCGCGAGCGCGGACGACGCCGCGCGCCGGCAAGCCGAAGACGATGCGTGAGCGCACGTTGTTGAAGGGCAGGGAGCGCTTCTGCCAGCCCTGGAACTCGCGCAGGCCGTTTTCGTACAGGATGGCCACGCCGTAGCTGAGGTCGTCGTTCTGAAGCGACACCCACGGCCCGCTGGCGGTGAAGTTCTGATACAGAAACCCGTCGCCACCGGCGGGCGTGGCGATGGGCGTCTCGGTTCCGTCCGGTCCCATGAGGCGCCACAGATCCTGCATGCCGAAGCGCCCATTGGACGTGTACATCGTCGGCATCTCCTGCAACGTCGCCGCGTGCGCCGTGTCCGAGAGATTCTCGACCGTGTAGCTCAACTCCGCCACGCGCGGGCTCACGAAGCGCATGGTCTGGGTCAGGCGCACGTCGCTCAGCAGACGCGAGCTCGCGCCCGAGGAGCCGCAGCTGTCGGAGGTGCACTCGCGCGCCTCCCAATCCGGGTTCCACTGCAGAGGCACGGTGGTCGCCACCAGGCTGCCCGTCCCGGTGCGCACACTCTCCGTCGGAGAGCCGATATTGCAGCGATTGCCGCCCTGCACCGGGTTCCAGCCGAGGTAGCGGATGGCGACGGGACAGGTGGGCGAGCCCGCGCAGGAGCCGTTCCACGAGCAGCCCTGCACCGTGCGGTCCGGATCGTAGATGGCCACCTGCACCTCGCGGCCCGTGTCGTTCGCGTCGATGGTGTTGGTGGTGTTGCTGCCGGGGGCGCTGCCCGCTTGGCCGAAGAAGATCACGCTTCCCCCCCACTCGCGGCGCACGCCCAACTTGAAGCCGCCGGTCGCGTCGTAGAGGTACTCGTCGTGGAAGGCCCCGGTCGTGACGCTCTCCCTGCGTCCCGAGGCGGCCTCCAAGGGCGAATCCGTGATGGACGGGCGTCCACCCCAAGGGCAGCCCGGAATCCCCGCGTCGCGTGTGCCCGCGTCGCGTGTGCCCGTGTCGCGTGCACCGGAGTCCGCAGGAAGGGTCGCGTCGGGCGTGCTCGCGTCGGTGGGGATGTGCGAGTCGGGCGTGCCGGCGTCGGTGACGATGGAGCCCTCTGCAGAACATGCGCTGAGCGCGGCGAGGGCGAGGAGGAGGAGGAAGCGGAAGTCCGACATGATGAGCACAGCTTCTCACACCTTCTGCCGGACGGAGCTCGAGTTCGACTTCGCGGCCTGAACCTGCCCTCGCGCGAACGACGCGGCCTCGTCGTGCTGTCCTGATAATGTGCGCGACTGGAGTACCCGATGAACCCACCGATCACCCGCCCCGAAGAGCGCCCCCTTCATGATGACGTGCGTCGCCTGGCCTCTGCCCTGGGCCAGGTCATTCGTCGCCTGGAGGGAGAGGCGTGCTTCGAGGCCGTCGAGCGCTTGCACGGCCAGTCGGGCCAGGCGTCGTCAGGTCCAGGGGGCGGCGGATCTGGATCAGCTGCAGCTCGAGATCGAGGCCCTCCCGCTCGAAGTCGCGGCAGTGGTGGCGCGCTCCTTCACGCTCTTCTTCCTGCTCATCAACACCGCAGAGCAGGTGCATCGCGTGCGCCGCCGCCGCGCCTACGATGACGCCGATCTCACGAGTCAGCCTGGCTCCATGCGCTGGGCTCTGGAGCAGCTTCGAGAGGCCGGTCTCGACGCGGACGCTGTGCAGGAGATGTTGGAGGATCTGGAGGTGCGCCCCGTCCTGACCGCGCATCCGACCGAGTCCACGCGGCGCACGGTGCTGAATCTTCAGGCACGCGTCGCCCGAGATCTTCTGGCTCGCGACAGTGCGTCGGGCGCGGAGGTGGTCCGTCTCGACGCAGCTCTCGAGGCCGAAGTGGAGCTGCTCTGGCTCACCTCGGAGGTGCGGCGGGACCGCCCCAGCGTGCTCGATGAGGTGTCTACCGTGCTGTGGTATCTGGAGGACCGACTCTTCGACGCTGGCAGGCGCGTCAGTGCGGGCTTGGCCGCCGCCTACGAGGCCACCTTCAACCGTCCGCTGGATCCTCTCCCCGTGTTCAAACCGGGCAGCTGGGTCGCTGGAGATCGGGACGGAAACCCCTTCGTGACCCCCGAGATCACTCTGGCGGCCGCTCGGCGCGCGAGCTTCACCGTGCTGGGGCGCTACGCAGAGCGCGTGGTCGAGATGGTCACGGTGCTGTCCGTCTCCTCACGTATCGCGCCAGTCAGCGATGCCCTGCAAAGCTCACTCGAAGGAGACAGAGCGCTCCTGCCGGAGACCTGGGGCAAGAACCGCTCCCGGGACTCCGAGGAACCGATCCGGCTCAAGCTCAGCTTCATTCGCAAGCGCCTGGAGGCCACCCGCGCCCGGATCGCCAGTCGAGATGCCCACCGGCCCGAGCGAGTCGACGCCGCCTACAGGAGCGCTCGGGACTTCGAGGATGACCTGGCCCTAGTCGCCGATGCCTTGCGCGCCGCGGGCGCAGAGCGCGCCGAGGAGACCTGGCTCGCACCCCTTCGCCTGGCAGCGCGACTCTATGGATTTCATGGCTACGAGCTGGACGTGCGCGAGGACTCGGAGGTGCACAAGGCCGTCCTCGACGACCTGGGCCGCGCGGTGGGCCTCTTGCCCCTCGACAGGGCAGCCCTGCAGCGCGAGTTGCTTGGTCGTCGACCCCTCTCGAGCGACTATCTTCCCCTCCAGGAGCGGACGAAGCAGGCGCTCGACGTCTTCCACACCATGCGGCAGGTTCAGGACGAGGTTGGAGAGCAAGGCGCCTGTACCTACATCATCTCCATGACCCGGGCGGCGGAGGACCTGCTCCGCGTGCTGCTCATGGGCCGGGAGACGGGCCTGGTGGATCTCGCATCAGACCCCCCCATGTCTCGCATCGACGTCGTGCCGCTCTTCGAGACCCTGGACGACCTGCGCAACGCTCCCAGCATCATGCGCAGCCTCTTCGCGGATCCCGCCTACGCTCGACAGCTCGAAGCGCGGGGACAGCGCCAGGAGGTGATGATCGGCTACTCGGACTCCGGCAAGGACGCGGGCCTGCTTCCCGCCTCCTGGGGCCTCTACACGGCGCAGGAGGCGCTGGCCGAGGTCTGCCGAGAGGCCGGCGTCAAGCTGACACTCTTTCATGGCCGTGGCGGCACAGTCGGTCGGGGTGGCGGGTCACCGGTCTACCGCGGTTTGATCGCACTTCCCCCTGGGACCGTGGATCGTCGCATCAAGATCACCGAGCAGGGGGAGGTCATCTCCCAGAAGTTCGGACTGTCACCCATCGCCGATCGATCTTTGGAGGTCATGGTTTCCGGCACCCTGATGGCCAGCTTCTTGGACTGGCGCAAGGAAGTTCCAGATATTGAGCAGAAGCAGTTTCGCGCCGTGATGGAGCGCCTGTCTTCTCTGGCGCTGCCCTTGTTTCGAGCGCTCGTTCACCAGGACGACGCCCTCTTCAAGCTGTTCATCGGGTCCACGCCCGTGAAGGAGCTCGCCAACGTGCACTTCGGCTCTCGTCCCGCCTACCGAGACCGTGGCACCGGCACCATGGCTGGCATTCGGGCGATTCCCTGGATTTTTGGCTGGACCCAGACGCGGCTCATGCTGCCCTCATGGCTCGGCGTCGGCACGGCGCTACAGACGGTGATGGATGAGGGAGATCTTCCAGCGTTGAGACGCATGGCTGAGGTCTGGCCTTTCTTCGACGACCTGCTCGGCAAGATCGAGATGGTTTGCGCCAAAGCGGACATGGAAGTTGCGCGAGCCTACGTCACCGCCCTCGGTGGGGACGCCGCACTCTTGGACCGGCTACAGGCGGAGTTCCGGCGCACGGTGAGCGCGCTGCTCGCGATTCGTGGCCACGAGCGCCTGATCGAGGGCAACTCCGTTCTGCAGTCCTCCATCGCTCTGCGCAACCCCTACCTCGACCCCCTGAGCCTGCTCCAGGTGCGTTTCCTCAAGGAAAAGCGCGCCAGCGAAGAGGTCTCCCCGCTGCTCGACGGGGCGCTGGGAACGACCCTGAACGGGATCGCTCAGGGCCTGAGGAACACCGGGTAGCTGAGGCCACCGGCGCTAGCGCTGGAAGCTCCCGCGAATACTCGCGCCGCGACCGACGACGGAGACGCATGCACGTTGAGAGACAGCTGTGACGACACGGCGACGTGCATGGGAGGCGCGCTCGCCCCCCGCCTGCATGGACGCGGCCCTCGACAGCTCGACGGGCGACCTGCAAAGGGCCGGTGGCTGCGGCTGCCGCGTCACGAGTGGGAGCGAGAGGATGCCCGGAGGCATCTGGATGTTCGGCGCACTCGGCGTCGTCGCGCTTCTGCGGCGGCGACCACGGAGACATCGGAGGGCGAAGGCACAGAGCACGCTCGCATGGGGATTTGACCCTGGGCCCGGCGCCCGGCGCTTGCGCGGACCCGAACGGAGCCGGTCGCGCTCCGGCGTGACGCGGATCAGCCGCTCGACCCCACCGACACGATCCCGATGAGCACGAGGAGCACGAGGAGACGCACCGCTCGAGGCCCATGCTCTGCCCCACCGTCGCGCCTTCGTGCCTGGGGCTGGCTCGGGGTATGACGTGCTCAGCCTCGCCGGCGCAGGGCGGGAGGTGCTGGGTGCGGACCTGGCTCCCTCCACCTCCGCGCGCTTCGAGTCGTTGCGCGCCGCTGCTGGCGTGGACGCAGCCCGGGCGAGCCTTCGGGGCTGTGATGTTCTGAGTTACCGAAGCGAGGAGAAGTTCGATCTGTGGTGGGACTACACGTTCCTCTGCGCGCTCCATCCCGCGGACCGTGGGCGCTGGGCAGAGTGTGTGGACACGCTGCTGGCGCCGCGCGGAGAGCTTTGGGTGCCGGTCTCTCCTCTGCGCTCGATTCGCGACGACGCCGCAGGACCTCCCTTCCGATTTCGGTCGAGCTCATTCAGGAGCTGCTCGGAGGCAGCTTCGGGACACTCAGGACACGCGCAGCTCGCTCCGACGTCGGGCGTGGTCGTGCATCCGAGCGCGCTATCGCAGGCGTCGGCGGTGCAAGCGTCCCCGTCATCGCAGGTGATGGGTGTGGCGACGCATCCGAGCGCGCTATCGCAGGCGTCTGCGGTGCAAGCGTGTCCGTCATCGCAGGTGATCGGTGCTCGTGCCCGTGGGCGCCACCTCGCTCCGCGCTAGCTTTCGAGCTTCTCGACGACCAGCGCGACGAACTCGGTGTCGCCGAAGTCGCGATAGCTGTGCTCCTGCTCGAACCAGGTTACGACGGAGTCGGCCTTGCCTTCGCGCATCTTCGATTGGACCGCGGCGTGCTGACCCGTGAGCTCGACGAGTCGGCCGAGCACACCCTCCGCGGCAGGGTGATCGCCGCCGTAGCGACTCCGCAGCCAGGTCAGGATGAGATAGACGAGCGCCGGGTCTGCATCTGCGACGAGGCGTGCGACCTCGGCACTCTTCATGGTGCCGTTCTCGATGCCGTGCAGCAGACGCAGCGCTTCTCGCTCTTCGTGAACAAATGCCATGTCGACCTCCTGGAGATTTTCGGGCGGATGGACCGGTGGAGGCTCGCGATCCGAACCAAGTCGTCGCTACCGGCCTGACCTCGCCAACCCGGCGAACCCCGTCCACACCACGGTGTACCCCTGCTCGTGCAGCGCCGATAGCCCTTGGAAGGCCCAGGTGATCGGACTCAGCGCACCTTCTGCTCGATGGCCGTGCAGAAGAGGTGATAGAGCTTGCTGATCTTCGGATCGCCGGGCAACTCGCTCTCGAGGAATGCTCGGCCACCCGGCGCCCTTCGCACGGGCTGCGTGACGGTGCCCGCGGCGATGGCTGCAAACGTCGCCCGGAACTGCCCGAGCACGTGGTCGGCGCCCATCAGTCGGCTATCCGTGAGAGCCGCCTCGAAGTCCTTCGCGAGCTCGGCCAGCCGGCGGCGCTGAAACGCATCGAACTTCGCCGGCGCGCTCGGCGCGGGTGCGGTCGTTGCCTTCTTCTTGTTCACGCTCGTTCCTCCACGCATCGCACTCCTGCGTGTTCAGCATATTCCGATGCCGATGCTGATGGGGCTCGGTGAGATCGAGAGGGTCGGCCCGATCCACGGTTGCCCTCGCCGTGAACCAAATCACTCGTGGCACGGCGTTGATCCCACGTAGGCCCCGCTCTGTTGGGTGAACGTCCTGTAGTTGCGCCTGTCTTCGACCGAAGTTGTGTCGGAATCGGTGAGCCGAAGACCAGGGGGCGGTGCTTCGGGAGCCTGATCGCTGTCTGACGGGACGTCGCTCATAGACGTGACAAGCTGTGGAATGTCTACACTGGGCACGGGCTAACATCGACACGAGTTCATGCATCATGAGTCGAGTGTACGCGGTTAGCATCACAAACTGATGTCAGTGCCGTGTGTCGATCGGCAGCGGTGATGTCGTGAATGAACCCATGTAGATCGCGAGCGACCTACACGGCCCACGCGTCGACGATTCGGGGTCCCTCGCGCATTTCTTGCGCAGGTCGCGCTACGGAAGGCCGCATCTCGCACATTCTGCGCGCTTCTGGATTGGCTCGCGGTCAAGGGTCGTGCGGGTATTCCATGCTAGAAATTCTTCACGGTTTGCGCGGAGGGGCACGCTCCCGCAAATCGCAACGGCAGGAGGATGCATGCGGCGTGCTGTACTTGTGATCTCGACCTCGGGGCTGCTGGCGATCGCTGGCTGCGGGGGCGGAGGCGGCCTGTCGCCCGAGAGCGACGGCGGGACTGACGCGGAGGCTGGCGCCGACGCGGGGCTCGACGACGCGGGGGAGCCGGACGGCTCTGGCGGAGACGCCGGGGCGCTTCCGCTGCCTGCGCGGCCGACCGCGCCCGTGGGCCAGCTCGCTGCGTCCTTCGGCTGCTCGGACTGTCATGGCGACAGCGTGACCTCCGCACCACCGGTCGATCTCGAGGGCCGCAGCGCCACCTCCGAGCGAGGCGTGGGCGCGCATCGAAGCCACCTCGCGGCGTCGGCGTGGCATCACGCCGTGACCTGTCAGGACTGCCACCTCGTGCCGATCGAGGTGGACGATCCGGGGCACATCGACACGCCGTGGCCCGCGGAACTCACCTGGAGTCCACTGGCCAGGGCGCGACGATCGAGGCCGAGCTTCGATGGCACGAGCTGCTCCGACGTCTACTGTCACGGTCCGCGCTTGATGCCTGGCGGCACGACCACGACGCCCGTCTGGACGATGGTCGACGGCACGCAGGCGGCTTGCGGTACGTGTCATGGCGAGCCGCCGGACGCGCCCCATCCGCAATACGGTCGCTGCGCGGCCTGTCATCCCACGATGGACGACGCGGGCGCGATCATCGCGGGCGACCGACACGTGGATGGCGTGATCGACTTCGTGGATGGCGTGATTGACTTCGGCGTCTCGAGTTTGACGTGCATGAGCTGTCACGGCTCGGACGCGCACGGCACCGCGGCGCCGCCACGCGACACCGAGGATCGCACGGACACCTCCGAGCGTTCCGTGGGCGCTCACCGCAGTCACCTCGCCGCTTCGGACTGGCATCGCGACATGCTGTGCGAGGATTGCCACGTCGTCCCGGACTCGATCTTCGACCCTGGTCACTTCGACACGCCGCGACCCGCGGAGGTCACCTGGGGCGCGCTCGCGAGCACGGATGGTGCGAGCCCCGAATGGACGGGCACGACCTGTAGCGGCGTCTACTGCCACGGCGCGACGCTGCTCCCCGGCGGCACCAACACCACGCCCAACTGGACCACGATCGACGGCACGCAGGCCGCCTGTGGCACCTGTCACGGAACGCCGCCCGGCGGTTCCCATCCGCGCTCGACCAACTGCAGGGCTTGCCACCCCACGATGGGCAGCGGGCTTAGCATCGCGCAGGCGGCGCGCCACATCGATGGCGTAGTCGACGTCGACCTC
>Ga0100385_1003692_pt1 | contig 13507 bp, 7 predicted proteins | sample CryGeymeta201509_FD_81543 | JGI IMG/M metagenome (GOLD analysis project Ga0100385, IMG submission 81543) | Groundwater microbial communities from Crystal Geyser aquifers in Utah, USA - Crystal Geyser metaG 2015-09 | ecosystem: Environmental > Aquatic > Deep subsurface > Groundwater | place: USA... | reverse complement strand
GTCGAAATTAAAAATGCGGTCCTGCTGGTCAACGGTGCCCCCATCGTGCTCAAAGGGGCCAACCGCCACGAACACCACCCCGCGACCGGCCACGTCGTGAGCACGGCAGATATGCTGCGCGATATCCGCTTGCTCAAGCGCCACAATTTTAACGCGGTCCGCACCGCGCACTACCCGAACCTCCCCGAGTGGTATCGCCTCTGCGACCTCCACGGGATCTACCTGATTAACGAGGCCAATTTGGAAACGCATGGCTTCGGCCGTGATATCAGTAACGCCATCAACCACCACCGCGACTGGCTCGAGCCCCACATCGATCGCATGCGCCGCATGATCGAGCGGGACATCAACCACCCCAGCATCATCATGTGGTCGGTGGGCAATGAATCCGGCGATGGCCCCAACACCACCGCCGCCTACCAATGGGCGAAACACCGCGACCCCTCCCGCATCCTGCATTACGAAAACGCGGCTTATTACGATGCCACCGGCCTCTCCACCGATATCATCTCCTTCATGTATCTCAAGGCCCGAGGTATCGAGCGGATGCTCGATTATTGGCAGCCCGCGCGCCCGCTCATGCTCTGCGAATACTCGCACGCCATGGGCAACAGCAACGGCAATTTGGATGCCTACTGGGATCAAATCTGGAACAACCCGCGCGTTACCGGGGCCTTCGTCTGGGACTTGATGGACCAGGGCCTGCGCCAGCCCATCCCCGCAGGTGCCAGCGACCCCTGGGGTCGCCAGTCATTCTTCGCTTACGGCGGCTGGTGGGAAGACCCGCTGGAGATTGATAACGACGGCAACTTCTGCATGAACGGCATCCTCGCGGCCGACCGGACCCCCTTTCCCGGTCTGCGCGCCCTCAAGTATGTCCAACAGCCGGTTTCGGTCGAAATCGCCGAGGATCATTCCGCCATCAGCGTGTTAAACCGATACGACTTTAGCGAGCTCGCCGAGCAAGTCAGCCTCCACTGGGAGATCCTCGAGGACGGCGCGCCCGCCCGCAGCGGCACGCTCGTGCTGCCGTCCATCGCCCCGCGTGAGCGCGCCTCGATCCAGCTGCCCCCCGCAGCCCGCGCCACCGATACCAGCAAAGAAAGCTTCCTCAATCTTTCCTTTCGCACGAAGGATCCGAGCCCCTGGTGGGAGCGTGGCTACGAACTCGCCTACACCCAGTTCCAGCTGAGCGGTCCCTGGACGGTCCCGGCCAGCCAGCGGGACGCCACAGGCATCGAGCTCAGCCAGCAGGAGCAGGCCATCCACCTCAGCGGTCAGGACTGGGCGATCACCTTCGATACCAACACCGCCGCCATCAGCTCCTGGCAAGTCGGCGGCAAAGCACTGCTGGTAAATGGCCCCCGGCCCGACTTCTGGCGTGCCCCCACCGATAACGACCGCGGGGCCGATCTGCGAGATGGCAGCCACGAAGGCGCGCCTCTCAAGAAAGTCCTGGCCGCCAGCAACCTCTGGCGCGAAGCCGCAGCCTCCTGGGCGCCCGCGCCGCCAAACCTGGAGCAAACTGCTGACGGCTCCATTCACATTCGCTTCTCCGGCCAGCTCCTGGCCGGCCGCGCCGAGCTGAGCCTCGACTACCGCGTCCACACCACTGGCCGCATCGAGCTGGCGTATCACTACCAGGCGCATGAAAAGCTGCCTCTGCTACTGCGGGTCGGCACCGTCTGGGAGCTGCCGCTTCAGTTTCAGCACATCCAATGGTATGGCCGCGGCCCCGACTCCACCTACCCCGACCGCAAATTCGAACCCATCGGGATCTTTGCCTCCACTGTAATGGACAACTGGATCGACTACCCCAAACCACAGGAAAACGGCAACAAGGTCGATGTCCGCTGATTCACCATAACCGACGACCAGGGCTTTGGCCTGCGTGTCATGAGCGAGCAAGCGCTTAGCGTCAATGCCTCCCCCTACGCCGCCGCCGAACTGGCCGGTCAGGCCTATGGCTGGCAGCTGCCCGCACCATCCCGCACCGTGCTCAATATCGATCACGCCCAGATGGGCGTCGGCGGCGACGACAGCTGGGGTGCCATCGCCCTCCCGCAATATCGCCTCAACGCAGACGAATACCGTTACCAATTCATTCTGGATCCAGTAGTCAGAAGGCAGAAGACAGAGGCCAGTGTTGATCATCAAGCAGTTGTCGATTTTCGTAATACGCCAAAAAGGCGAACATTTCAATTGCCCTAAGTTGTTGTCAGGCAAATTCCGGCTTCTGATTTCTATTCTCTGACTTCTGGATTTAGGATCATTCAGAATGTCGGCAATATCCTCCCTGGCATGGCGGTGTTGAGGGAAAAGAAGCCGCCCTCGAAACCACTAGTGGCGTTAGTGCCCCCGATCGAGCCGTTGGTTAGACTGGCAGAGAAAACTCGATCCGTTGATCCCAATACCTGATTCTCCGCAGTGCTGGTAGCGAAACCGAAATTAATTCCCTGATCATTCGCCGCGATGAAATCCAGTGAAAAGGTCACCACCTGGCCCGCATCGATCTTAGTCGTGTGCACCATGGAAGAAAAGCCCGTGCCCGAAGCGTCGTTGATTTCAGCATATTGGTTTGCCGCACCAAAAAAGTTGCCGCCACTCAGGGCGCTTCCGGTATTTTAACCTGTAGATAGACGAAGAGTTTGCCGTCTTCGGCCAGGCCGTGGGCGAACCGCACGTTTGTGGTATCGCCGGAAACGTCGAGGATCACGTTGATGCCGTCGTGCACCGCCGGGGTCCAGTCCACGAGATCGCTGCTGTAGTAAACCTTCGCCTCCGCACCTGCGGCCTGCGCCGCAGCATCGGGGCGGTATTTAAAGATGAAGAAGTCCGGATCGGAGGCGTTGTCCACTGTTGGCAGGAGTGAGTTGGCTCCAGCTTGCGGGTCGGCCGCGCCGAGGAACCAGGCCAGTCCGTCGGCCACGCCGTCGGCATTGCGGTCGGCTTCGAAGGGCATGCCGCCGGACCAGGCGTAGTAGGCGGGTGGCTCGCCCTGGGTGGTGGCGGATCCGGATGCCGAAACACTGGTGGTATTGTGGAACGGGCTCTTATCCCGCGCGATCACGGTATAGCTGTAAGTGATGCCGGGCAGCAGTCCGGTATCGGTGTAGCTGGGGCTGTCCTGCCAGCCGCTGTCGTCGCCACCGACCTTGCCGGAGGTCTCCGCGAAGTAATATTCCACGCCTGCCAGATCGGTGGCGGTGCTTGCGACCATGCTGATCTCGGTTTGCGGGTCGCCGGCTATCCCGAAGTAGCCGTTGACGGCCAGCGCGTCGAGGCCGGTGTTGTTGCCTCCCGTCACTCCCTGCGCGGTGATGCTGACGCTGTAGCTTTGGCCGGTGCTGAGGGTGAGTGGTGGGTCGAAGGTGGCTGTTGCGATGCCGGAAAAGCTCAGGAGCCCGTTGACCAGCACAGAGTCAAGTTCTCCCGAAGTTGAACCGCTCACCGTGACGGTCCAATTCACCGTGCGCTCGGCTGTCTGATAGTTGCCACTCGCGTTGAAATGCTGGTAATCCAGCACGACTTCGGTGAGTAGCAATTCCGAATCGGTCAGGTTGAGCGGGACGGAGATCGACCATGGCCCCTGGTTGTCAACGTTACGCTTCGGTGCGAAGTGCCCCTGCGCGTCGGCCGTGTCGAACAAGTCATAGTTCGCGGTGGTCTTTAGGTTGCCGGGATCGCTGGCACCGGTGGTGGTCCAGGCAATGTTGCTGGCAGTGGCCCTGCTGACGGTCCGTTCGGTGAAGTCGGTGCCGGCCACAGGCAGCAGGATCGGCCCGGCACCCGCTGCAGGTGCCCGCTCCCAGGTGACGGGGTCCGTGTTGGGTGGGGTGCTGTCGATGTTGAGGGGATCCACGTCTTCCGAGATCAAGAGGCCGTAGGCTTGCAGGCCGTCGGTCAGTGGGCCGCTGTAGGTGACTTCGGCCTGCCAGATGCCGGCCGGAGCGCCGGTTTCGATGCGCACCTGCTCGACATTGTCGGTGTGGTTCACTCCGGTGGTGGCGGGCAGGCTCATCGACTCGGTGGTCCAGGTGCCGACGAAGGGCATCACGTAGGGAAAGTATTCGCTGCCGTTCGGCGCGATCAACTTGAGGTTGAGGTCGTTGACCAGGGTGGGCACCCGCGAGTCGTGGATGTCCACCGCCACGCCGGCCGGGTCCGTCCAGCTAAGTGTCGCGCGCAAGGGTGAGACGCCATCCCATTCAAAGCTGTAGGATTTTGAAGGCAGCGAGCTGGTCAGTTCATCTTCGGTAAAACGCATGCGCTCGGGGAAGCTGTCGTGATAGATCAGATGATCGGCCGCTCGTCTCACATTGGCCAGTCCCCATCCAAATTGGTAATCGGGGCCGGGGTTGCCCAGATCGTCCGCCGTGTGGAGCATCAGACCTTTCAGCGTGCTGGCCCGCATGGCACCGCCGAAGAGGCGATCATAGAGCTGCATCAGCAGGGCGGCCGAACCGCATGCGCTGGGCGAGGACATGCTGGTGCCACTCATCATGGTGTAGTCTGTCGTGCCGTGCAGAGTCGAATAGAGCGAGGCCCCGTTGGCTACCAGATCCGGCTTGATGCGGCCGTCATCCGTCGGCCCGGTAGAGGTAAAGCTGGTGAGGTCTGCCTTGGTGACATCGTGGAACCCATCCGTCACCGCATCTTCGACTGCGCCAACGGTCATGATGTTTTTGGCAGTCGTGTCGGGCGCGATGGTTTCGTAGCCGTTGCGATAGACCCCGTCGCCGGGGGGGTGAAGTAGAGGATCGTATGCCACAACCTCCCCGCCGACGGCCGCAAGCGTGACGCTGGTGCCCGGCTTCGGATTGTCATCGCGCTCGTTGCCGGCCGAGCGGAAGATCAGGTAGTAGGGGGCCGCGTAAGCCAGTGCGTCCTGGTTGCGCGAAATGTTTTCATAGCGCCCGAAGCGGTATTCGGCGGCATTGGAATCCTGGCCATCGCCATACCAGGTACTGCCATTCCAACCGGCGAACGGGCCATAGCTGTGGTTGGAAAGATAAATATGCGTGGCCAGCTGATCGGCTGCGGTGGCGGCACGGCTGGTCATTTCACTGAGATCACCGCTTCTGCTGTAGGCATCGACCCGCGCGGCCGGTGCCATGCCGCGCGCGGCCGGATCGACGCCGGCCGCCGCAATGGTGCCGGCCACGTGGGCCGAGTGGGCGTCGATGTAAGTGCTATCCATCTGGCTCAGGCGGGAACCACCGCCCGGCAGGATGAATTCCTGATGCGCGGGATTGCCCGTTCCGGCATCCCAGACGCCGACCGTGATGCCTGCGCCGTCCAACTCATAAGGCAAGGCTAAGAGCAGATTCGCTCCGGTCGAGACCGCCGCATCCGCATTCATGGTAGTGATGTAGAGGGGCTCGTCGCCGATAAAGTCCACCAGTTCCGCGATGTTGCCGCCGGATTCCATCCGGATCGGCAGCCCCAACCGGCGGGCTTTTTGGTGCGCGGCGGCCTGGCGCCTGTTCTCAATGGCCGCAATCCGGGCCACCATCGTCGCGCGGTCGGCGGCGCGCGAGAGCTGGAGCGAGCGGTCGGTCAGGACGTCGGCGATGTTTTCTCCGGCATGGAGGCTGGAGGCGGCCAGCAGGGTGACGAGGCTGAGGATGAAAATGTGGAGGGGGCGCATGGGTGCCGAAGCTATGATAAAGAGGAAACTTTTATGCGGGAAAGGACATCGCCTGCCGCTGGTGACGGATTAGATAAATATATTACAAGCGGCCACCAACCTGTAGCCGAACGCTTCGCGTTTGGTCGCAGTCAGATCCAAGCCAGGCGGAAGGTCAAATTGAAGCTGATTTGGTAACTATTTAAAAAAATTTATAGAATACAGAGGCTTGCTGAAGACCTCTCCTGTTTTGCCTGAATTGTTTGGACTCAGGAAGACTTCGGCGCGGGCCCCATGGTGCCGCCTTCGACCAGCTCCGCTTCGAATAAAATCTGGCGCTTATCCGATTTGCCCTGGGCGACATTTTTTGCCCAGTTGACGACGCGCTTCACGACGGGGCGATGGTCCCAGCGGATGTGGGTGACTGCGGGTTGATACCAGTCCATACCAGTAGTTATGTTGGAGCAGACCATCGAAACATGCTCGGGGCTGAGGATACCCCTGCGGGCGAGGTGCAGTTGGGCGGTGGCCATCAGGCGGGGTTCACCGAAAATCAAGGCGGAGGGTGGGGTATGCCGGAACAATTCGTCGACGCAGGCGATGAACCCTTTCGGCGTATCCTCCCAATCCGGCAGGTTGTAGGACCCGGCTGCCAACCCCTGGGCCTTGAGTTCGTCCAGGAAGATTTGTTCGAAAAGGGCGGGGGTCGGCTGGCGGCGTTCTTCCCGCGAGAGCATGACAATGCGGTGGTGGCCCATCGCGACAAGTTTGCGCACCACCTGAATGAGCGTATTGCCTGCCCGCGGCGATGACGCCGCGATGGGTAGGCCGGAGAAGCGTCCGAAGAGCGCAATGCTGGGGAAGCTTTGCAGGGAGAACCATTCCAGGATTTCACGCGAACCGGAGGCAACGATCCACGCACCCGGGGTGCTGCGGCGCACGAAGCGGGCCACTCGATGGGGGTTCATGCCCAGATCGTGCAGGGATTTACGGGCAAAGCCCGCACTGAAACCAGCCTGGTGGAGTTCGTCGAGCAGCACGTTCTGGTGCTGCAGCTGACGGCTCTGCTGGTCGTAGAGAAGAATGCGCACCCGCAGGGCCTGAGGATCGATCAGGCCGCGTCGTGGCGCGATGAGTCTGCGCCGTTTAGGCCCCTGTGCAATCAGTACACCCTCTTGCTCCAGGAGTTGCAGCGCCACGTTGATCGTGACCTGATTGATCCCAAACTCGGTTTTCAACTGGGCCACGCCGGGCATTTCTTCTTTCCAGCGTCCCAGGGCGATTTCTTGCTTCAGATGCTCCGCGACTTGCTCGGCATGGGAGAGGAGGTGGAGTTGCATGGGCACATCTATAAATATTCCTTTATAGATGTAAAGTAAAAGAATACCGGCTACCTGCGAAAATCGCTGAAGCTTAATATGCGGGGGACGTTCCGTTTTTCGTCATCAATGATAATGATGAGGTTTCTGCTGCGGGGGTCGTGGCGCCACACCGTCTCGCACAGAGGATAGGCTTTGTTTTTGTTGGCCGGCTTATAAAATAGTTCCACCGGGTAACTGGTCTTGCCCATGGCCGGATCTGCGATGATCACATCCCCTCCGGGTTGCATTCTTAGCTCTTTAAAGCCGATATATCCCTCAATTTCTTTGTTGGTATGATTCAGCCAAAGCATTTCCCCTTTTCCGTATCTGCTCAGGCCCGCGTCGACGATCGTCATTTGAACCGGAGTTACTGTGCTGGCTGGATCACTCTCCAGAATCAGGTAGATGTCATTCTGTTCTGCTGCGACTTCGGCATAGGGTGCATTGGGCGGGACCGGGTGGGTATCGCTCGCCGGGTATTCGATTAGTTTTAATCTCAAGGGACCGGAGCGCAGCGTATAGGCCTGTGAGAGATTCATCCGGGGCAGGTCCACCTCGAGGCTTTCAATGCCGTCGTAAAGGTAGAGCGTTTTTGGGGTGTCGGCTGCCGGCGTCAAAAAGAGGATGCGGCAACTGCGGCTACTGGCGGCTTCCTGTGCGGCAGCCAGCAGGGGCAAGATGAACAGAACTGATAAGAGCGGGTAAAGATGTCGCATGAATAAAAGATAATAAAGTTTTTGCAGCTAGTTTGAACGATGATGAAGTGGCCTATTCTTTAACTGCGGAAGTCATTGAAACTTAGAATGCGCGGCACGCGCCGCCTGTTGTCATCCATAATGAAGATGAGGCTGCGGCCACGGGGGTCGTGTCGCCAGATGGTTTCAAACATTGGGTGAATATCGCTTTCACCTGGCAGGTTGAAAAAGATCTCCACCGGATAGCTCTCACGGCCGGAGGCAGGTGCATTGACAACGACGGACTCTTTCGGACGCATCCGCAGTTTCTGCGAGCCGAGTCGCCCACCGATATTTTTATCCGTGAGGTTGAACCAGAGCATTTCCCCTTTGCCCACGCGGGCATGATCCGCGTTGACAATCGCCAGACGCACCGGTGCCACCGGATTGGAGCGATCACTGGTCACGAGCAGATAAATATCGTTCAGGTTTTCGGCAATTTGGACGCCGGGCGCATCGGCTGGAACAAGCTCAGGGTCACTCACCGGCTCCTGCAGCAGTCGTAAGATCAGCGGACCGGGGGGCAGTTTATGAACTTTGGAGAGATTCATGCTGGGTAAGTTGACCTCGATGCTTTCCCGTCCGTCGTACAGATAGAGGGTTTTCGGGGCGTCTGCTGCCGGCGATAAAAAGAGGATGCGACAGCTGCGCTCACTTTTCTCATCTTGTGCGGGAAGCAGCAGTGGAAGGCAGAGCAGACTTATCAGGAAAAATCGAATGGACATGGGGTTGAATGATAGTTGATGGTCGTTGGATCACTTACACTTCATCTTCATCCAGCCAGCGAAACGACACGATCTCGAAACGTCGGCCAAAGCTTTGATTCGTTACATTGGTGGGCAAGCTTGTGATATCGGCATCGTCTGCAGGATTCACGTAATCCCTCGTTCGGCGCACGACGGCCTCACACCAGGCGCGGGCCTCGATTGCACCATTGACGGGGCTTATGACATCCCCGTAAGTCCGAATCGTGAAGGTGTCGTCGCGGGCGGAGAGGATCGGGGCCAGTGGACGCAGCACGTCGGCCTGTCGTGTCCAACCCGGGAGGCCGTAGGTGTTGTAGCCAACTGCTGCTTCATCGAAGACGTAATCGTCATCGTCACCCAATGGGTCTGCGATTGATGGTATGATTTTGATGCTGGCAAATGGGTCGGTGGCGACATCCGGCAGGGCATTGAGTGCGGCCTGAACGGCACCGGCAAGCGCCAGATCCGTATCGGCTGAAAGCTGTCGGTTAATAAACTCGGAAAGCGAGAGGAAAGGACCGCGCCGACGTATCTGTTTGACGATTTCCTCTGCCAGTTGGTACAGCAAAACATCATCCAACACGCGGTATCCGGCAAATTCAGGGGTGTCCAGGATACCTTTGCCACTGTAAGCAGTGCCAGCCTCAGCGTGCCCGGCGATACTGGTTCTGGAAAAAGCATAGTCCGTTTCCGCAGAAAGTGTGGTCCCACCGTTGTCTTCGAAATAAGGAATTTTCTTGTTACGCGCTTGTCCGAGTAGGGCACGCCAGGCTTTTACTGAAGTGGAGTTCACATTAAACATGCCTTCAACCTCCAGTCGTGAGGCGATAGTTTGCCATGAATCTAAGGGTTCCACCTGCTCGGTGTAGGTCTGCCGCGCCACTGATTGGTCGCTGGTTCGATCTTCGGTAATGGGGCGGTAAGCTCGGTTCGTGAGCGGATCCTCACCGGTGAGGAACTCGATGTAGTTCGCCTCGAGTGTTTTTCCGACCGGGCCAAACGTTCGGGGCTCCGGGGCGATGGAAGAGAAGAACCAGTCGTCGAACAGCAGATGATTGGCGCAGTAAGAATCGTCCTGTTGTTCGTTATTGATGCTACCGGCGTAGGTATTGTGGGCCCGGTCGACGACGTCATCCTGCGGAATCAGCGGGGTGGCATCGGAGTTTAAAATGTAATTGGTCCCATGCGGGGGAATCGGGTTGAGCCCCCGCAGCGTCCAGTGCGTCAGATCCCCCAGCGACGCCAGTGGGCGGCCAGGTAATTCGGCCAGCACACTGCGGGCGATCCCGGTTCCACTCTGTAGTCCGGTTATGATGTAGCCGCTGTTCGTCGAACTGTCCACATTCGGTAACATATCGTCACCTGGGCCGCTGGTGTGAGCCACGAAACTAAAGTCCCAAGGCGAGTTCAGCGGATTGCCGCCACCGGGATAAAGATCGGCAAACCATTGATAGAGGCCTGTCGCGGTGAAGGTGACCAAAGGGTTGGCCTGCACCAAACCTTTGGTGGCGGTCGCTCTGTCATTGGCGATGCGGGAACCGAAAATCAGGGAGAGAAAGGGAATGGGGTTATCCTGGCATTCCGCGAGGCTCACACTGGCCAGATTAGTAATCGGCGGATAGAGGTTGTCGGCATCCTCGGGACGGTATTGGGCCGTTACATTGCCATGCTGGGGATCAGCGAATCCACCAATATTCCATTGGAAGAAAATGCCACCGACCGGACCAATTTCAACTCTTCGGCTCGGCACGTCGAACTTTGCCTCCTCCACGTTCAGCATGGTTGCCGGTGGTAGCGAGACCTGATCTTGTTCAGCTGGGTCGGTGGGTTCGGAGGTCAGTCCGGCCACCAGCAAGCGATCGAGCGTGTAATAGGTTCCCGTATCGAGTCGAACACCAGGAGCCATCTCTACGGTGCTGTAATTGTTAAGATAGGTATCATTATTGATAAATCCCTTTCGGGGGCTATACACCCGGGTCTCGCCGGGGTTGAGGATCAGTGGAGATTCGCTGAACCTCAGTTGCCATCCGAGATAAGTCTTTCCGCCGTTCTGCAGGTGATTCCCTCCATAAGCGCTGCCATCGGGCTTTTGGATCGCCCAGTGGTCTGAGTTGATCGCACCGGGGATGTTGTATTTCAGAGCGATGGGCATCCCCCCGCCGGTTCGGACATGAAGGCTTCCCATGAGAATAATTCTCACATCGTAGGGGTTCCAGAGCGTGACAATTGGCGTCAGCAAAACCGCAGGTTTTAAATTACCGGGGGTTGCGTTATTGGCGGTGGCATAGTGCGACGCGATGACCTGAACGCGGGCAAATTGGGGCATCACCCAGGTGCGGTGTAAGCCGGTGGCATCCCAGTAATTCCAGCTTTGATGCTGGATCGAGGGTCGGCCGCCGATCACACTGATATCTTTATACAGCGTGGCAAAATTGGCCAGGCCGGTCCAACTGCTTACCGGTCCACGGCGGTGGAAGACCTGTTTGCTGGCGTTGGAATTCGAGGGATATCTATAGTCAGACCAATGATAAAAAAGGCTGTTCTCGGGTGTGTTGGATCCTCTGCGGGCATCTAGGATTTGCCGGGTTGAATCGATAATCGCGCGGTTGAACAGTTGGTGTTTACCCTGCGAGAGCTGAAAGAGTGCCAAGTCCTCTTGTGGTTGCTCCTCCCAAGTTTCGGTCAGCAGTGAGAGGTCCTTGCGCCAGCCGCCGGTGGCGACGTTGGTCAGCAGCCCGACCGAAGAGGTGCTCAGATCGTGGAAAGCCAGTGCCGCGCTGGAGACTGTATCCGGGATTAAAGCGGTTGAAGCAAGGTTGTGGATTTTATCCGCGGTGGCGGGATTAGCCAGCAAGTCATCCAGGCCGAAGGGTTCCGGATCCGCCACAGCATGCGACCGCAGCAGATCGGACCAGCCGACAACACTATCTTCCGGTGAGTAGGGTGCCGGCAGACGGGCTTTCTGGTTCTCGCCACTACACCACCAGGCATATCGCCCGGATTCAGAGAGTTCTGTCGGCACGACGTGAACCTGGCCGCGTGGATCGTCAGCTTCCAGTGAGCCCGCTGCGTCAGAAGTTAGGCCGCTAGTCAGTAGTGGCACCGCGCCTGGCAAAACATCCGGATTCTTGCTGGCCCGATCCGTAATTTGGTCGATAGGGCTCGCCGTGGGGTCCGCAGGTTCGCCTGAAATCAGCCAGGTTAGAAAGCGTCCTCCATTTGATTCGTGAGACTCTTTGGCTGGGTAGTCCGGTGGGATCGGACGTCCTGCCAGGTTGCCGCTTGGTTCGTGGTCCGAGCCTTCCCAGCTGCGCCAGACGCCAGTCACCAGGGGAAGATCCTCGTCGAGTAAATCGGCACTTGCAGTGATGCGGGTATCGGCTCCCGCGTATTGCTGGAGTTCGCCGATGGCAATCATCAGCGCCGTTTGAGCATTTGCCTTTGCTTTGGTTTGAGCCGCAACAAGTTGCGCGTTTCTACTGGCCGCAGTTGACAATGAAAAGAGTGCCACTCCGATCAAAACCAAAAAAGCCATGATCGACAAACTCGCGATCAAAGCAAAACCGGATTTTGCATCCAAGCTCTTCCCGCCATCAGTGAGATCGTCCCTCTTTGTCAAACTCGGATGCTCAACTCGTTTTTTCGGATGAGGTATGCCTTTGGTTACCTTCACTTGTTTGCATGAAGTCCGCGCTGCATGCAATGAATCACTAGAGGTGTTCATCGAAGTCGGCTGGTGGCTCAGGGTGTCACCAGTGTGGCTTTGACCCGGGCGAAGAGCTTGCCCTCTACGGCCAGCGATTTCGGGATGGTGGTCACGACAGTCCTTAGGCCGGCTGCGGGAACGCTGCTGTCGTCGATCACGATGCCATTGACGCCGTGTTCGGCAGTGGTCCAGCCACCACCTAGATCGGAAGTGTATTGAATCTCAATGGTGGTATTGCTGTCGTTCCCGGCGGCATCGCTGCGGTCGAAGGTGACGACGAAATGATCGGGATCCGTATTGTCCAGAGTTGGGAGGAGGCCGAGGGCATCTTTGTCGGGATCGGCGGCACCGAGCACCCACGCGATCAGATTGACCACGCCATCCCAGTTGTCGTCATCATCCGCAGCGGAGCCGCCGGACCATTCGATGAAGGGGGAGGAGGCCGCGACGACGACCAGATTGAACTCCTGTTGGCCGGAGCCGGAAGTTCCGGTGTAAACCGCAGTAGTCAGGAAGTCCTGCAGCTCCGTCTCGTTGAGTCCGGTCGGGAATACGTTGCCAAGGTCGGCGACGCCGCTGAATCCGGCCAGGCTCAGGTCACTGTCGCCGAGCGTACCGGGAGCGACCTCTTGGTAGTAAAAGCCGAAATCGCCTCCGGACAGCCCGGTATAATTGCCCGCCGCAAAGCCGCCCACAGCGTTCTCAAGTTGAAACGAGGTAATGATCGATCCGGCTGCCGCACTTGCGTCCAGCGTCACGTTGCCGGTGGCCGCGTCGTAGGTCAGCTCGGCGGAGCCGCTGGATGACGCGGGGGTGAAGGCACCGATTATGGCGCCAAGGTCGGCATTGTCCACATCGCCATCCGCATCCATATCACCATCCGCATACCAAAAGCCGGCGAGCCCCGTGCCGAAGAAGTTGTTGACCGCATGTGTCAGGTCGTCGCTGTCGACATCAAAATCACCATCAAAGTCGCCGGGGACGGCGAGCTTGGGGGTGTAGTTCGGGTCGCTGGTGACGGTGACCTCAATCGCCGAGTTATCCGTGTAGATGCCCTCAATGAATTTGTCGGTGTCGCCTGCGGGACCGATGAGATTGCCCGTGAGGAAGGGGTGGCTGGCATCGTATGTGTAGTCGCCGTAGTCGATAGCACCGGTCGTCGGGTTTCGCCAGGTGGTTGTCGGATAGGGGATCAGAACTTGAACATAGCCCGTGTTCGGCGTGTCGCTGACGCCGGACAGCAGGAAGCCGACATCCGTGGAGGACGCACTGTTCCAGTCATAGACAACACCCACACCGGTGCCGGTAGCGGCGCCGGTGCCGTCGGGCTT
>Ga0100385_1003682_pt1 | contig 13545 bp, 10 predicted proteins | sample CryGeymeta201509_FD_81543 | JGI IMG/M metagenome (GOLD analysis project Ga0100385, IMG submission 81543) | Groundwater microbial communities from Crystal Geyser aquifers in Utah, USA - Crystal Geyser metaG 2015-09 | ecosystem: Environmental > Aquatic > Deep subsurface > Groundwater | place: USA... | reverse complement strand
GATCAACTGAGATTGATAGGACTGGAGATTTGCTGTTGAATGAGTTTATATTAATTATTAATCATGTACGGACAGGCCGTGATCCCTTTCTCAGTCAATGGCGAAAACTTCTACACCCACACTTCCTGGTTCTCCGAAAAGCAATACAACGGCTGGGCCAGCATCCCTCAGGAAAACAAAAACTTAGCTTGCTACTACGCTCTTTCCACAGTCGCAGTTGCTGGAATCGTAGCTTTCACATCATGTAGTTACTCAGAAAAACTGCCCTTGTGAGATCGTTCACTGGCAGCTATGGAAAAATACTCGCTGGTGTTGGAGGAGCCTACATCGGCAGTTACCTCGGATGGTGGGCTCTTCTGAAGGCTCAAGAAAGCTCTGAATATACAAGATTGGTTTCGAGAAACGATTGTGCTGCTACCCCTCTCTGGAGAAGCGAGTCATAGGTTGTCAACTTGCGCGAGAAAGACTACAAGACATTCATGAGCAGACGCGAGGGCCTGTACATTTAATGTAACTTAGTCAGCAGCAAGCCAAAGATATCAAGAACTACAGCCCTGACGGTGTTTTGCTGGGATATAAGCAAAGCAAATTCGAGAAGCTTTGATAGATCTAGATCAAATATCAATTTGTCAGCAGAATATCGTTTAATCATATCTATAACTCAATTTCCTTTCATAAGATCTTTGAATCTTGTAGCTTTACAGTACTTGAATAAGATGAGCCTCTAAACTGTTTAGAGTCCATGTTTATGGATCTATTTATACTACTCTTGCCATAGTATAATATTATCCTTCAATTGATACCAGATGATGCAATTCGACTCGAAACAAACTTACCTTATCATTCACAAAACTATGGGGTATGCGCTTGAAACTTCAGATTAAGCTTTGTCAAAAAGCGGTGATGTTTAGATGGGTCCAATCAACGTCAATAACAAACGACAACTATGGCTTGTTCAGACCAAATAAGGTGGAACCCTCGAAGTTGTCAATGGTTTTACTGATAATGTGCTGACTGAAGACGGGAGAAAAGTCACCCTAAAAAGAGGTGCAGGCAATAAACATCAACTCTGGGAATTTTAATTTCTGAAAGAAGGTGATTTCAGGATAAAAAGATCAAAAGGAGACAAAGAGTATATTTGTGTATCAAAGGGATAGGTCAGGTTGAAAGAAGCGATGCCTGCTTAAGCTGATCTATGGAATTTCAAGCCTGTGACAGATAATGTCAATCTTAATAAATCATGCTTCATTATCGCCAATGACAAGAGAAAGTTGATTGACATCCCTGAAGCATCTAGACGAGAAGGTTAGGAGATTGGCCTCTATACTGCTAATTATCGGTACAATCAAAGATGGAACATCTTGCGTGCTGGTGAAATATACGTGATCAAGAGTCATTTCAACGGACTGAACTTGGAGGTCCTTGAATAGTAGTACAAAAACGAGCAGGATATTGTCCAAAGGTCCAGCCATGGTAAAGTTAATCAATTCTGGATTTTCGAGAGGATAAACCCCAACGACAATGTATTCAGAATTTGCTGCTGTTACGACCGCAGATTCGAGTTGGCTCACCACCGTGACAAATTAGTTCTTCACAAGGGCAAGAGATATCTCTGGCAAATCGACGGATACTTTCCCGAGTGATAGTTTAAGTCGATTATTATAAATTTTCTGTTGGATGTCCTTCGTTATCAGTCGTTAGTTTATTCAGAAGGCTATCGACAACTAGGCCGAGAATGAGAAGTGTATTGACCTGCATCCAGGTTCGTGCAACTATAAAGCACTGATGCAAGCTGTGAGTGGAATCAAAAGCACAGCTACTCTATATCTGATAGTTCATGCGATTCCTCTGTTGCTCAAGTACAAGAGAACAGCCAAAAAGTATTCACTTCATCATTTAGTCCCACCAAATAGATAACAAAAATGCTGAAAGGCTATATAAAATCGATGCTCTTCGTCGGAGGAACTCTCTTTTTGCTCAGGAGATTACTCTGCCTATTTACACAAATTTACAAATACAAAAACAGTACACTTCTTCCTATTAAAGCTAATGCAGTCTACACAGGTTTCTGTATTGGATTTCCTTTGCTTCTAGAATCGAAGGGTCGACAAATCTAGATCAGTCTATACGTCCTTCAGAGAAGCAGCCACATGTTTTACAACATCCTAAGAAGGAGATACCCATGGCTATACATCAAAAACGGATAAATTTTGCTGACAGCAATATCGATTAGTATAGTGAGCTATCAATATTTTGCAGATCGAGAGCTGTTTCGGAGCATTTACCAACAAGGATTGGACTTCTTCCTGAAAGATATCTGATCATGTTATACTTGAACACTATTCATATCACTATTGTTTGGGTGTTGGATTTGCATGGGTTGATAGTTGCTAGTGATTTGAAGTTGCTTCGCCTTATTACTATTTTATCACTTTTAAACTTTGAACTGATCTCATCGGAATTTTATCCTTAGTTGGAGAGGACACCTGAGTTAGTATTATCTCTGTCTTGGGCCGATCGCTTCCGATTAGAACTTTTTAAGATTTGTATATTTACGAGTTGATTCTCATTTATAACTTCTGCAAAGTTCCCTGACCTCCAACAAGCATCATATTTCCAGGCACAATAAAGCACAGGCCTAAAGTGGTCGTACCTGAATACAATTTTTACAGCTAGAAGATGTGATTGAAGGTATTCGTAAGAACGATTTAGAAGCAAGAAGCCATATTTCTAAAAAACAGAGAAAATATCTGATTGACCAAAACGTTGGCTATTATGAGGTTGAGCCCGAGCATAACCGAGACGTAGAATATATCGACGAAATTGACAGAAGTGAATAGACCGAATACTCCGTATTTAGGATCAAAAGTGAATTAGTTTCCTCCGAAGTAATACCCGAATACCACTAGATTTATAGCAACACACATATTGTAAAGAAAGAGAACACTGAAACGGGGACCTTTTGGCAACTCGTACTTGCTCTCTAGTTTCATCAAGGCTAAACAACCGATTATTGCTAGCAGGTCACCGCATAATCTCTGCCACCATCGATTTCTAAGGAATTTAACAGCAGGAATTTAGGTCACGGGGAGGAAGGCTGAATCCCAGAGCATCATAAACATACCGACACTCACTAGAAGAACTCCACCAATCTAGCCTTAGTGACATTCCTGATTTCGATAGAGTTTAAGAAGAGTAGTCGCAAAAAATTTTAATCGAAGGAAACAAAAAGTATGAGAACTGGAAGTTAATCGTGCTGACAAGACACCAAACAGTACCCAGATGCAGTTGTTGAGAGATCTGATGTATATCTTTTTAAGGATATGAGGCTGAAACAAAGCTCTGAATTTATCTTATTAGTTTGTGGTAGCTCTTTGCTAGCTCATCACAAAGGGTATCAGAAGAAGTCCTGAAACGAAGTATCTCCAGCCAGATCTGGTGATTCTTTCGCATTTGAGTCCCCAGACCATCCATACAGGCACCAGCGAATTGAGCACAATAGTGAAGCTTAGTAGCAGCCATCTCTGGAACTGTGTAAATTAAATAGATCCCAAAAATTACATATGCTCTTCGAGATGAGACTCTCCATCTTAGCTTGTATGTTTATTGAGAGTCAGAGTATCTCGATCAAATAGCTACTCTTAGTTTCTATCATAATTGCCAATTGTCGGAAAGAAAGTGACTCTTATCTAAGTTGAATTGGATCGGATTGTATTGGCTGGGGCTTCGAGTTAACTGGCATCTTCGTATGTTGTCATATTTCTAAACAAAGGGGAAGGCTTTATTTAAAGCTATCCATTTTGGCTTTTAGTCCTTTGAAGTTCAAGGTCTTCAAGAGAGCCATCATTATTTTCTTTCTCTCTGCTTTCTGATGAGTAATCTTGGGGGATTTCGCGCAAAGAAGTCGACCGTTCTCTTTCTGCTGTTTCTGAGACAATCTTGCTTTATTATTAACTCATTGATTATTATACTAGGTCATATAAAGAACAACATCGTCCTATATGACGTAATGACCCATAATTTACCTCGAGTCGGGTTTGAGAGCTGAATGATTGGCAGTATGAACAGTATATACAATCACTTTTTGAAAACTTGCATGCCAGGGGATCCACATGCATTCACCAATTGATAAGTTTCGAAATAGCTGAAGTCTTACCATCCACCGAATAACTTGAAGTCGTTGAACGATAAAAACAGGTCGTGGCTGGCCAACTAGGGACAAGCAAATCGATCTCCGAACAAATCGGTCCAAAACAACTCTTAGGTCTGGATACCCACTTCTTTGCCACTGAAGAGAGCCAAAGCTGAGGTTAGGATCCTCAAATAGTGGCAGGAAGGACGGAAGGAACCTTAGAAGGTTGAAAGGCTTATCCAATATTTTGAAACTGGAGATTATTCGAATTGTCTGAATATTCTCCTTGCTTCCAAAAGAGGAGGCAGCTATCCTGTCAGTTGAAAAGTAGAAATCACTAATTGAGGCTTGATTCCAATTGTTTCAAACTCTTGAGGGTCAACATTGACTTCCCAGTCTTTTTCAACAGGATTGAACTCAGCTCTAATGAAGGCATCTTCCAGGTAACTTCTGTGTTTAAGGCAGAGAAGAATATCTCCATTGACAACTTCATTGCTCCAGAAGTCAGTGATGAAGCTTTGGGTGGCACAGAGAACTAAAAGGAGGATGAGGATTTTTGTGAACATGGGTGAAGTCGAATAAATTTGATGCTATTATGATCAGAATTGGATTTGTAGCACTAATACTACTCTAATTGAGTAATAATATAATACTACTCTCAAAAATAATACGAATTAATTAAAAGATCAACAATAACATTTTCAGATTACCTGATCTCAACAAATCACCACAGCATATATAATATGCTGTGATCTCTAAAATCATATCATTTGACATCTATCGGCCTACCGCTTCTAGCTTGAGGTCAAATGGGGATAAAACAAAGAAATTGTTGCTGGTGGTTTGATATCCTAAATCTACTTTTTGAAATTTACTCTGAACTATATCTCAGAGTCATAATGATAAGATAACAGCTTCTATACACTATTTTGAGTAGCTAGAAAGCATGACATTCACAGTTTTTAAAAATGGCAGAATTAAAAATAAACGCTATTCTCCTATTTAATTTCACTGTATAAAATAAAGCAAAGCTAACTGATAGCAAAAAGATAGATAGAGGCCATATGCATCAAAGCCAAGGTCAATTTCCACTGCCATTTTTCTCATCTTTCTTGGACTTGATCGACTCTTTCAGCATTTTCTTGTACAAAGCTTTCATCTTGTTGAGCTCGTCCATTTCAATGGAGTTCTGACAATCATAAGAATTCTTTTCTGAGTCCAGCATTTCTTTTTGTAGTTCAAGATTGGTAGTCTCGATAATAAGTCTTTCCTGCAGGAGCTTCAACTCATCTTTGTCATATTAATCCTTGAGTTCTTAGAGCTTGTCCATAGTTAGTTTAAAATAAGTAAAAATACAGTCCAAACTATCACATTCAATCACTTGTGTATATCAGATTCTCCTCTAATATCTCATAGGCTATCTGTATTCTTTTGAAAGCTATATCTCCTTGATGGTAGCTCCATTGCTTGTCTCTCAGAATGTCACGAATGCCCATCAACATAAATACCCCGCAATCGTAGTAGTTGTTTTGTTGAGGAAAGTCGGTTCTCACAACTAGCTAGTATTCTTGTTCGTAAAACATCTTCGCGAATTTTAGGGCGTTTTTGAAAATTGGGTTCTAAAGGTAATAGCTTTCATTATGTTTCATGCTGTCGTAAATGCCAAGCTAGCCTTTCTCGAAGACTGCGAAGTACCAATGATTGCGATTATTGACAGGCATGATCAGTATGTGGTTCTTATCAAGAGCTTTCTTCTTGAGGACTCGCTGGATCTGGTTCTCATTTTTTGATAGAGTGTTTGTTGCAAAGTAAGAGTTGAGTATTTTGTAAGGAGTCACGCATTCTCTGATGAACCTTTTCTCCATCATTTCTATGTAAATGTTGATGACGTCGTCGTTTAGCCATTCTGCATAATAGAGCCCTCCTAGTGCCTTGTAGGTCAGTTTCTGGACACAGTCGAAGCCAGTAGTTTTGATTTAAAGATGGCCTTTTGTCTTGTTTCTCCAGTACTCCTTGATGCCAGCATATTTTTCAAAAGAGATAAGCGGAAATTATGATTTTTCCCGGGTGTATTTAAGAGCAAGAAAGTCGACAACTTCCTCTTGGTACTATTTTTTGAGTTCAAACTACCGCCTTATCTGACTATTTTTGCTGGGCCCGCGCAAACGCTCTCGAGGTGCGAAATCGGGGTGGTTCTGCTTGGCTTTCTCAAGATGACCTTCAGAAACACTAAGTTTTTCTAAGTGGGCTGACAATTGCTGTACTTAGTCGAGCATTTCTGCATGCATTTCGAGGTTTTATTGCTACTCCGTCGACAGCTGAGGGCCCAGTTCTTTTCCCAGAGCGAGTCTGTACTCCACAATAACTGGCTCTTGTGCGGAGTGCAACTGTGCGTTTTGCAATCCGAGCAGTGACCTTGGTGGATGTGCAGGAATCTTTGGGAGCTGTGGTTATCGATGGACCACGATGGCTATGTTGGCGGGTGATCCTTTGAGTTTTTCGGTGATGTAGTTCCAAATACGTGAGAGCATGCTGATTTTTGCGAGTCAATTGTGAAGCGGTGATTAATTACTATAATACTTCTCAATCTACTTTTATATGGTTGATGGGCATTTAAATCTGCCCTCTGTCACTCCCTCTCATCTATTATCACCCATTCTATCGCTTTATATTAAAAAATCAATACTTCATCCTCTCCTTCATCAACAAACTTGCACGCATCGGCCTTCGTTCTTGTACCTTTGACTGGTATCTCAAATGACCCTCCAACTGATCTGGCAGGTAATTTCTCATAGGGTGGTCGATAGAGATGTCTTTGCTGTTTGATAGGTTCGCGTATTTGCGATAGTTGGGGATGGAAGATGGTCCGTAGTTGTTTCTTGACAGATAGGGAAGTCTGTATATTTGATTGTACTATTCAGGGGAGTATCTCCTTGAGCTTGATGTGCTATGACCTTGCTATAAGCTGTAGTTAATTCTGCTGGAGCCAAGTTCTGCTTGATTCTCTGTAGGCTGTCGAGGATAAAGTTCCTTGAGTTGAGATTTATTATTCAATTCCATAGCAGAGTGACGCTGAGTACGGAAAGGACTATTAATTTACTCTGAAGGTTCTATATGTTCAGGATTTGTATTCTGCTGTTTGGCATGTTCAAATTATTATAATTGCTTGGCCAAGGCTTACTGATCTTTCTGAGCAGTTAGTTCATTCGGAATCGCTCTGAAGGTATCGACTTTGTTGTTGTATACTTTTTTTAGCTTCTGCTCCATTTTCAGATCATACATTTTCTTGACATACTCCTGCTATCGCTATGCTTTGAGTCTCCTTCGTCGTTGTTATTCAGTGTGATCATCTTATTTCCAATCAAAAGGACTATGATGGTTGAGACTGTGAAAAGCTGAGTGTGGACAGATGTTACGTAGTTCGTTGAATACCCTTCGGCGTTCGAGGAAAGAACCGTTTCTTGCTAAATTCTCGATCATCCCTTTTTTATTGTACTTTAAGATGTGTTATTGTTATAAATTGACTCAGCTCTAAACATTTCTGGAAAATATATGTCGAAAGGAAGTATTTTTGTTCAAATATGAAAAACAAAGGTGAATGGTGCAGACAAAGGTAGAAATAATTTTAACAAAAAATAATGCTATTGGTGAGCATGCAATATAATAGTATTAATGAGTGAGATATTCAGCAAGGCAGAAACCAGAGGCAGGCCACGTAAAAACACCGAAGAAAAATTGCCTCCCATCTCCAGAAAACTATTCTCTGAACATTGTGCAGTCTTCTATGCTTGCTGCATGGTGTATGTGCTTGAAGTGTTCCTCAAAACTAAGCAAGAAAAAAGGATTGGACATTCTGAGGGAGGATTCACCATTTATGAAAAGTGCAGTGTAGTTTACTGCTTTGAGACCTTTGAGGAAGATATCAAGGAGTGGGGCTATGGCGATGTCATCTTGACTCATCGGGATCTGAACGATTTTGTGAGGACTGCCAATGGCTGTGCTCCCAAGTTTGTTTTCCGAGAGCTAGTGACCCTTTTCATGCACGTTCATCAAAATATTGTGGACGAGGGAATTCGCACCAAATAGGATTTGGAGGCCAACCAAAGTAAAATATTGAACATTCCGGAAGCCGATCTCAACAAGATGTTCAAATACATTAGATTCACACTACCAGCCTTAAAAGAGCTCAAATTATAGAAATGGGGGTTTTAGATTGCCCAAAAAATCAGATAGCTTTGGCGCCCTTTCGTCAAAATCATTAGTTACACTGTCTTCTGTGTTGAGAAAGGAATCGAAAGTAACCGATATCTGAAACCTTTCTTTTCAGACGCTGAGCATCCCGAGCAAACTATCATTGGCCAGCTCAATTTATAACAGATTGTTGATGATAAATAGGACAAAGGATTAAATAGCTCCTCCAGCTTAGGTTTCACCAAGATATGCAAACTCAATGATGAAGAACCTTCAGATAAAGTCAGATTGTTTGAAGGTGATGATCCAACGATGAAAGAACGAGCTCCAGTGCTCAATAGAAGGCCAATCACACTCATTACATTTCCATCTAATAGGACTCTTGAAGTGGGATCACCTACGAAACCCAACACAACCAACCCAGGAGCTCGAAGTTTTAGTTAATTGGGAGATATTGACCAATTTAGTCCTGTCAAAAAGGTTAAGGAAGAGTGATCATTGCTGTTTTATTGTGAGAAAGCTGATGCTTATTTTAAAGATTTGAATTAGTAAAAATTTGATAAGTTACAAAATGAGTATCAAAATTGTGGTATTCGGCGAGAGTGAGCAGGCTGCAAAATTTCTCGAAAAGTCCAAAGGAGTACCTAACTAACCTTCTGATGAAGCTATCATTGTGGAGAATATCGCGGCTGCATAATCAAACTTTCTTCTCTTTTCAGTCAAGGACAAATCACTAGTCAGCGCACAAGCTACAGGCTCGAACGGTATATTTTATCTTAACATTAGGCCTAATCTTTTTCTTGGGAGGAGATACTCCTCTATTTGAAGAAAAACAATTTTTGATCGACCTGTTGTCATCTCGAGTGGAATTCGATGGTGTACCAATCGCAGTTCTATTTGAAAAAGGTCAACGTAAGCGTTAATCAACTCAGAACTAAACCTAAAAGATGTAGTCAACTATATGGAACTTTACAGGCTGAAAGATAGGGCGAGTATGATCAAAGAAATAACCTGGGACTAAAAGGAATGGATCAGTGATATTTATAGCTGGGTCAAGGGACAATCTTAACAAAGCAGAGGAGGACGAGGGTTCCAAGCAGCACCAAAAGTGGTCAAAATGAAAGCTAAATATCGTTAAAATGTTGAGGATGAATCCGAAAAAAAATATTAAGGTTTGCTTGATGAGAAAGATATTCAAGGTCTTGGAGTCAAGCAACAAGAGGATGTCTACATCGAAAGAGAGAAAGATAAAATCAAGAAAGAAAATATGGAGAAGCAGTTATCGATGTTCAGCAGGAACAAGAAAAAAATGTCTCCTTATGATATCAAGCCAACTCCTAATCCGAAAATTGATCCCAACCTCCACTTTTTCTTGAAAGACCCTCACTCACAGCCTCCACCTGAAGTCTCAATCAAGATTCAAACTGATGAATTCAAAGATAGACCTGCTCCCCCTCCTTACAAACCTAAAAAGACAGGCATCAATATCGCCACTCAAATTGAAGAAAACTAACTCTACAATTTTGATAAGGAAGTGAAGCCTATTCTTTCAATATTGACAACTAAAGCTTTGGAAAGTGCAGCACTTGAGCTCGAAGAGCAGGAAGAGCTTGATAAGATGGTCAGGTATCGCAAGGCTTATGATGAAAGGGTTCGCAAACAAAAAGATCACGAGCAAAAAAACATTGATGAAGAGCTGCGTATCATCAAATAGAAAGAAAAATTGCTTAAAGAGCACCGATAAAAGATAGAGGCCAAGAAAAATATCCAAAGAAGGACTCAAGGCTATCAACTTGCCAATAATTTCTTGTCCGGAATCTATATTCAAACTGCCAATAGACTGGTGACATCAAATACATACCCTGATTCATTGTCGAATTTCCTCAAAACTGAGTATCTCGATCTAATTTTCTCAAAAGCAGCAGTAAATTACAATGAACTCTGCCAGAGTTAACTTTTACTCAGTGGTGTATTTGAAAATGATGTTGTTTGTTCAGTCAAAAAGCAGACAACCAGTGCCAAAGAAGCTCACGAGAACAACAAGAAGAAGAGAGTAGGCCGATCTATAAATCAATCAACCACAGCTCGAAAAGTCCACATTCTTTACAAGCATGACTTTCTTCAGTTCAGCAATTTCAGCAAATACCTCAATAAGCATTTTGACAATTCGATCGAATAATATGTCAAGACTCGAGAAGAACAAATTAATTAAGTTTCAGGTATATTTATTGACATTTAGACCGAGTTCAGACAGGCGAAGCTACATAGTAATAATTGTTCAAGGCTAAGAATAAAGACAGCCAGTAATTCGCAGCTGCTGGCCATCAAAATTTCTTGATAAATAATCAAGAATTGTGCTTCACCTGGACATCAAATAAATACGAAGGAGTCAAACATAACAGCATCTCCAGCGGATTTCTGTTGCTTGACAAAGAAGGATAAATTGTTGAAGACCCTACTTTTGGATCAGCTAAGCCAGAATTGAATTATGTCCGTCTTGAACAAAATTTGAGGCAACAAAGGGAGAGCATCAATATGGACTAAGGCATTGCCATAGATTTATCCAAAGTACCTGAAAAGGTGAAATGTATTGTGGTTTTGGCTCGTGTACCAGATGTTTAAAAATATAAAATTGAGACCGAATTGAAAAAAATCAAACATGCAGCCTATGGAGTATAGTTTTGGCAGCACAAAATTCCAATCCACAGCAAAAACATAGGAGAGACGGTCAAATGGGAAGAAGTAGCCAAAGTTAGTTAAGGCGATGAAGCTCCACCAACTCAACATGCTTTAGTGGTTTCCTATGTACTTCGAAGGAGAATAGTTCCTGAGTTTTGGACCTTGGAAGATGTTGCATATGTGCCTCAACCTTATAAGACTCCCTAGGAACTCAATAGTTTTATTGAAGAACTATCCAAGTTTTACTTCAGAAGCCACGATTACATCAAAGAAGAAGAGGATGAGGAAAAATATGAAACAGCTCCACCAAGTCGAGAGAAAAAATCAAGTAGTAGACAAGGCCGATCAAAAAAATTGATAGAAGAGCCTAAGAAAAAGCTGGTTATGAGAGTTTCAACAAAAATTTTAAACCAGGTGACGGTGGGATTAGATGAGCCTCTTGAGGACAATTTACGAAAACTTTATGGCTCAGTTGAAGAATGGAAATAATTTTTAGAAAGTTGTGAAAACGGATGGTAAATTCTACTTAAGGGCAAGAAGATAGAATCTACTTCTCAACTAGCTGCTTTCCGAAAAGTAGGTGACCTCGTTTTGAGGAAAATTCCAAAGCCTGAGGAGCCAAAGATAGAGAAAGTGGAGTAACAGTAAGGAGAAAAGGCAGAGGAATAATCTTGATTAAGTCATCATTGTCCCTTAATTTTACATTTATAAATTAAAAATGAAGAGAGGCTTTAATAAATTCGGAAATGGAAATGAAGAATAATAGTCTGCATCGGAGCCCAGTCACCAACAATCCCAAAACCAAAACATGAACTATAATCTCATCAACCAATTTGCTAACTTCTCACCAGGATCCAATGGATATAGTGACACCATGGTCGTTACCTTGTTTCAGATTGTTGAACAGCAGTCCCAGGCTCTACAGTCGCTTATGCGGAAAGTCTAACTCATCACTGACCGTACTCTTGAGCTAACCGAAAAGGTGAAATAGCTTAAGTAAATGTTATTTAAAACAGGAAAAGCAGAAATGAAGACAATCAGGACCACACCAAATAAAAAATCCTTGTTAAAACGTAAACAGTTAAAACTGGAGGAGACATTCTTGAAGCCTCAGCACTCATCAAGATCTTATTTGGAAGTGAGAAAAAATATGATTTTAAGCTGAAACTTTCTCAAAAACTTGACCTTCCTCTCTTCAGAGAGAGAAATTTCTTGTAAATTTTTATTGACTTAGTTTATAGCTGGAACTGACAGACGCTGAAGGAAAACCAGTGAGGAACTCCAATAAGATACCCCTGAGTCTGGCACTTTACAGCTCTGAAAACCCTCCGAAATTCATATAAAAAAATACTGCTGGTCAAAAGATTCTTAAAGGGTACATCTAGCAAAGTTTACATCAAGGTGTATGCCGTTTTGAGAAGATTCAAATTAAGGAAGTGACCTCTCATTTTCGTAATGGTTGGGTCTTTATCGTCATTATTCCTTGTATGACTCCTTTGGGAACAGCAGTCAACAACTCTGATATATATGTGGACTACACAAAGATAGAGCCTTTGGTGTTGGAAAAAATAGTGGTCAAGGCAAAGAAGCTGAAAGAGGCCAAGCAGGAAAATGCTGTCATGGTGGAACATGAGCAGGAGGCTGAGGCTGACGAGATGTAGGCCGAGGACGCAATCAAGAACGAGGAGCAGTTCTATTCGGACGAGAGATGATAGTTAATGATCTATAAGTTAATAAATATCTTGACATGAGGATAGGAATTATTATTACAGTTCTTCTTGTCTGCCTCGCGAGGGCAGCACCATCGGGAGACAAAATGACCACTATACCAGTAACATCGCCAAATATGCAGGGATACCCAGTTGATTACAACACCAGCATCTATACTGGATACCTCGACCTGGAAACTGAAGAAAGAGGAATGCACTATGTCTTTGTAGAATCGATAAAAGGGGCTAGTAACTCAGATCCTGTTACTTTGTGGCTTAATGGAGGTCCTGGATGCTCATCGCTGTTGGGTAGATTTTCAACTATCAAGGCTTCATTCAGGAAATCGGGCCTTATTATCTCTAAGAAGGCAAGCCCTATAAAGAAGGCGACAACCTGACAAAAAATTAGCACTCATGGCATCAAATTTCTAACCTTCTCTTCTTAGAATCACCGACTGGGGTGGGTTATTCCTACAACACTAACACCTCATTCAGACACAACGATGCCACAACAGGTAATGACAACCTCAATGCTGTGCTAAGTTTCTTTGAGAAATTCTCTGAATACAGAAAGAATAAGTTTTGGATTGCTGGGGAATCTTATGCTGGTAAATACATTCCTTACTTGGCCACCTTGATTGATGGGTACAACCAGTATCGTGCTGAAGACGGTAAAAAGATCGATTTCAGAGGTATTTTGATTGGTAATGGATTGATGGATTACAGTACAATTCAAAGCGATCAAGTATAATACCTGATGGGGCACTCATTGTTGAATCCTGAAATCAGGGAGTATTGGAGTGCCTGCAGATTCGATCCGGATTCGGCTGGCTG
>Ga0100385_1003680_pt1 | contig 13549 bp, 11 predicted proteins | sample CryGeymeta201509_FD_81543 | JGI IMG/M metagenome (GOLD analysis project Ga0100385, IMG submission 81543) | Groundwater microbial communities from Crystal Geyser aquifers in Utah, USA - Crystal Geyser metaG 2015-09 | ecosystem: Environmental > Aquatic > Deep subsurface > Groundwater | place: USA... | reverse complement strand
TAGGCTTCCACGCTGGCCTGGGCGAGTTCGAGGGTGAGCGGGCTTTCGGTCAGGGAGGCTTGGGCGATCAGGTGTGTGAGCACGCCTTCCAGTGCGCGGACGCTTGTCGTGACACGTTCTGCGATGAAATTGAGAACGGCTTCGGGAGAGGCGACGCCCTGTGCCGCGGCGTTGCGCTGCAGAATCGCGATGCGGTGCTCGAAGTCGGGGCGGCCGATTTCGGTGATCAGCCCCCATTCGAACCGAGACCGAAGGCGGTCCTCCAGAGCCAGATCTTTGGGTGCGCGATCGCTGCAGATCACAATCTGCTTGTTGGTCTGATAGAGCGAGTTGAACACGTGGAAGAACTCGATCTGCGTGCGGTCGCCATGAAGCATGTACTGAATGTCGTCCACGAGCCACAGATCGACGCTGCGGTACGCCCGGCGAAACGCGTCGGTGCGATCTTCGCGGATGGAACTGACCGTGTGGTACAGGAAGGTCTCCCCGGAGATGTAGACGACGTTGGCTTCTTTGTAGTGGTCACGGACATGGTGCCCAATTGCCTGCATTAGGTGCGTCTTGCCCAAGCCGACATCACCGTAGATGAACAGCGGGTTGTACTTGCCCGCCAGGGCTTTGCTCACAGAAACGGCTGCTGCATGGGAGAGCTGGTTAGAGCGACCCACGACGAACCGCTCAAACGTGTAGGAGGGGTTCAGCGCCAGGGATCCGAACTCGTTGGTTTGACTGGGACTCGGGCGAGCCGCTTGAGGTCGAACGGTCGCGATAGGCGTCGGCGTCGGCGAGGGAGGTCGGTGCGACGAAGTGGGCGACACCACAAAGGCCACGCTAACCGGTGAGCCCACAATCCGCGTGGCGCAATCAGCGATCAATCCAGAGTACCGCCGCTCGAGCCAGTCGCGGATGAACTCATTCGGAGCCGCGATGGTCAGCTTGTTCTCGTCCAGTGAAAGGGGCGAGATGTTCTGCAGCCAGGTGCGGTAGGTGGGCTGACTCAGCGCCTCCTCCAGCTCCAATAGAGCCGCTCCCCAGATCTCGTTGACCTGAACTCCGGGATCAGCAGCGATGCTCATTCAATTCACCTCAGTATCATTGCTCGCCAGGCGGGGCCGCCAGTTCCGCTCACGGAGGACGGAGTTCCCGCCTCAGCCGGGAAAGCCGAGGGGACGAGGCCCTGGCCCTCGGCGAACCCGGATGGCGCTCCGGGCGGCGCTAACGCCGTTCTTTCCTGGCCGCAGGCAGGGCGTTGTCCCCTCTCCGTCCCTACAGAGTCGCAACCACGTACTCACTGCGGCTCACATGAACGCGTCAAAAATCAACAATAGACAGTAGCCCCGAGAGCGCCGGAGGAGCACTTGGGGCGTGCGGAATGCGGAGGAAGCGGCTCAGCAATCAGAGCGGCACTCAGCCAACAGCAAAGAAATCCATGGGCGGAAGCATGCCGCTTCCGATACCCAGAAATCGGGAGGCAGAGCACTGTATGCGCAGAATAGACGCTTTTCCACAGCTTCTCATAGGGTGTGGAAACCGGCCTCTGTACCTACGAGCAGGGAGCAAAGTATAGCTCAGGACAGCCTCGCGCGCAAAGGCTTTGTCGCCAGCGCGGAAGATTGACATAATCGCGCACAGCGGAGTGCGTCTGCGTGAACCCGAACTCGACAACGGGGCAGTCGAAAAGCGGTACCGTCGCCCCTCAGGAGCGCCAACCCGGCGAGGTGGGAGTGTTCTCTGCAGGGGAGCGGTCACGAGACCTCGTGCACAAAGCGACGTTGCCCGAAGGGATCCGCGCTCCCGCGATACAAGGCCAGCCGGGAACTCCAGGGAGCCAGACGCAACGCGCCGGGGAAACCGCCAGACCGCGTGGGCGTCAGCGCCCCTGCGTGCCGGTTCGCGAAAAACCGCGACAAAACCAGCAAAAGGAACACTCGGCAGACAAGCTGACGCCCCTATTGGACCCCCTTCCCGAGCCCCCCTCAGCGGAGCCGCGCCAAAAAAAGTTCCCCGAGGGGCTTGCGCAGTCTGGCACCCACGTGTATACTTATATTTCTGCCTGCGAAGAGCGGGCTGCTCGTTCCTTGAAAACTGAATAGCATTTACGGATCGATAAGCCCGGAGTTTCATGAGTGGACGGCGTCGAAGTGACGCCACCCCTGAAACAGGTAAACACTCGCCTGCTCCTTCGGGAACAGACGAGTTAGCCAGTTTTCTAACGGAGAGTTTGATGCTGGCTCAGGACGAACGCTGACGGCGTGGATTAGGCATGCAAGTCGAGCGAGAATCCGGGGGGAAAGTCTTCGGATAATTTCCCTGGAGGACAGCGGCGAACGGGTGAGTAACACGTGATCAACCTGCCCCATGGACCGGAACAACTGCGGGAAACTGCAGCTAATGCCGGATGTGACCTCAGGACCGCATGGTCCAGAGAGGAAAGGTGCTTGCGCCACCATGGGAGGGGGTCGCGGCCTATTAGCTAGTTGGTGAGGTAACGGCTCACCAAGGCGACGATGGGTAGCTGGTCTGAGAGGATGACCAGCCACACTGGGACTGAGACACTGCCCAGACTCCTACGGGAGGCTGCAGTCGAGAATCTTCCACAATGGGCGAAAGCCTGATGGAGCAACGCCGTGTGAGTGATGAAGGCCTTCGGGTCGTAAAGCTCTTTTCGGGAAGAAGAACACCCGCAAGGGTTTGACGGTACTCCCGGAATAAGCCCCGGCTAACTACGTGCCAGCAGCCGCGGTAACACGTAGGGGGCAAGCGTTGTCCGGAATTACTGGGCGTAAAGCGTCCGCAGGCGGTCCGGTCAGTGGTGCGTGAAATCCCGGAGCTCAACTCCGGAACGCCGCGCCATACTGCCGGACTTGAGTGCAGGAGAGGAGAGCGGAATTCCCGGTGTAGCGGTGATATGCGTAGAGATCGGGAAGAACACCAGTGGCGAAGGCGGCTCTCTGGACTGTTACTGACGCTCAGGGACGAAAGCCAGGGGAGCGAACGGGATTAGATACCCCGGTAGTCCTGGCCGTAAACGATGGTCACTAGGTGTTGGAGGCATCGACCCCTTCAGTGCCGCAGCTAACGCATTAAGTGACCCGCCTGGGGAGTACGTCCGCAAGGATGAAACTCAAAGCAATTGACGGGGGCCCGCACAAGCGGTGGAGCATGTGGCTTAATTCGACGATACGCGAAGAACCTTACCAGGGCTTGACATCCCCTGACATCCTGTGAAAGCAGGTTTCTTCGGACAGGGAGACAGGTGGTGCATGGCTGTCGTCAGCTCGTGTCGTGAGATGTTGGGTTAAGTCCCGCAACGAGCGCAACCCTCACCCTTAGTTGCCAGCGGGTCATGCCGGGAACTCTAAGGGAACTGCCAGAGCAATCTGGAGGAAGGTGGGGATGACGTCAAGTCAGCATGCCCCTTACGTCCTGGGCTGCACACATGCTACAATGGCCGGTACAAAGGGCAGCAATACCGCGAGGTGGAGCGAATCCCAAAAAACCGGCCTCAGTTCGGATTGGAGTCTGCAACTCGACTCCATGAAGTTGGAATCGCTAGTAACCGCAGGTCAGCAATACTGCGGTGAATACGTTCCCGGGCCTTGTACACACCGCCCGTCACGCCACGAAAGCTGGAAGCGCCCGAAGTCGCTGGCCCAACCCGCAAGGGAGGGAGGCGCCGAAGGCGAAATCAGTGATTGGGACGAAGTCGTAACAAGGTAGCCGTATCGGAAGGTGCGGCTGGATCACCTCCTTTCTAAGGAGCATAGCCGTGAGCAGTCCGAGGCTCTGCCTCGGGTAGTTCACCAGCTCCCAGGTCGGTCTCCGGCTTATTCTGCAAAGCGAAAGCTTCGCCGATTCAACTGCCTCCACTCGGCAGAAATGCTATTCAGTTTCCAGGGAACGGCCCCCCGTTCTGTCCCTGCACCTTGATGCCCCAAAAGCGGTATAACTGTCGGTTCCGAAGCGTTGACCTGGTTTGGTTGGGACTGGACGGGCCGGTAGCTCAGTCGGTTAGAGCGCATCGCTGATAACGATGAGGTCCGTGGTTCGATTCCACGTCGGCCCACCAACTCGCTCCTTGCCCATGAGCGAGGCATGCTTGTAGAACGCGACGGCCCCCGTAGTGCCTCAGTGCCACGAGGGATCCCCGGACGGCCAAGGGGCCGTAGCTCAGCTGGGAGAGCGCCTGCCTTGCACGCAGGAGGTCAGCGGTTCGATCCCGCTCGGCTCCACCACTGTTGGAGAAGGGAAACGAAGGCCAACAAGCATGTGCCTGCTGCCCTTCGTTTCCCTTTTTGGGAAATGGTCGTAAACGCTCTTACGTTTCGGCTACATAGTTTGCACCTTGACAACTGCATAGAATCCTTGCTCTTTCAAGTCCCCTTGAAAGAGCAGGCAATTTCGCCGAGATTGTCCGTCCAAGACGGACACCTTAGCAACTTACTTCACGCAAGAACCAGCGGTGCCGCACCTTTGGCACACGCACCGCTCCAAGTTTTTGCGCAGTCAAGCTACTAAGGGCATACGGTGGATGCCTTGGCACAAGCAGCCGATGAAGGACGTAGCAAGCAACGAAAAGCCTCGGGGAGGCGCAAGCAGCCTTTGATCCGGGGATATCCGAATGGGGAAACCCGGTGCGGATCAAGCCGCACCATCGCGCGGTGAACACATAGCCGTGTGGAAGGCAAGCCGGCGAATTGAAACATCTTAGTAGCCGGAGGAGAAGAAAGAAAACTCGATTCCCTGAGTAGCGGCGAGCGAAACGGGAAGAGCCTAAACCTTCAGCGTGGCACAGCCCGCAAGCGATGCGCTGGAGGGGTTGCGGGACGGATTTAGACGGCATTGCGGAGCCGTCGACGAGTCATAAACCTGAGACCCAGCCGAAGCCTTCTGGAAAGAAGCGCCATAGAGGGTGATAGCCCCTTAGGTGAACGGCCTCAGGCTCGTTGAGATCCGGACCCAAGTACTACGGGACACGGGAAACCCTGTAGGAATCCGGGAGGACCACCTCCCAAGGCTAAACACTGCTTGTGACCGATAGTGAACCAGTACCGTGAGGGAAAGGTGAAAAGAACCCCTGTAAGGGGAGTGAAATAGAACCTGAACCCGTATGCCTACAATCAGTCGGAGCCCAGTGACTTCGGTCCGGGTGACGGCGTGCCTTTTGTAGAATGAGCCGACGAGTTACTGTGTGTCGCAAGGTTAAGCGATTAAGTCGCGGAGCCGTAGGGAAACCGAGTCCGAATAGGGCGACTAAGTGGCACGTAGTAGACCCGAAACCAGGTGAGCTACCCATGGCCAGGCTGAAGTGCGCGTAACAGCGCATGGAGGGCCGAACCAGTGTCGGTTGAAAACGGCTTGGATGAGCTGTGGGTAGAGGTGAAACGCCAAACGAACCTGGCAATAGCTGGTTCTCCCCGAAATAGCTTTAGGGCTAGCCTCGGGTGTTTAACTGCGGAGGTAGAGCACTGAATGGGCTAGGGGGCTGACAAGGCTTACCAAACCCAACCAAACTCCGAATGCCGCAGTTCCATAACCCGGGAGTCAGACTGTGGGGGATAAGCTCCATGGTCGAAAGGGAAACAGCCCAGACCGTCAGCTAAGGCTCCTAAGTCCGTGCTAAGTGGGAAAAGAGGTGGAGTCGCGCAGACAACCAGGAGGTTGGCTTAGAAGCAGCCACCCTTTAAAAAGTGCGTAACAGCTTACTGGTCGAAATGTCTTCGGACTGCGACTCTGCGCTGAAAATATAACGGAGCTCAAGCACGGCGCCGAAGCTACGGATCTCCACGCTCCTTCGGGAACGCGGGGATGGTAGGGGAGCGTTCTGTTGTAGATTGAAGCCATACCGCAAGGAGTGGTGGACGAAGCAGAAGTGAGAATGTCGGCATGAGTAGCGAAAAGAGAAGTGAGAATCTTCTCCGCCGAAAGCCCAAGGTTTCTTAAGCGAGGCTCGTCCGCTTAAGTTCAGCCGGGCCTAAGCCGAGGACGAAAGTCGTAGGCGATGGACAGCAGGTTGATATTCCTGCGCCACTGTTCAATGCCCGCGAGTCCTTCGGGACTCGTAACGAAGGGACGACGCAGACGGGAAGGCCAGCGCACGGGAGGATGTGTGCGTTCGGACTTGTGAAGGAGGGGGGAGTAGGCAAATCCGCTCCCCCGCTAACTCTGAGAAGTTCGACGAGAGCGCCCTAACAAGCTAACGAAGTGGTTGGTCCCAAGCTGCCAAGAAAACTCCCTAGTGAGTTGAACAGTGACCGTACCGCAAACCGACACAGGTGGGCAGGGAGAGTATCCCAAGGCGCGCGAGAGAACCCTCGTTAAGGAACTCGGCAAAATGTTCCCGTAACTTCGGAAGAAGGGAAGCCCCGTGTAGGGTGACAAGTTTACTTGGAGCCTGAAGGGGTCGCAGAGAATCGGCCCAGGCGACTGTTTACCAAAAACACAGGTCTCTGCTAAGCCGAAAGGCGAAGTATAGGGGCTGACGCCTGCCCAATGCTAGAAGGTTAAGGGGAGTCGTTAGTATCCTTCGGGAGGCGAAGCGGCGAACCGAAGCCCTAGTCAATGGCGGCCGTAACTATAACGGTCCTAAGGTAGCGAAATTCCTTGTCGGGTAAGTTCCGACCTGCACGAATGGCGCAACGATCTGGGCACTGTCTCAACGAGGGACTCGGTGAAATTGTATTATTCGTGAAGATGCGAATTACCCGCGGCAAGACGGAAAGACCCCGTGGAGCTTTACTCTAGCTTGGTACTGGGTTTTTGGACAGCTTGTAGAGGATAGGTGGGAGACTAGGAAGCTTCGGCGCTAGCCGGAGTGGAGTCAACCTTGGAATACCACCCTGGTTGTTTTAGAATCCTAACTCCAGCCCTGATCGGGTAGGAGGACAGTACCTGGTGGGGAGTTTGACTGGGGCGGTCGCCTCCTAAAATGTAACGGAGGCGCCCAAAGGTTCCCTCAGGACGCTTGGAAATCGTCCGCAGAGCGTAAGGGTATATGGGAGCTTAACTGTGAGACCTACGAGTCGAGCAGATGCGAAAGCAGGGCCTAATGACCTTACGGTTGGAAGTGGGACCGCCGTGAATCAACGGATAAAAGCTACCCCGGGGATAACAGGCTTATAGCGCCCAAGCGTCCATAGCGACGGCGCTGTTTGGCACCTCGATGTCGGCTCGTCGCATCCTGGGGCTGGATTCGGTCCCAAGGGTTGGGCTGTTCGCCCATTAAAGCGGTACGCGAGCTGGGTTCAGAACGTCGTGAGACAGTTCGGTCCCTATCTGCCGTGGGCGCAGGAAACTTGAGGGGAGCTGTCCCTAGTACGAGAGGACCGGGATGGACAGACCTATGGTGTACCAGTTGTTCCGCCAGGAGCAGGAGCTGGGTAGCTATGTCTGGATCGGATAAGCGCTGAAAGCATCTAAGTGCGAAGCCGACCCCAAGATAAGGTTTCCCTCTGGAGTAATGGCATCCAAGCCAAGGGTGCAATTGCTGTTGGTCTTCGGATCCGCAGTGAATGTGTTCTTGGCTCGTCATGAAAGAGGTAAGGCCCCAGGAAGACTACCTGGTAGATAGGCCGGGAGTGTAAGCACAGCAATGTGTGTATGCCGCTTTGTGCGACGCTGCTTGCAGTGTCAAGCTTGGGGGTAAGCTGACCGGTACTAATCGGCCGATCGCTTGACTGCGCTTTGCAATCATAGTGGCAGGCGAGATTGCCTGAATGCCCCGCAAGGGGGTGGATTCTATGCAGTTTTCAGGGTGTAGGCAAGTACGCCCTTCAGTTTTCCGGTGGCTATAGCGGAGGGGAAACACCCGTTCCCATTCCGAACACGGCAGTTAAGCCCTCCAGCGCCTATGGTACTACTCTGGTAACGGAGTGGGAGAGTGGGTCGTCGCCGGGTTCAGTTTTGTCAACGATTGGGTAGTCAGGTGCTGGTAGAGAGCTTGCCGGAAGGCGGCTTTGCCGACATCAGATTGCCCAGTCGTCGTATTGGAGTGGTTCCCGGTTAGCTCAATGGTAGAGCACCTGGCTGTTAACCAGGTTGTTGCTGGTTCGAGTCCAGCACCGGGAGCCAATTCGGTTTGACTCGAACCACCTGCGCTTAGTAGGTGGTTCGTTTGCTTTTGGGGCACAGGCAGTGCTGGTTTCAGGAGCCTCCCAAGCCTTGCGTCTGGGCTTACTGGCGAATGCGCTCATCGCCTTGCACCTTGCGTGTGGATTGCCGGTAGTCCGTGGGCACCCGCCGGTGGGTGCCTCTGGCGGCGGGAGGACCGTGCTCTCGCGAGCGCACTTGGCGGTCAAACCAGGTCCGGAGCGGGACCACTGGGCATGGGGATACCTCCTGCCGGTGAGGCTGGGGGTTGGCAGATCTCGGTCGGTCTTCTATACTATTGTCTTCGGGGCTGACTTGTCGGCCACGACAGTTGCACTTCCGCTGAACCATTCGGGGTCCGGCTCGTCAGAAGTTCGGGGTTAGACTTTTCGGCCGCCGGAGGGCAGAACGCGCGGCCACGGGGTGGGGGCAGAAACTCCAGCAGGCGAGACAGCGACAGCAAACCCGCTACCGGTCAATGCCTTCTCTTCTGCTGCTCCAAGAGGTTCCAACTGAATGAAATCTCCCTTTGCGCGCCGCGCCCGTTCCGTTGTGCTGGCGGCGGCCGCCATCTTCCTCTTCCCCGCATTCGCCTGTGCGCTCCAGTATGAAGTGAAGCAAGGCGACTCCCCGTGGACCATTGCAGCCAAGTACCGGACAACCGTCGAGTCGCTCTGCAAGGCCAACAAGCTTAAGGAAGACGCGGTCCTCCAGCCCGGTCAGCGGCTCACGATCCCTCAACCAGAGGCTGCCCCCACCGGGTCCTCTGTGTACAGAGTCTACCGTGTGCGCGAGGGGGACACCCTTTCTGGGATTGCGAGTAAGCTCGGCGTCACGATGTGTGCCTTGCTGCGAGCGAACGGACTGCAGGAAGACGTCGTTCTGCAGATCGACCAGAAGCTCCGGCTCCCGGTTCAGGTCGCGCCCCTTGCCCCTTCCGGGCCCCCGGCAGGCTACGTGAGCGGCTCAAACGTAAACGCGCGCTCTGGCCCAGGCACGGACTGTGGCCGAGTGGCGGTAGCCCCGAAGGGCACCCGGGTCCTGCTGCTCGGGAAGTGTGACGGCTGGTTCCGAGTGCGCTTCGAGAATGACCGGGAGGGGTGGTTGTCGGCGGACTACGTCAAGACGACGGACGCCGACCGCGTTTCCACCGTTGCCCCCCCCCCCCAACGCCCCGCGCGGCAGCCTGATCCAACTGGGTTCCTGAACGACGAGAAGATCCCCGTCCACTCCGGGCCCGGCGCGAGCTACGCGCGAGCTGCCGAGGGCTACGGGGGCACTCGGGTGAGGCTTCTCGGCAAGTGCAACGGTTGGTTCAGGGTCCGGTTCGAGAACGGTACTACCGGCTGGATTGTCTGGACGGACCTGAAGACGGACGGGGGCGACCGCGTCTGCCAACTTGCCGCGCCTCCGCTTCCCTTCCCCGCCTCAGCGGCTCCCCCCGTGATGCTGCAAAGGGCCACGTTGACCAATGCGACAACGGTCGGCCCCCCAACCACTCCGGGCGCCGAAATCCCTGCGCCGGAGCAGAAGGAGCCAACCGGCGAACGAGTCCGGCTCACGCCGGCTCCGGAAGCGGCGATCGCTGAAGAAGCGCCGAACCCGCTGGCGGACACTGCGCCGCCTGCCGAGGTCGAAACTCCGCAGGAAGACGGCCCTGGGGCTGTTCCCCTATCCGCGGATGCGCGCCCACAGCCAACGAAGGCGTTTGCGGCCACAGATGGAGTGAATGTCCGGAAGGGCCCCGGAACGGACCAGGAACGGGTCGCGCAGCTCCGCCGTTCGGCAGTGGTCGAGGTGCTTGAGACGAAGGACGGCTGGCAACACGTGCGGGTACCTGGCAAGGGAGAAGGCTGGGTCGCAGCTTGGCTGCTAACAGCCTCACGCCCCCCAGCACTTACCCGAGTCGCGAAGGCGGCCGCGACAGAGACCGGCGATGACGACGAGGCGCACCCACTGGTGTCATTGGCGATGCGGTACCGCGGGACACCCTACCGCCGCGGCGGGACCACTTCGCGCGGAATGGACTGCTCAGGACTGGTCGACCGGGTCCTGCATTCCAACGGGATCTCGTGCCCCCGCACCGCGGCCGAGCTGTACCGGATCGGCACGCCCATCACCAAGGACGAGCTTCAGCCTGGTGACCTTGTCTTCTTTCGGGACACCTACCGCCGCGGCATCTCGCACGTAGGCACTTACAAAGGCGACGGGAAGTTTGTCCATGCCTCGAGCCCCGGGGGGGCGGTGACCGTCACGGCACTCAGTTCCCCTTACTACGCGCGCAAGTGGGCGGGCGCCCGGCGGGTCAGGTAGGCGCCCAGCACAGCGGGGTACCGCGTCATGTCCCCTTTTGACAGACTGGAAGGCACGCTCCGCCAACTACTGGAGGGCACCTTCGCCCGGGCTGCAGGAGGCGGAGTCCAACCTCTGGAGATCGCCCGCGCACTGGACCGCGAGCTGTCCGCAAGCCGCCTGATCGGCATTTCGGGTACCTTCGCCGCAAACTGGTTCCAGGTCACGCTCAACCCCGCCGACTGGGATCGGCTGGCGCCGTTCGCCGAGGTGGTTCGGGCCGAGCTGGAAGACTACGTCCGGCGGCGAAGCGCGGAGTCGGACACGCAGCTTGCCGGTGAAGTGCGCGTCGAACTCGGTCCCGCAGAAGGAGTGCGTGCCGGGCAAGTGCGCGTGCACGGCAAGGCAGACTCGCGGGCTCCAAGCGGGAGCGCTTCCCCCTCGCCTCGGGCAGCGCCCGCCGCCGACTCCGGAGGCCGGCTGCGGATCGCCTCGGGTCCCCGGCGCGGTGCCTCGTTCACCATCCCCCCGGCAGGCGCTGTGCTGGGCCGGGACCCCGACTGCCAAGTCCACCTGTTGGAGCCCAGCGCTTCTCGGCGGCACGCCGAGGTTGTACCACTGGCCGACGGCTTTCTCCTGCGCGACCTCGGCAGCACCAACGGCACCCTGGTCAACAACCAACCCGCCACAGAACGACCCCTGGTGCCCGGCGACCTGATCGCCATCGGCTCCACGCTGCTGGAATTCCAACTCGTGCACACTGTTTGACGCGGCGGCCGTTGGTGCTATCATAGGGGACGCGTCCTCGGGCTGTTTCTCCCAGGGGACCGGAATGCAGCCAGAGCCATGCCGGAACCTCAGACTTCGCTGTTGGATGCGCTGCAACTCGTGGTGGTGCTGCGCTACTTGCTGCCCGCCCTCTTGTTCCTGTTCGTGCTGCAGGTGGTGCGGACCATGGCGGCGGACCTGCGCCGGTCCGGGCGGGGCGACACAGCCGGTGGCGCAACGGCGGGTCCGGCAGACTTGGTGGTGATCCAGGGCGCGTCGCCTGCCGCCGGCGAGCGATTCCGGCTGCGGTCCGACTCGATCCTCCTCGGGCGGGACTCTTCGGCCGAGGTAGTGCTCGTCGACCAGTACGCCTCGTCGCGACACGCGCAGATCGATCGGCACGAAGGCCGGTTCTATCTGACCGACTTGGACACCACCAACGGCACCCTGCTGAACGGCCACCGCCTGAAAGAGCCAACCTATCTGGCCGAGGGGGACGAAATCGAGATCGGCGAAATCGTCTTCCGCTTCGAGCGTAGCGGAGACGCAGCGTGAGACCCCTGTAGGAGAAGTCGCGGTGAATGCTGCCGGGAAAACCGATGTCGGCCGCCTGCGGACCAACAACGAGGATGCCTATGCCGTCCATCGGCGCGAGGGTCTGCTGATGGTCGCCGACGGCATGGGCGGACACGAAGCCGGCGAGGTGGCCAGCCAGCAAGCCGTCGAGCTGATTTGCAGAGTGGTGTCCAATGGCGGCGCCCCCGAAAGCAACCCCAGAGCGCGGCTACGCAAGGCGCTTGGAGCGGCCAACGACGAGATCCTCCGTGCCGCTCAGCAACGCGGGAACAACATGGGCACGACCGCGACCGTCGCCCTGATTCTTGAGGACCGGCTGCACGTGGCGCAAGTGGGCGACAGCCGCGCGTACCTCCTGAGAGACGGCGAGTTGACGCAGTTGACCGAAGACCATTCGGTCGTACAGGAGTTGGTTACAGCGGGCCTGCTGTCGCGGGAGGGCGCCGAGGTGCACCCTCACCGGAACGTGCTGACGCGGGCCCTGGGACAGACGGACGACATCGAGGTGGATGTTGCCACTCACGTCCTGCAGCCGGAGGACCTGCTGCTGCTCTGCACGGACGGGCTCACCACCATGCTGTCCGACGAAGAGATTCGCAGCACCCTCGCTACAAACACCAGCTTGGACGAGACCGCCGACGCGCTGGTCAAGCAGGCCAACGACCGCGGCGGCAACGACAATATCACCGTGGTTGTCGCGAACGGCTTTGTCAGCCCCCCGAAGCCGGCCCGGCGCCGGTTCTCCTTCCTGCCGCTCCTATCGCTCCTCGGCCTCTCGCTCGTGGCGTCCGCTGCCTACCTGGTGGCGGCGAATACGTTCTTCCTCGGACCGCAGGGCGAACGAGTCGCGCTGTACCGAGGGCTACCCCTCGCAGTCGGCAAGCACCGACTGGCAAGCGTCGTCGCTACCACGCCGGTCCGCTTGGATGCCCTTGGCGTGCCGTATGGCGACCGGATCAGGCGCGGCCTACTGGTTGAGAGCCCGGCCGCCGGGCAAGCGCTGCTGAATCAGCTCGCAATGCGTCCGTTGGCGCCGGAGCAGACATGACCGAGAACTCCGCGCGGCGGACCAGTCTGCCGCTCCTACTCTCTGCGTGTGTGGCGGTGTTCGTTTCCCGGCTGGTTGCGGCGCCCGGCCCGGCCGGCGGGGGCGCAATCGCCCAGGCCGCCGGTCTGGCGCTCGCCCTCTTCGGCGTCGGGGCATACCTCCGCCTCCGGCTCCCTCCCCACGACCCGCTGCTCTACCCAACGGTCGCGTTGCTCGCGGGGCTTGGGAGCGCCCTGCTCAGCGCGCTCAAGCCGTTGTTGGTGGACAAGCAGTTGGTGTGGCTCGCGCTGGGCATGGCCACGCTCGTGGCGGCGGCCGGATTCCGCCACTGGCGCCGTGTCTGTGACTACCCTTACGTCACCATGGCCCTTGCGGGCGGCCTGCTGCTCCTCACTTCTATTGCGGGCAAACCCCTCGGCGCAGGGGGAGGCGTGAAGCTCGGAATCGACCTGGGGCCCTTCAGCTTCCAGCCGTCTGAATTGGCTCGGCTCGCGCTGGTGTTCTTCCTGTCGGGCTACCTGGCGGAGAAGCAAGCGTTCCTGGCGCAGCCAGCGAAGTGGTGGAGCCTCGGCCGCGCCGACCTGAAGTATTTGGGCCCCCTGCTGGTGATGTGGGGACTGTGCCTCCTCCTCCTGGTGTCGCAGCGAGACTTGGGGGCGGCACTGCTGTACTACTCGCTGTTTGTTGCGCTGCTGTACGTGGCAACGGCCCGCCTCTCATACGTGGCGCTCGGGCTGGGATCCTTCGCGTTGGGCGCGGCGGTCTGCTACCGGTTCG
>Ga0100385_1003676_pt1 | contig 13559 bp, 14 predicted proteins | sample CryGeymeta201509_FD_81543 | JGI IMG/M metagenome (GOLD analysis project Ga0100385, IMG submission 81543) | Groundwater microbial communities from Crystal Geyser aquifers in Utah, USA - Crystal Geyser metaG 2015-09 | ecosystem: Environmental > Aquatic > Deep subsurface > Groundwater | place: USA... | reverse complement strand
GTGGAAGCCTGCGACGATGGATCATGGCAGTGTCACGCCGGGAAGCTGCTCCACCTGTCATAACGGATCGAGCGCCACCGGAAAGCCAGGTGGTCACATCGCCACGACCGCATCCTGCGACACCTGCCACCGCACGAGCGGATGGAAGCCTGCGACGATGGACCACGGCAGTGTCACGCCGGGAAGCTGCTCCACCTGCCATAACGGATCGAGTGCCACCGGCAAGTCCGGAAGCCACATCCCGACCACGCAATCCTGCGACACCTGCCACCGCACGAGCGCATGGAAACCTGCGACGATGAGTCACTCGACGGTGGTTCCCGGCACCTGTGCCACTTGTCACAACGGGTCGAGTGCCACCGGCAAGCCGGGAAGCCACATCCTCACCACGGCGTCCTGCGACACCTGCCACCGCACGACCGCGTGGAAGCCGGCGACGATGAGCCATTCCACGGTCATTCCGGGGTACCTTCGCCACCTGTCATAACGGCGCCTCGGCCTCGGGCAAGGGCTCCGGGCACTTCGCGACGACGAAATCCTGTGACGCCTGCCACCGCACCTCCGCGTGGCGGCCGACCCTCGCATACAGCCACGTTTCGCCTTTCTATCGCGCGCACAGCAGTTCGTGAGCTGCAATGCTTGCCATACCACCAACAGCGAAGTGATGGCCTGGCCGTTCGCGGCATACAAACCCGATTGCGCGGGCTGCCACGCCTCGCGTTTCAAGCCGGGCGAGCACAAGAAGATCGCCAGCCCCACGGTCTACTACACGGTGGGCGAACTCAAGGACTGTTCGGGCAGTTGCCATACCTATGCCGACGCGACGCTCACCCGGATCACCAAGTCGCGCAGCGGCGAGCACCGGCCCACCAGCGGAGACTTCTGAACCGAAAGACCCACGACAGGCGTCCGTCACACCGTCCCCATGACAACCACAAACTGAAAGAGACATGAACCGAAACGCCTGCCTGATTCTCGCCGCGTACCGAACCGCAGTCGCACTGTTCGCCGTCCTGCTGCTGCGGCCCGCCTGGGCGGAGGTCATCGAACGGGTGGAGGTCGTCCCGGCGGCGGGCGATGCGGAGATCCGCATCCACTTCGCCACGACGATCCAGTACATCCGCCACTTTCCGCTCGGCGAGTCCGACTTCTTCCGCATCTTCTTCCGGGTGACCGGAGGCGGCGACGAGGGCATCACGGTCGCCACGCGCGAGACCCATACGCCGCCGACGAACGGCCTGACGGTTCCCTTCACCGTGACCTATCCGGAAGAAGGCGGAACGGTCGGCGTGCGGTTCGAGCGTGCGGTGCGCCTGCGCGTGAGGGTGGGCGCGGACAATCGCAGTCTCAGTTTGCTGCTGCCGGCGTTGCCCGCCGCGGCGCAGCCGGCCCCGGCACCCCTCCTCCCGCCGCGGCCGGCAGCAGGCGCCGCGGCGCCGGCGGCAGCAACCGCTGAAGTCGAAAAACAGGCCCGGCAACTGATGGACGAGGCGCAAGCGGCGCTGGTCAGAAACGACCCCGGTGCCGCCACCGACCTGCTGAACCGTCTGCTCAACCTGCCGCCGAATTCGCTGAGCGAGCAGGCGCAGGAGCTGATCGGCGTCGCCGCCGGAGGCGGATTGACCGCCCGCGGCGCGCTGTGGTTAAATTCGCGCTCCCTTCGCGGGCGGTTAACTCAGCGGTAGAGTGCCACCTTCACACGGTGGAAGTCACTGGTTCGATCCCAGTACCGCCCACCATTCCCTGCCGGCCTTCATGCCCGGCCGCGATTTCGCACGACGCGCACATTCTCCGCCGGCCGTTGCCGACGCTGGCCAGCCTGCGCCGGCATCACCCCATCCTGCCGCAGCGGATCAGGCCCACCGCGAGACCTTCGATCGCGAGGTTATCGTGGCGGGTGTCGAGGACGATCGGCCGGAACTCGGGGTTCTCCGGCAGCAGCTCGACGGTTGCGCCGCGCCGCCGCAGCCGCTTGACGGTGACTTCGTCATGCACGCGCGCGATCACGATCTGGCCGCTGCGCGCCTCCGCCGTCTTGTGCACGGCGAGCAGGTCGCCGTCGAGGATGCCCGCATCGCGCATGCTCATGCCGCGCACCTTCAGCAGGTAATCGGCGCGCGGGCGGAACAGCGCCGGGTCGACGGGATGGCGGCTGGCGATGTTCTGCTCGGCGAGGATCGGACTGCCCGCTGCGACCCGTCCGACCAGCGGCAGCCCGAAGCCTCCGGTCAGGCGGATGCCGCGCGCGGCGCCGGCGTCGAGCGCGATCAGGCCCTTGCGCTCGAGCGCCCGCAGGTGATCCTCGGCGGCGTTGGCGGAAGCGAAGCGGAAGGCGCGCGCGATCTCGGCGCGGGTGGGCGGATAGCCCGCCGCCTCGAGGCTGTCGCGGATGAACCGGAGGATCTGGCTCTGGCGTTTGGTCGGTTCGGTCATGGCTCGACGGGGCGGCTGTGGCAGACTTGTGATTTTATACAGGCACCGGAAAAACGCAACCGACGCTCATCCTTCCGGCATGAGGTGGATGTGTTCGGCGAGCAGAGAGACGCGGATCGCGGCTCCCGGTGCGATGCCGTTGCGGCGGGCGACGTGGACCGGCACGCTGAAAGCGAGCGGAAGTTCGCCGGGCGCATCGAGCGCGAGACGGATCGCGACGTTGCCGCCGAGCATGACCGCCGAGGCGACCACGCCGGAGACGGGGTTCTCGCGTTCGCCGCGGGAAGCCCGTTCGCGCCGGTGCAGGATCACCCCTTCCGGCGGGATGACCCAGGACAGCCGGGCGCCGGGCGCGAACTCCGGCTGCAGGCGGGCTTCCAGCACCCGGCCCCAGCAGCGCACCAGGCTGCGCCCGGCGCGGTGCTCGACGAGCTCGCCCGAGAAGATGTTCTTCAGTCCGACCAGCCGCGCGACGGTGACGTCCGCCGGGTGCGCCAGGACCTCGTGCGGCGCGCCCGATTGCAGGCTGCGGCCGTGGTGCAGGATGGTGATGCGGTCGGCGAGCAGCAGCGCCTCTTCGAGGTCGTGGGTGACCAGCACGACCGGCATGTCGAGCGCACGCCGCAACTGCGCGAGTTCCTGGTAGAGCCGCTCGCGGGTGCCACGGTCGACTGCCGAGAAGGGCTCGTCCAGCAGCAGCGCGTTCGGATCGCGGGCCAGCGCACGGGCCACCGCGACCCGCTGCTGCTGGCCGCCGGACAGTTGCGCGGGGCGGCGCAATTCCAGTCCGGCCAGGCGCACGCGATCGAGCAGCTCGCGGGCGCGCGCCGCGCGTCTCGCCCGCGGAAGCTCGCCGAGCGCCTCGATGATGTTGTCTTGCGCGCACAGATGCGGGAACAGCGCGTAGTGCTGGAACACCATGCCGATGCGGCGCACGCGCGGCGGCAGGCACACACCGGCCTCGCGCGAGTACCAGAGCTCGCCGCCGCAGCGCACCTCGCCCGCGGCCGGCCGCCACAGGCCGGCGATCGCGCGCAGCACGCTGGACTTGCCGCTGCCCGAGGGCCCGACCAGCGCAGCCACCTCGCCGGGCGCGCAGGCGAGTTCCATGTCGAGCGCGATCGGCGCCGGGTTGCGCAGCCGCACGCGCAGTCCCGGTTCGCGCTCAGACATCGCGGCCCCCGCCGCGCGCCCCGCCGAAGTAGGCGATGCTGATCGCGCCGAGCGAGATCGCCAGCAGCACCACCGACATCATCCCCGCTGCGGCGTGGTCGAAGCCCTGCACCCGGTCATAGATCGCGATGGCCACGGTGCGCGTCTCGCCGGGGATGCTGCCGCCGACCATGAGCACGACGCCGAACTCGCCCAGGGTGTGCGCGAACGAGAGCACCAGGGCGGTGACCAGCCCCGGCCAGGCGAGCGGCAGCTCGATGCGCCAGAAGATGCGCCAGGGCTTGAGCCCGCAGCACTCGGCGGCCTCGCGGATCTCGGGGGCGATGGCCTCGAACGCGCGCTGGATCGGCTGGATGGCGAAGGGCAGGTTGAAGATCACCGAGGCGAGCAGCAGTCCCTGGAAGGTGAACACCAGCGGGCGGCCGAACGCGGTTTCGTACAGGCGGCCGAGCGCGGACTCCCCGCCGAAGGCGACCAGCAGGTAGTAGCCGAGCACCGTCGGGGGCAGCACCAGGGGAAGGGCGAGCGCGGCCTCGACCAGCGGCTTGCCGGCGAAGCGGGCGTGGGCGAGCGCGCGCGCGACGAGCAGGCCGACCGGCAGCAGGATGGCGAGCGTCCAGGCCGCGAGCCGCAGCGAGAGCAGGAAGGCGGTCCAGTCCATGGCCCCTCAGAGGCCTGCAGGCAGGGTGAAACCGTAGCGCGCCAGGATCGCGCGCGAGCGCTCGCCCTGCATGAATCGGTAGAAGGCGCGCGCCGTCTCGCCCGCCCCCTTGAGGAGAACCATGCGCTGGCGCAGCGGCCGGTGCCATTCGGCCGGGATCAGCACGAACGACCCAGCCTCCGAAACCCGCGGCGAGAGCGCGAGCGAATAGGCGAAGATCGCGGCATCGACCGAGCCCGAGGCGGCGAACTGGGCGGCCTGGGAGACGTTCTCCCCCAACACCAGCCGGGGGGCGGCCTTCTCCCACAGCCCCCGCGAGCGCAGCGCCTGTTCGGCGGCGCGCCCGTAGGGGGCGTGCTCCGGATTGGCGATCGCCAGGCGCCGGATCGTCCCGGCTTCGAGCGCGGGTGCGAGCGCGGCCAGCTCTGCGCGCCCGAGCGGCGAGCCACGCGGCACGAAGAGCACGATGCGCCCCGCCGCGTAGAGCTCGCCGCGGCCCTCGCTGCGGCCGTGCTCGGCGAGCCGGAGCACGAACTGCTCGTCGGCCGAGAGGAACATCTGGAACGGCGCGCCCTGCACGATCTGGCGGAAGAAATTCCCGGAGGAGCCGAACACGAGCTTCACTTCGCGCCCGCCGGCGCCGCGGAAGGCCGCCGCCACCTCTTCGAGCGCGAACTGGAGGTCGGATGCCGCCGCGATGACGGGGGCGTCCGCGCCGGAGGATCCGGCCGCGAACAGCAGGGCCAGTGCCGCGAGCAGGCGGCGCGCGTGCGAGAGCATCCGGGTCATACCGCGGCGAGGGTGGGGCGTTGCGAGAGTGCGATGATCCTACGATGACGCGGCCGCGTCAGCCCCGCCGCCCGCCAGCAGAGAGTCCCCGGTGCGAGTGCCGGCGGCGTCCGCCCGCTGTTCCGACTCTTCGACGCGCACCGCCTCCGCGAGTCCCAGCTCGTGCAAGACTTGGCGCAGCTCTGCGGCCAGGGTGCGCGCCGCATCCGCGTTCACGGACACTGCGCACTCGATGCCGATCCGAAGTCCGGAGCCGGACCTCAGCTTCGGCAGAATTTTCGTGCCGAGGCGATTCCACAGCTCCGGCGGCACGCTGCCCGCCAGGCGTAGCGTCCGCGCGACTGCCATTGGCTCCGGCGTCGTAGCGGGACTCGAAGCCGGGCGGGGCTCAGGCGCTGGCGAGGGCCCCGGAATCGACACCGGAGCGCGTGCCGCGGGAGTGCCGGCCTCCAGCGCCTGCGCGGTCGCCTTCTTCAGCAAAAAGACGCCCGAATCGAACGCGATTTCCTCCGATGGCGGGATTTGATCGAACCAGATGCGCTCGTAGCCCCCACCCGCCTTGCGCCCCGAAGCGAGGCCGAAGTCACCACGACTCACGAACTCGGCGATCTTGCCCTTGAGGATCGAATCCGGATCCACCAGCCGTGTCAGCGAGCCGTTCAGAAAACTCTGCCGCAGGCTCGCGAGCGGCCACGCGCCTGCGTCACGCAACGCCGGCGGCCAGTTGCGCTCGATGTAGCCGGCGCCGACGGACTCGTTGAGGAGCGCCTCGGACTTGAGGGCCGAGATCACTCGGCCGCAAAGCGTCTCGCCGCTCGAAGAATGCCCCGCGCCGAGGTCGATCGCCTTGAGACCGCCGGTCGCCTCCCCGTCCGCAACGAGGGCGTAACGGTAGTCGCCCCAGACCTCGTCCCTGGCCGCCTCCTCCGCCTCCTTGACCTTCGACGAGAGCTCCGCCCCGTCATTCTTGTCGAACTCACCACCGAGCGTGCCCTCGGCCACCTCGTGCGCCACACGCCTCCACGCGAGCGACAGCTCGACTTTCTCGCGCAGGTCCCGTCCTGGCTTCTTGAGGCACCAGACGAGCGCGCCCGGGTAGAGCCGCGGCGACTTTCCCCGCTGGCGTGTCCACTCGGCGAGCTGCGCGCGCAACGGGTCTCCGCCCGACCATTCGACCTCGGGATCCGCTACGACGAGGGTCAGTCTCGGCGTGTCCGGAATCTCCGCCCCATCGCCCGGGAAGGCGATCACCGGAATGGTCGCGCCGCGCCGGAACTCCTCATTGACGACCTTGCGGATCGCGGGCTTGACCTCGGTTTCCTCGTCGAGCGACGCGCGCCGGTCGCTCACCACCTTCTTCATGGTCGGCTGGTAGCCGATGCGGAAGCCGTCCGCGCCAATCTTGCGGATGAAGTACGACCTGCCTTCGAGCGCCAGCGCGGCATTGTCGATCGATGTCGTGTCCAGATCGGGCTCGCCGAGCGCGAAGCGCAGCTCGGGCAGATGCGCGAGCTTGTCGGTCTGTCCGCCGGACGACTCGAAAAGGATCGCAGTTCCGACGCGCCGGTGGATGTCCCGCAGTGGCCCCCTGGTGTCGGCGTCGAGCGCCTTGCTGTGCGCCTGCTCGCCGGCGATGTCCGTGTCGATCGCGGCGACGAGGCGAGACTCGCCGAGCTGACCCAGTACGACGCTCCGGAATCCATGCTCCGAGAGCGGGGCCGATCCAAGCGTGATGAGCGGCTCCGTGCGGGCCTTGCGGAAAGCCTCCTGCGCCGCGATCGAGATCCACTGGGCCAGCATCGCCAGCGTGCCGCGCGTCTGCTGGTACTGCGGCAGCGCCTGCCACTTGCGCTGGAAGACCGAGAGCGTCGCCGGGTGGAACGGGTAGCAGGCCTCGAAGCGGCGCTGCAACAACTCGCGGGCCTTGGACTCGGTCGCGGCCGAGTCCACGGCGGTCCACTCGGGCGGGAGCTGTGCCCGCCGCTCGAAGCACCAGTCGCCGTAGGTCTTGGCGACATTCTGCCGGATCTTCTCGCTCCCGAGGTCGTGGAAGAGCCGCCGCCGGACGACCTCGCTGATCTCGGTCTCGTCGTTGGCGATCAGGTCCTTGGCGACGCGCCGTACGATTCTGGAGATCTTCTCCTGCCACTGCATGTCCCATTCGGTCATCTCGACCTGGCTGCGCGGCAGGCTGATCACCGCCGCGCCGTGCGTGGTGCCGGTGGTGGCGACCGTCAGGTTCTGGATGAAGGCGTGGAACGATTCGGCGCTGCCACGGTGGCGGTTCAGGAAGTTGAGCACCTCGTCGAAGAGCAGCAGCACGGGCGCGCCGGCTGCCTGGAAGACCCGCGCGATCGAGTCGGTGCCGGGGGGCGTGGTCTTGGCCGCCGGCCCGAGTGCCTCGACGCCCTTGTCGCCCGCGAGTTGGCGGGCGATGTCGATCCACGGCGTCTCGCGCCCCGGCTGCGGGTCCCAGGCGTTGCCCACGAACACGGCGACCTTCGCTTTGGGAACCGATGCGACGCCCGCTTCGCGCACCAGGTCGGCCACCCCATTGTGGCCGGCTACGGCGTCACCGTTTTTGGCCAGGTGGTACAGCGTCGTGAGCGTGTGCGTCTTGCCGCCGCCGAACTGGGTGATGAGCGTGAGCACCGGCGACGTGTTGTCGGTTCGCCCGGAGAGCCGGCGCAGCACCATGCCAGCGTGCTCGCGCAGTGCCCGTGTGAAGCAGGTACGCGCGAAGAACTGCGCAGGGTCGCGATAGTCCTCCGGCGCCGTCCCGGCGACGACCTGCTCCAGCGCGATGGCGAACTCGTCCGGATTGAACGAGCGGCCTTCGCGGACTTCCTTGCGTGGTGTCGCGATCTTGTACCAGGGTTCCATTGCGATCCTCCTACGGTCTCTGCATGCGGGCGAACAGGTCGGCCGCCGGTTGTTTCAGGCGCACGAGGTTGGCATAGGCCACGGGCGCGAAGCCGCGCTCTCCGGCATACATCCGATAGCGAATGCCGTCGGTGACGATCACGTCGCACGGAACCCCGAGCGCCTCCACGTATCCCTTGGCCTGGTCGAGCGCGCCTTCGACGCCCGCGCCCAAGCGCTTGGCCTCAATCACAAGGTGGCAGTTCTCCGGCGTGCGGGGCAGCGCCCGGAACACCGCCACGTCGATGCGCCGCCACTGGACAGCGATCCGTTCCGGCGGCCAGCCTAGCGCGCGCAGGAACGGCACGACGAAGTGCGCGATCAACTCGTCCTCGCTCGGGTGCTCGCCGAAGGTTTGGACGTCCTGGAGCAGGGGCACGAGATCGGCGGCCTGGGCGACGATGCCCTCCAGGGCCCCGGGAATCTGATCGAGCGGTGGTTGCTCGGCGGGCAGGTCTGGGAGGGGGGCCGTCTGCCAGTGCGTCGGCGGAGACTTGAGGAACCGCTCCGCGAAATCCACGACCTCCTCGATCCAGACCCGGGAGCAGCGCGGCGGGTTGGCGCCGAAGACCGCGCTTCCGAACGCATGCTCCGCGGGCAGGCGGAACCAGCACACGCGACGGGCGTGCTGCAAGTCCCATCCGTTCACGTCGTCGAAGGCGTTCACGTACAGGTAGTCGCCGGCCACGAGGCCAATCGCGGCAATCGTCGCGAGGCCCGTGCGCAGCAGGAACACGTCCCCGGCATTGACCTCGCTCGCGAAGCGTCGCACGAAGCTGCCCTCGAACTCGTCGTCGTCGCGCTCGGGGTTCCACGGTCCCGCGTCCCCCGGGCCGATCAGCGCAACGCCGTGACGCAGGAAGACCTCGGCATACGCGCGCGATGCCGGCCCGCCCGAGATCTGCCACACCGCGCGAGTCATATCGTTCTAACCGCCCTCTCCTTGCCGGAGCGTTCTCAGCCTGCCGCGAAGATCGTCCACGAAGGCCTTCAACGATCGCTCGTTCTTGCCGGCGCGGTACAGGTCCATGCGCTCGACCAGTTCCTGCGCAAACTCGATTCCTCCAAGGGTGGCGGGATGGCCGGCCTTGGAAACCAGCTTCGCGAGCGCGTGCTTGTAGTAGTCCCGCACACACTTCTTCTTGGCAATCGTTGGCCGGTGACCGACAACATCCTTGAATGATTCCGGATCGGCCAGATACCAACGCTCGACGTGTGGATCGGGGCACGCCACGACGAGCCGGTCAGAGAACGGCGCATGGGTTGCAGCTACGATGGCCTTCTTCGCTTGCGCGAAGGTCGAGCAGTTGCCGTCGATTCCGGCGATCAGCAGGTCCGGGTTGGTCGTGCCAGCAGCGCCTTTCTGCACGAGATCCTGGTAGAGCTTCAGCTCGGTGACGGCCCGGGCGTGTCCTCCACGCCCAGACCGCACCCTTGGCATGACCACGACCTTCTCATCCTGGGCGATTCGTAGCAGCATCGGGACGAGAAAGGCCTCGTGCGCGCGATCCTCGACGAAGATGTCGACTGTCACGGGACTACTCATCGAGCATCCCTCTCAGGAGCAGGCTCTCGAAGAGGCCGTCCTCCGTTCCGGTCGTGAGCGCCGCGGCAATCTCTTGGTTCTTGAACAGAGGGCCGGTGATGTCGAAGGGCTGAACGACTGTCGCCTGCCCCTCCCGACGGACGTTGAACAGCCCGATGTCCTCTGGCCGCGAGCGGGCGCCTTTCAGCACGGCATCGCAGAACAGGGGCGAGTGCGTGGTGACAACGACCTGGCCCTGCTCCAAGGCCAGGGACAGCAGGAGTTGTGCAATCAGCTCGAGCCGGCGCGGATGGACGCCGTTCTCAGGCTCTTCGAACGCGAGGAGCGACCCGCCCCAGGGATTCACCGCGATCGCGCACAGGGCCAGGACCCGCAGCGTGCCCTCCGAGACGATGCGCGAGGAGTAATCGACGCCGCCCTGCCGGATGAGGATGTCGAGCGTACCGCGACGCTTGTCGAGGTCCACCGTGAGGTCCTCGACACTCGGCACGATTGACCGAAGGGTTCGAGAGACTGCCTGGAAGTACTTCAAATGCTCAGCTCGTAGCCGGTACAGGAACGGCGCAATCTCGCCGCCGAGCACGCCGATATCGCGAACGTCGGACGGCGGCTGTGCAGTTCGCATGGCGACACGGGGGTCGAGGTAATAGGTGCGCCACCCCGAGAGCTCGGACCGTGCCTCTTCGATGGCCTGGTAAAGCGGCCGGCCCAGCCTGGGATCCGAGAGGATCGCGTAGTTCTGGTGAAGGGGTTCATAGCGCGGCTTCCCGGACTCGTTTTTGCGCCGCACCCGGAGCTTCCCCTCGATTTGCTCGATGGCTGCCGTTCCCTTCGGGCTGCCGTCCTTCGCCAGGGCGGAAAGATACTCGTCCGCAACCGCGAGAGCGCCGGAGCCTGGAGTAATTTCCACGTTGACGCGATAGCGGTAGGCGTCTTTTTGCACCGCGAGATCCGTCTCGAGGGAGAACTGCGCGGACGATGCCGAAAGCAACTCTGCGAGCCCGCCTGAGGGAAATGAGAACGCCTCGGTCGGATATCCGCGGATCTGTTCGCCTAGAGCGTCGGCGAGCGTGCGCTGAGTCCCGATCCGAGACAGCGCCTGGATGGCATCGAGCAGATTGCTCTTCCCAGCCGCGTTTGGACCGAATAGCACCGCCATTCGCGGGAACTCGACCGTCACATCCTTCAAGGACTTGAAGCCGCGGACCGTGAGACTCTTGAGCATGGTCTTCTCCTACCTCGGTGCAGCCAGCAACATCGCGTCGAGCGAGCGCGCTTCCTCGCTGCCCCTGCGATACAGAGACGAGTGCGCGTTGGCGAGGTGCCGGAAGCCCGTGCCCCGCTCCACCAGCCCGACCGGGCTGTGCCAGAGGTGCTCCACCGTCGTATTCAATCCGAACTCCTCCGCTCGCCTCATGCCGGGTACACGTTCGCCACTTCGAGAAGGCGCCATGACTTTCGTACGCGGCCCAGTGAACAACTGATCGTCCAGCCGGGGCGCAGCCACCGGGTCGCCGGCACGGGAGCCGGGATCGGTCCCTGCACGCGCATCTTCCGATCCACCCGGACCTCGAGCCAGAGCCGCCCGGGTTCCACCCTGGCGATCGTGAAGTGGTCGAACTCCAGGTAGTCCTCCTCCGCGAGCTGCGCCACGTCGATGCCGAGCCGATCGGAAGCGTCGCGGAGGATCCGCGCGGCGCGCTCGGCCCTGGGCAGCTCCCGGGCGGCAGCCGCACTCGTCTCCGTCGCTTCGCCGGCGGCCTCTTGCGTGACGTAGCCCTTTCCGGCGAGCCACTTCGAGAGCTTCTTGGTCACGGTGCCCGCCGCTCGCAGGAGGTCTTCCCCGGCAATCACCTTGCGGATCATGAAATAGCCGAGGAAGCTTCCGAGGTTCTCGACGATTTTCTCCGGACCGAAGAGGTCGCAGAACTCGCGGTGCTCCTTGCCTTCGGCGTTGTAGCTGCGCTCGAAGCGGGCCGCCTCCGGTGCGGACAAGCCCTCGTGGGCGTAGCCGTTCAAGTGACTCCGCAGCAGATCGAGCACAGCCTCGTACCGCGCCAGCGTCCTGGGCCTGAGCCCGTCGCGCTGTTCGTCGAGGAACTCCTCGAGCACACGGCGGATGTTGGGTTCCGCCGGCCGGGGGTGTCTTACGATCTTCACGCCCATCGCCCATCCTCCACCTGCGGTGGCCTCACGCTTATTCGTCCCAATCCACGTACTGCGGCGGGCTCTTTCCGACGCGCCGCGTCACCTTGGGCAGCCTTCCGCGCGGCGCGCCTTCGGCGATCGCCAGCACCGCGATCTGGTGCCACCAATCGTCTCCGAAGTCGAACCAGTAGCCGAACACATCACCGATTTTGGGGCCGAGGGAATCGAGAGTCGTGCGCTCCGCGTCTGCGCTCCCCTCCTCTTCACCAAAGGGATCGACCATGGCCATGGGCGGCCCGTAGCGCCTGGACTTCGGGTCCATCGGCCGTTTGCCGCCGAACTGGAACTCGTACAGGTGCTGGTCTTCGCGGTCGAAGGCGTCGAAGATCGCACGGTGCAGGTCCGCAAGCGTATGGTCGCCTCGGGCCTCGATCGTCCGCGAGATCACCGGATTCTTCCGAGCGAAGCTCTCGGTCATCGGACCGCGAAGGATGGCGACCTGGAGCGTGAAAACCCGCTTCTTCCGCGGCCGCGGCTTCGCCGCCGTCTGCTGCGCCTTCGTCCTTCTCTTCGTCGGCTTCGTCGTACGTTTTGTCATCGTGGCACCGCCAAGAGCATGGCATCGATCAATCGCTTCTCTTCGCTCCCCTTCGGGTAGAGCGCGGAGAAGGCGTTGGCGAGGCGCAGGAAGTCGGGGCCGCGGTCCTGCTCGGCCTTGAGCAGTGCGCGGAGCGCGTTGGTGCGACCGCCCGCCTGGAGCAGCATCGCCGCGTGGACGCGGTCGAGGGTCGTCGCCTCGCGGGCGGCGGCCAGGCTTTCGTCGGAAACGTCGACGTTGCCTCGTGTCCCGCGGATCCGGCCTCGCCCGCGGATCGCGGGAGCAGCGCTGGGCCGCATGTCCGGGAAGAGCATCCCCTGGAGCGGGTTGGTGCCGACCGCCGCCTCCTGCTCGAGCCGCGCGGCCAGGCCTAAAGCCCCGTCCTCGCCGAAGAGCTGCTTCGCGCGCTCGGCGATCGGCAGCAGGCGCACGACGCCCTTCTTGGTCTCGATGATGCGGCCTTCCCACCTCGGCAGATCGATTCCGAGCGGCTGGGCGAAGCGACGCACGACATCGAAGACGAGCATGAAGCCCTTGGCCTTACCGCTGGAGCCGCCCTCTTCGTCGTCGTCCTCTTCTGGCTCTTCCCCCTCTCCCTCTGGGAGAGGGCCGGGGTGAGGGTCGCCATCCGTGCTCTGGAGCGTCCAGAGGAAGAGCGCCGTGAGCCGCGCGTCCTCCTCGACAGCGCCGGCGGCGCCGTTGCGGGCCTTGGCCTCGGCGGTGCCGAGCACCTGCGCGAGGGCGCTGCGGCCCACGATCTCCCAGACCTTCTCCAGATACTCGGCGAGCGAAACCTCGCGACCCTCGGCGGTCTCGACCTTCGCGTAGCAGCTGAAGATTTCGAGCGCCGGGCCGATGCAGGCAAAGACGAGGTCGGCACCTCGTATGCCTTCTCCCTGCAAGCGCTCCATCCAGTCGCCGACACGGTTCGGAAGCTCGCGCAGGACGTCGGCCCAGTCGCCCACCGCTGCTTCGTCAGGGCGCGGGCGGCAGATGAGGTGGACGCTGGTGGCAAGGGCTGCAGCCTCCTTGGCGTTTAGCCGGGCTGCTCGTTCAGTCGCAATCGGCCATGACGCACTGAGGCTAAACCCAGCTCTGATCATTCCCGTCAGGAGGGCCTCCCATCCTTCAGTTGTCTTATGGGCGAAGACGACGCTCGCGATGCCCTGCGGCGCAAGAACACGGCGCATCTCGGCAAAGGCCTCTGATACCTTGGCCTCAAAAGACGCCCGCGACTTGGGGACTCCATTCACGATATGTGCTTGGTTCCAAGTGCACTCTTCGGCCTT
>Ga0100385_1003664_pt1 | contig 13590 bp, 8 predicted proteins | sample CryGeymeta201509_FD_81543 | JGI IMG/M metagenome (GOLD analysis project Ga0100385, IMG submission 81543) | Groundwater microbial communities from Crystal Geyser aquifers in Utah, USA - Crystal Geyser metaG 2015-09 | ecosystem: Environmental > Aquatic > Deep subsurface > Groundwater | place: USA... | reverse complement strand
GACGGCGGCCTTGCACATGCGAGCGCTGGGCATCGATCGGTGGCGTGGCCGGAGGGCGCTCGCGCAAGGCCGCCTCGCCGCACGCGCCAAGTCGAGTGTGGGTCGGCGGGTGACTTGGCACGTCGGGAGCTGCCGCTGTCTGCTTTCGTGGGTTCAGCCGCGGTGCGGCCTGCCACATTGGGGCCGTCGCGGGTTCTTCCGGATGGTGCCGAAGTGGTCCGCCCCGCGAGACCCTCGAGCGTGGTGAGTGGAAGAGATTTCTGCCTCCGTCCGCCGGTAACGACCTGGCCCTGGGGGTCTGTTCGTTTGGGTCATGCCCTCCACCAGCGCAGGAGGCGTGACAGCCACCGCTGGCGCGATTCGTGCGCCACAAAGGCGTGACCCAAGCGAACAGACCCCGTCTGCGGGCCCAGCCGAATCTGCAAGCGATGTCCTGTCCTGTTCCCGGCCTTGGACGGACACCGACACCGACACGGATACGGACGATGAACTCTGCTTGCGATCGCACTTGTGACCAATCTTCAGGGCTCGTCCCCCGCCGTGGGATTGGGCTGGGGGCGTTGGCGCTCACCAGCGCGCCATTCCGTCTCGACTGCCGGTCGATGATCTCTCGGCGGGGGACGAGGCTCCGCCCTACAGACCATGAGCCGCGACGACTCCGGCTCGGCCGGGACAAGCCCCTGCCCCTACGCGGAGGCGCATCCACGGTGTGAAGGTCACGCCCCGTTCCCGCCAGGTCGCGAGTCGTTCGACTCACGGCTGCGTCAGGAGCCTCCGCTCTTGTCGCGCTTCTTGGCCAGCAGCTGCTCCGCGAGCGAGCGCGGCGGTGCGACGGCGGCGGGCTCTGGGCTCTCTTCGGCCGACGCTTCGGAGGTGGCCCCGCCCTTGGCTGCAGACGTGCGCGCGGCAGCGGCGGGCGCGTCGGCATACAACGGCGCCGCCTTGCCGGAAGACGACGCGCTCTGTCGAGGCTCGCCAGCCGTCGAGCGAGCGGTCTTCGGCGCGCGGCGGAAGCTCGGCAGGATCAACCGGCGCAGCGCGACCGACGCCAGCAGCAGCAGCATGGCCGCGGCCAGGAGCTGTCGCCAGAGTGGATCCCACGACGCGACCGGCGAAGGACGACGCTGAAAGACGTCACCGAGATCGTGCAGGAGCTCTCCGCCCGTGAGCGCCGCGACGCGCGCCAGGAGCGCATGATCCGTGGCGTCGCCCCTCAGCTCGTCGCCGGAGCCAGCCACCGCCCCAGCGCTCGCCACCAGCCCGCGGCCCGCTTCTCGTAGGGTCGCGAGGTAAGCACCCGGAGCGTCCGCGGAGAATTCGGCCTCGTAGCGCCCGGCGCCGGTCTGATGCAGCGGGATCTGGGCGTGCCCTCCGCCGGGGGTGAGCATGGTGAGCGAGAGGTCGAGGTGGTTCTGGTACTCGCCGTGCTCGTCCACGGCCTCGACGCGAACGCGTCCTCGGCCGCCGGTGAGTTCCATGTCGAGGCTCGCCGTCCCGCTCTCCGGGGCGCGCGCCAGATCGCGCGCCAGCTGACTGAAGAGCGCCTCGTAGCCGGCCCAACCGAGCCAGGGTCGGCCGAACTCGGAGCCCGCATCGGCCGCGAAGACCGCGCCGCGACCCACGCCGTATTGCCAGGTCGCCAGCAGCGGATCTTCCTCGCTCGCGTCGAGCAGCACCGTCGCACGACCCCTTGGTGTCAACACGGCGTGGCCGAGCAGATTCGGCGCGGCAGCAAAGTCGATGCCCGCGGTCGGCGCACCGGGAGCCGCCGCGGTCGCGCGGAAGCTCTCCTCCGAGAGGGCGGCCTGGCTCGCCTCCATCGTCTCCTGCGTGAAGATGCGCGGCAGCTCCGTCATGTCGTCGACGATGTAGAAGCGCCCGCCGCCGAGACGCGACAACACCTCGAGCTCTGGCGTATCGGGCCCGCTGCCCATGGACACCACGGAAGTGGTGATGCCGTCGTGGGCCGCCGCCTGCACCATGGCGCGCGTGCCGCTCATGTTCTCGGAGTCGCTGCCATCGCTGAAGAGCAAGAAGTGCTTGAGCTGCGTGCGCTCGTTGCGCAGCGTGCCGTAGGCCTCGCGCAGGGCGACGTCCACGTAGATGCCGCCACCGCCGGGCGTCGCGTGGCGACAGCGGTTGGCGATCGCCGCGGGATCCTCGACGGCGACCATGGGCTGGGTCCAGGTCACGCTGGTGTCGACATGCATCACGCCCACGCGATCCTCGGGAGAGAGCAGTGAGGCCGAGCGAGCGGCAGCTTCGTTGGCGAGCTCGAGCTTGGTCATGCCGGAGCCACCGGGCGCGGCCATGGAGCCGCTCTGATCGATGGCCGTGACCATCGCCAGGGAGAGCCTGTCGCGACGACGGCGCAGATCGAAGGTCGCGGGCAAGGCGTCCTCGACGGGCGTGTGCGCGTAGCCGCCGAGGCCGAAGCTCTGACGCGCGCCGACCATCAAGAGACCACCACCGAGGTCGTGCACGTAGCCCGAGAGCTCCGTGAGCTGTTGCCGACTCAGGCGCCGCGCGGACAGGTCCGAGAGCACGACGAGGTCGTAGCCCACCCACTCGGCGAGCGTGCCGGGGACCTCGCGCGGTCCACGCACGTCGACCTCGACCCCGTTCGAACCGAGGGCCGCAGCCAGCGCCGCGGACGCGCTCGGCTCGTCGGCCAGCAGCAGCACTCGTGACGCGCCGCGCACACGCAAGAACGCCGCGCCCTCGTCGTTGGTGGTGGAGGCGTCGTTCGCCGGATCGCGCGCGCGCAGGATCGCGTCGTAGCGGTGCACGCCTGCCTCGGGGGCTTCGTCACGCACGATGAAGACGTCGTCTCCTTCGCCCAAGGTGACGTCCCCACGTGCGATGGCGCGACCGTCTCGACGCACGATGAGCTCGGAGGCCGTGGACTGGGTCGCGCGCGTGTTCACGCGAACGGAGATGGGTTCGCCGGGGCGCGCCGTCGCGGGCACGCGGATCTGCGAGACGGCGATCTCGGGCTGCGCCTCTCGCTCGATGGGCAAAACGTCCACGCTCACGCCACGACTCTTGGCCGCGAGCGCGGCCGCGATGGCGTCGCCTCGGGTCTCGAGTCCGTCGCTCATCAACACCACGCGACCCGCGTACCCATAAGGCAGATCCGCGAGCGCGCGACGGATGCCGGCGCCGATGTCGGTGGCCTCTCGCGCTACCTCCGTGTGCGTATCCGCGACGGCGGGCCGCAGGCTCGGCAAGCTCTCCGTCGCGGCGTTGGCACCGAAGACCACCAGCCCCGCGGCGTCCTCACCGCGCATCTCGTCGATGGCGGCGCGGAGCTGCTCGCTGCGCGTGAGGTCTCCGTCGGCCACATGCGCGCTGCGACTCTCGTCCAGGGCGAAGACCACGGCCAGGCGATCGACGCGATGACCTATTTCGAGCCCACCCAGCGCCAGGGCGAAGAGCAGGGCGACCAGCGCCATCGAGATCTGAATCGCCCGGCGCCGACCCCGCGCGTACTCGCGGGGCAAGCGACGCAGGCGGATCATCACCAGCGCGGCCAGGACCAACCCGACGGCGAGCAGCAGCGGCGCCTCGAAGCGGATCATGCGGCGCCTCGACGCGTGGCCCAGCCGGCCTCGAGCAGAACGAAGACGAGGCCGAGGAGCGCCAACCAGGGCCAGCTCTCTCGATGATCCTCGGCCTGCGCGATGCGCTGCGTGCTGGCCGTGCCTCCACCCACGAGGGTGATGCGATTTCCGAGATCGACCTCCTCGGGCGCGTCGAGGTTGCGCAAGGCCGCGAGCTGCCGCCCCGAAGCGTCGACGCGATACACCCCCGGCTCGGCGCCGATGGGCACGAGCGCGAGGCCACCGCGGGAGCGCGCGTGGAGCTCGGTGCCGGCCGGCGTCGTCACGCGCACCTGCTCACCGTCGGGTGCGGGCACGCTGAGGGCTTCGCCCAACCCTGCCGCGGGCACACCCCCGCGCGCGCGATGGGTGCGGGCGCGCTCCAGCAGATCGCGAAAGAAGACGACGAAGGAAGGCTGCGTGGGCCAGTCGCTGTCGCCGGGATCGAAGCCGACGACGGTGGTCTCGCCGGCGGCGCGCTCATAGGCCGCCACGACGGGGCCCGCGTTGGTCTCCACCAAGGAGTGGGCGCCGGGCGCGCGCAAGGGACGCGCCGAGACGATGTGAACGTCGGCCATGGAGACGAAGCGCATGCGCGGATCGTCCTCCGCCCAGGAGATCACCCGCGGCGCCTCGGTGGGACTTCCGACCGCCAACTCGAAGGCGGTGGGGCCCGAGGGCGCGACCACGATCGAGTCTCCGGGCGGCGGCGCGTCGGGCACCTCGCCCGAGTAGATCACGAGGCCGTCGAGAACGGGGGCGTCGTCGTCACGCTCCGCCAAGCGCGCCAAGGTGGTCTCGAACAGCTCCACGTCGGGATCGCTGCGGAGCACGCGCTCGATGGACGCGATCCTGGGGCCCACGAGGAAAACGGGGAGACGTCTGAGTCCAGGGCTGGGCGCCACGCGCAGGTCGTCGAGCGGCTGCGCGTCGAAGGGCTCCGCGCCGGACGCGCCGTGGGCGTCCGCCAGGCGCACGCTGACGAAGGGCGCGCGCCCATCTGCGTCCGGCGGAAGATCGGCCGCAAGCATGAGCGACGTCTCGCCCCGTGCGGGCATGTCGACTCGACGCGAAGCGACGAGGGCGTCTCCCACGCTGGCGAGCACGTAGACCTGGCGCGGGGTCTCAGCGGTGCGGCCCAGGCGCACGAAGAGGCTGGCGCGATCGGGGTGGCCCGGGCTCGGATCCGCGCGAACGTCGAGCGCCAACAGGCCCGTGTTGTCGGCGGGCGCGCCGACGCGACGCACCTCGACGGGAACCGTGAGGCCCTCGACCGTGACGGGCGCGCTCTCGGCACCATCGGTCAACAAGAGCACGCGACTGCCGCGAGGCGCTCCGGCGAGGCGCTCCGCCGCGAGGGCCACGGCGGCGTTCAGATCGGCAGCGCCCCCTTCCACGTCGAGGACGTCCACTCCGCGCACAAGGGCCACCTGATCCGAGCTGAGCGCGCCCAGCACCAGAGCGTTTCGACCTGCCCCCACGAGCATGCCCCGCCCCCCGGGCGGCAACCCTCCGAGCAGACTACGCGCGACGCCCTGCGCACGCTCGAGCCGCGTCTGACCCTGCGCGTCGCGGGTCGCCATGGAGGCGGATCGGTCGATGACCACCGCCAGGTAGGCGCCGCTGGGCGCCGCACCGAGCCCCGCCGGACGCGCCAGTGCGAAGGCCGCCGCCAGCAACACCAGGATCTGCAGCAGCAGCGAGAGATGCGGGATCAACCGCCGCCACGGGCGCTCGGCGCGCAGATCCCTCAGCGCCGCCTCCCAGAGCAGGGTGGATCCGACCGAGCGCTCCTCGCGTCGACGCCTCAAGACGTAGAGCAGCACCAGGGGCACGAGCAGGCCCAACCAGGCGAGGGAGAGGGGCGAGAGGAGACGCAAGGCGCTAGCTCCGCAGATAGGTGAGCAGAGCGTCCTCGAAGTCGACGTCGCCGCCCACGCGCACATGCGACAGCCCGCGAGAGCGCGCGTAGCCCTCGACATCCGCGAGGAAGGCCGTCACCCGCGCTCGATAGGCCGCGATGGCGTGCTGATCGAGGGAGACTTCCACGCGCGTGCCGCGCTCCACGTCGACCAGCGCGAAATCACCTCCAGGGGTGGGGTCGAACTCCGCCGCGTCGAGGATGTGGAAGATGGCCGGTTCGTGGCCCTCGGAGATCAGGCGATCGAGGGGCCGCCGGAAACCTCCCGGATCGAGCAAGTCCGAGAGCACGCAGACCAAGCCTGGACGTGGACGACGCGCCAGGAAGGCGTCGACTGCGCGGCCGAGATCCGTGGTGCCATCGACCTCGACGCTGTCCAGGTAGCGCAGCAGCTTGCCCACGCGCGCGCGCCCGCGACCCGGCTCGAGGGGACGGCCGACACCCGCGGCGAAGGGCACGACACCCACCCGTTCGCCCTGCGCCAAGGCGAGGTAGCCGAGGGCCGCGGCGACGCGGCGAGCGACGTCGATCTTCGGCGGACTGCCGACACCGAGGGAAGCGCTGCGGTCGATCAGCAGCGTGACGGCCAGATCCTGCTCGGCCACGTAGAGGCGCATCACGAGCTCGCCCAGCCGGGCGTACGCATTCCAGTCGATGCGACGCGTGTCGTCTCCGGGTGCGTACGGTCGATGGTCCGCGAATTCTGCCGACGAGCCCTTGGCGCGCGCTCTGCGGCTGCCGGACGCGGCGCCACGAAAGCGACGACGGGCCAGCAGCTTCAAGCGTTCGAGGCGCCTCAGGAACTCGGGCTCGAGCAGGGAGGAGCCGGGCCTCAGCCGCGGCTCATCCGCATCGACCACGACAGCCGAGCTCACGTCTCGTCCTCCGGGACGGTCGGATCGACCTTGGGCATGTCGACGGACGCAGGCTCGGCTGGCGCGGCTTCACTTGCCTCAGGTTCACTTGCCTCAGGTTCACTTGCCTCAGGTTCACTTGCCTCAGGTTCGCCGACCGCCTCGGGCTCCGCGGCCGCGACAGGCTCGCTCTCCGCGGGCTCGTTCTCTGCCTCCGGCTCCGGGGGCGCGAGGGACGGTCTGAGGGCGCGCCGTGCCTCGAGCAGCTGATCGCGATGGACGCGCATGGCGTCGACCTTGGTCGCGATGCTGTGGACGCGTTGCTCGAGCACGACCCAGAAGAGCAGGCTGAGCAGGCCGTACACGATCACGGGCGTCAGGATCTCGAGGATGCGCTCGGGGTGGCCGTTGTCCGAGATGCCGATGGCGACGAGCATGGGCATCACGGGCGAGATGTGCATGAGGGGCGGGATGCTCCGCTCCGCGTGGTTGAAGCTGTCGGCGTCGATCACGAGGGTCAGCAGCAGGGGCACGAGCAGCGCCCCGAAGAGCGCCCCGAAGGCGAGCACGCGAGCGGCGACTCCGTTCTTGAGCACGACGCGCAGCAGCGCCCCGAAGGAGAGCAAGCACAGGCAGACCGCCGTGTTGCCGACGGTGAACGCGAGGATCGCCACGTCGGCGCGACCATGCTGGTCGGCGTGGGGGAAGAAGAGATGACCGCTGGCGATGACGACGAAGGCGATGCCCGCGTGGGTCAGGACGATCAGCAGCGCGGCGAAGCGCGTGGTCGGCGCGGCGCCCGGCCCGAGGTTCGAAAGGTAGAGGCGCCTCAGAGGACCAGGAGGGCGCGCCGGTAGGATGCGCGGCGGCAGGGGCGGTTCGTTGGCGAAGAGACTGGCGAAGAAGAGCGGCAACATGCCCGCCAGCACACCGAAGACCACGCTCGCCCGGGCGTAGTCCCCGGGCCCCATGACACCGACGGTGGCGACGATGGCCGCGAGCGTGCCCGCGAGCGCGTAGAGCGACCAGACCTTGAAGGGAGTCGACCTGTCCTCGGCGGCGGGCCGAACGCCCGCCATGGCGCCGGCGAGGAAGAACCACACGGACGCGGTGACCACGAAGAGAGGCAGAAGAAAGGCGAGGCCGAAGGTGTCCCACTCGAAGAAGCGCTCTCCCAGCGCCTCGGCGAACCAGAAGGGCCCGTGCATCTTCAGCGCCCACGGGCCGTGGGCCGCTTCGCCCAGGCCGACCAGGGCCGAGATGAAGAAGATCCCCGTGGGGATGGAGAGCAGGAGCGCCAGCAGGATCGCCACGCGCGTCGAGCGCAGACGCGCGGAGAGCGCGATGCCGAAGGCGACGGCGGGCGCCAGCACGAACAACAAACCCAAGAAGCCGAAGGCCACGTGCAAGGGCGAGATGCCGCCGAAGAGGAAGGCGATGCCGACCACGGGCGCGAAGGCGACCAGCACGAGGAGAAGCGAGGCGAAGGAGGCGAGGAACTTCCCTCGCACGATGCGCCACGCATCCATGCCCGAGAGCAGCAGCGACTCGTAGGTCCTGCCTTCGCGTTCACTGGTGATGAAGGTCGCCGCGTGCGCGGGCGCCACCAGCACGATGACGATCAGCGCCAAGGTGAAGAAGATCTGGAAGACGACCTGACCGACCGTGGCGGGGGGCAAGCTGCCGGCGGCCATGGAGGCTCCACCCGCGAGCACGCTGATGGCGAGCACGCCCGTCGATAGATAGAGGAACCGGATGAAGAGCTTCGTGCGGAGAATGCTCAGCATCTCCTTGAGCAGGATCGGGTTGGCGTCCGTGAGTCGCTCGGCGAGTCGCCGCAACGCTCCACCCGCGCGGCTCACGCCGCCGGGAGAAGGCAGCTTCGGCGCCGGATCCTGGGCAGCCACCACGCTCGCGGTCGGAGTGGTCATTGCAGCTCTCCCTTCGTCACTTCGAGGAAGATGCGCTCGAGATCGTCTCTCTCCGGTTCGACGCGCACGACGCCATAGGACACGGCGCGAGCGACCAGCTCCGCGACGGTCTCGTCGCCACCTTCGAAGCTGAGGCGCAGCGCCCCGTCCGGTGAGACGCTCACCTCATGCACGTTCGACATGTCGAGGAAGGGCGCGCGTACATCGGCGGGCGGCCTGAGCAGCGTCATGCGCAGCGTGCGCCCTGGACGCAGACCCTTGCCGATCTCGTCGACCTTGCCCGCCGCGAGCACCCGTCCCTTCTCCAGGATCGCGACCGAGCTCACCATGTCCGAGAGCTCCGTGAGGATGTGACTCGAGAGCAAGACGGTCTTGCCCAGATCCCTGAGCTGCAGGATGAGATCACGCATCTCGATGCGCGCGCGTGGGTCGAGGCCGTTCGCCGGCTCATCGAGGATCAGCACCTTCGGGTCGTGCAGCAGCGTCCGCGCGATGGCCAGGCGCTGCTTCATACCCTTGCTCATGGCAGCGACGAGCCTGTCGCGGAGCGGTCCCAGATCGGTCAGCTCCATCACCGCCCGAACCGTGCGCGCACGCGCGGACCGTTCGATGTCGTAGGCGGCCGCGAAGAAGTCGAGGTACTCGATCACGGTCACGCGCTCGTACACGCCGAAGGAGTCGGGCATGAAGCCCAGGAGTCGGCGCACGGCGGCGGGATCGTCGACGACGTCCACACCGTCGAGCAGCACGCGCCCCTCGTCGGGCTCGAGCAAGGTCGCCATCATGCGCAGCGTCGTCGTCTTGCCAGCGCCGTTGGGACCGATGAAGCCGAAGACCTCGCCTTCGGGCACATGAAACCACACGTCCGTCAGCACGCGCAGAGCGCCGAAGCGATGGCCCACTCCTTCCACGCGGATCATCGCGTGCCTCCCATGGGCGGCGCGCTGCCGTACTCGGCAGGCTGAAGGGGAGCCGTCGGTGAATCGGGCAGCACCCGCAGCAAGCGCAGCTCGCTCTCGCGTCCGAAGATTCCGGCGACGCGCTCGTCGCCTTCGTTCTCGAGCCGTGCCCAGAGGCTCGGCAAGGGCGCTGTGGTGATCGATCCCGACAGGCGCGTCACCCCGAAGAGCGCGTCCACGTCGAGCTCCTCGTGCGGATCGAGGGAGAGCACGCGAGCGAGCTGCTCGAGGCGCGGATCCGTGTCGCCGTACACCGTGGAGTTCGTGTCCAGGCTCAGCGTCGCGGCCATGGGGATCACCGCGTCGGCGCCCGGCGGGACGTCTCCGACCACGTACACGCTGCCGGCTGCGTCGATCACGATCGCGCCGAGCAAGGCGCGGGGGCTCTGGTTCACGACCTTGGCCAGACGCGCGCCCTCACGCTCGAAGCGGATCGCGCCAGCCAGATCGAAGCTCGCGTCTTCGCGCAAGAACGCCGTCTCCCACAGCGCCATGCGCATATCGTGCAGGTGTGCGCGACCATCGCTGACGTCGACCCATTCAGGCTCGACCGCGTCGTCCGCCAGCGCCGGATACAGGCTTCCGAGGGGCGAGGGGTCGAGACTGAAGGCGACGGGGCGTGCGGCGAAGAGCCCGAGGTAGACGCGGGACGTGCCGAGGGCGTCCCCCTCGCGCAGCTCCGCGAGCTGCACGCGCCGGTAGCGCATCTGTGTGCCCTTGCCGATGTAGCCCACGGCCAGCAACAGGAAGAGACAGAGCGCGGCGACCAGCGGCGTGGTCAAGAGCGCGCGCATGGGCTTGCCGCGACGCTCGACCCAGCTGAAGTTCAGCGGACCGACTGCGAAGACGTAGAGCAGCAGCACGATCGCGACCAGGCCCAGGGCCGGCCGAAAGGACTCGTCGGGATCGAGGGCGGAGCGCATGGGCTGCGTGTCCGTGCTCGGGTTCCAGCCTTGGGATTGGCTGTCGTCCACGCCGGCGGGGAAGAGCGCAGAGTCGACGCCGCGGCGGTGTGGACGCGCGAGGATCGCCCGCACCAACGCGGTGGGTGCCGGCCCCGAGACGATGTTGGGCTCGGCCATGTCGTAGCTGGCGACGAAGACGCGACCGAAGCCGAAGGGCGCCGACAGGCCGAAGATCTCGACCGTGGTCTCCGGGCCTCCCGAGAGCGCGACCGTGGGCAAGGAAATGGGATAGAGCGGAGAAGGTCTCCCGTATCGGGCCTCGCCCTCGGCGTCGGACTCTTCGCGCGAGATGTCACCGACGAGCTGCCGCAGGTAGGGGAGATGGAGATCGCCCTCGGTGCGCGGAAAGACCAAGACGACACCGCCGCCTCGCACCCACGCCTCGAGGGCGCGACGCTCGGCGGCACCGGCGCGCTCGAGCAGCGACGCCTCGGTGACGAAGACCTCGACGCCACTCCAGCCGAAGGGCTGATCGGGCAACACGGGATCGCCCGTCTGGGCGGCCATGCTCACGTCACCGAGGGGCGGCGACACGCTGCGCACGCCGCCATAGCTGTCGTCGCGCTCGATGGACAATCCATCCAAGGAGGCGCGCAGGCTGATGGTCTCGGCCAGCACGACCACGCCGCGGGTGCTGCTGTAGGGCAGTCGGACGCTTGCTCGAGCGAGTTCGCGCCCCCCCGCGCGATAGACCAGGACAGGTGAGGTGAGATCGTCGCGCCGCATAGGGAAGAGGCGTGTGCGCGTGGCGCCGGGCGGAAGGTCGAGTCGCATGCGCCGCGGAGGCGTCTGGCCGCTGTAGGCGTTGGTCAGCTCGGCCGTTCCCGAGAGCGCGTGCGTGCCGCGGTTGTGAACGGTGACGCGCAGCATGCCGTCGCCCGAGGACAGCCCAATCGAGTCGCCGAAGATGCCCTCGACCGTCAGCTCCACGGGAGATCGCTGCGCCGCTGAGTGCGCGGGGTCGAGCAAGAGCACGAGGCTCGTCAGGGCGAGCAGCAAGCGCGTGGACGACGACCTCATCCATTCACCAGCGCGGCCACCGAGGGCGGCGCCTCCGAGACCTCGTCGAGCAGAGCGTCGAGGATGGTGTCGGTGCTGACGGAGTCGGCCTCGGCCTCGAAGTTGGGGATCAGGCGGTGGCGCAGCGCAGGCTTGGCCACGGCGCGCAGATCCTCGAAGGCGACGTGGGCGCGCCCTCGCATCAAGGCGGAAGCCTTGGCCGCGAGGATCAACGATTGCGCGCCGCGCACGCCCGCTCCGTAGCGTAGCCAGCGCTTGGCGGAGCTCGCGCAGCCCGGCATCGAGGGATCGCTCGCGCGCACGAGACGCGCCACGTAGCGAGCCAGAGGCGGCGCCACGGCCACCTCGCGCACCAGCTCGCGCATGCCGAGCACGTCGGGGCCGTGCATGACCACGGGCACGTCGGGATCGGCGTTGCCCGTCGTGCGATCGAGGATGCCGACCAGCGTGTCCTCGTCGGGCGCCGGGATCAGCACCTTGAACAAGAAGCGATCGAGCTGCGCCTCGGGCAGCGGGTACGTGCCCTCCATCTCGATCGGGTTCTCCGTGGCGAGCACGAAGAAGGGCGGCGCGAGATCGTGACGATGACCGGCGATGGTGACGCTGCACTCGGCCATGGCCTCGAGCAGGGCGCTCTGCGTCTTGGGCGTGGCGCGGTTGATCTCGTCGGCGAGCACGAGCTGTCCGAAAATCGGCCCGCGCGAGAGCTCGAAGCGCTTCTGACCGTTCGGATCCTCGACCACCATGTTGGTGCCGATGATGTCGCTCGGCATCAGATCGGGCGTGAACTGGATGCGCGAGAAGCGCAGATCGAGGGCGCGAGAGAGCGTGCGCACGAGCAGCGTCTTGCCCAGGCCGGGCGCGCCTTCGAGCAGCGCGTGACCGCCCGCGAAGAGGCAGATCAGCACCTCGTCGACCACCTCGCGCTGACCGACCACGACACGCCCCACGGCGTCGCGCAGCGCCTCCGCCTGTTGTCCGAAATGCTCGATCCGCCGGTCTCGCTCGATCTCAGTCATGACTCGCTCCCGCCGACGCCGAAGCGCGGCTCGCGTGAGCACGCCGCGAGGCGCGCTCATTCATCGAAGTACGTCCGCACATGCTCGCGATAGTCCCGTGGGATGGGGTGGCTCTCGACGCTGCCGGGCTCCCCATGGGCGGGCGCTCCCGTCGCCGCCGTGCCTTCGCCGCTGGCGGATCCCGCCGCGCCACCTGGATCCACGCGCTCGAGCCAGGAGCGCGAAGGCGCGCCCGCGCCGATGCGAGGTCGTACGCGAGAGAGCGGTCCGTCGCCGCCCGTATGGACGTCGGTCTCGCCGCCCACCGTCCCGGCGCCACCGCCATGCCCTGGCCCACCCTGACCCTGACCCTGACCCTGACCCTGACCCTGACCCTGACCCTGACCCTGGCCCTGACCCTGACCCTGGCCCTGACCCTGGCCCTGACCCTGACCCTGACCCTGACCCTGACCCTGACCCTGACCCTGACCCTGACCGGGCATCGGCATGCGCTGACCCGAGCCGCCCACCTGCACGCGCAGATCATCCAGATGCTCGAGGGCGTCGCGCAGCTGACGCTCGTACTCCTCGGCGCTGATCTCCGTCGCCGCGGCCGCGTCGTCCTGCGCCTGATCGTTCTCCACCGCCTGCGCACGCGCCAGCGCTTCTCCCAGTCGCTGCCGCTCCTCGGGCGTGAGGTGGCTCCACGCCTCGCGCATGGCGTCGACCATGGCCTGGCTCAGCTCGGCGCCGCCCTCTCCGCGGTCGAGTCGCTCGAGGGCGCGACGTAGACCGGCGGCCTCGGGCATGGCCTCGGCGAGCTGACGACCGAGCTCGGCCTGCTCGCTGCGCCGCTGAAGCAGACGTTGCCGACGCAGCAGCGAACCCGCCAGCGCCTCGTCGCCCGCCTCGCGCGCGGCCTCGGCCCCTCGTCCCAGAGCATCACGCGCGCGCTGACGGTCCGCTTGTTCGCGACTGGCAGCGGCGCGCGTCACCTCCGCGTCGAGGGTCTCGAGGTCACGCTCCGCCACCGCGCGAGCCATGGCGTGTTCGTCGGACATGGCCTCCGCGGCGGCCTCCCGCGCCTGCGCGTCCCCGGAGCCATGCGCGCGTCGGGCCGATTCGACCTGCTCGCGCACGTGGTCGAGGCGATCGAGGGCCTCGCGCTCCTCGAGGCCGGTTCCGAGCATGCGCCTCAGCTCACGGGCGTCCGCCGCCGCTCGCTGAAGATCCGCGCGGGTCTGCGCATCGGGTGCGGATTCGGGCAGACGCTCTACTCGTCGCAGCGCCTCGACGTCACGAACCTGAACCGGATCCGTGCCCGGCGGGTTCGCGGCCAG
>Ga0100385_1003655_pt1 | contig 13612 bp, 10 predicted proteins | sample CryGeymeta201509_FD_81543 | JGI IMG/M metagenome (GOLD analysis project Ga0100385, IMG submission 81543) | Groundwater microbial communities from Crystal Geyser aquifers in Utah, USA - Crystal Geyser metaG 2015-09 | ecosystem: Environmental > Aquatic > Deep subsurface > Groundwater | place: USA... | reverse complement strand
CAAAAAACAAATATTCAAAATGCAGCTAAAATTAGGTCAGAAAAAGGATTATGGTTACATATTTTTTCTAAATTAACGGCTGCATTCATAATTCTAACTGAATTTTAACTCCTTATTCGCATTTTTATTTTTTAATCCAACGACGGTGAAATCTCCTTGAGGGTTGAGAAATAGAGCCAAACCAACCGTCGTTGAGACTCAAATGCAGCCGTCAAGAACTGTGTTAAAAAATGGTACAGTAGCTTGCCTTTTCCTTCCATACAGTTTTTTTTCAATTTAAAATGCTAGTTTAGTAAAAGGCAAGCCTTTTTCCTACTAAAAACGACATTTTGAGATGCGCCCAAATTAGAAGATAAAAGGCAAAACTCTAGTTTCCATCTTCATCTATCAAAAAAGGAATTTTTCCATTTGTAATAATTACTTTTGCATTATTCGATTTTGAAAGTTCTTTGAAGGCTTCTATACTCAAATACTTTAGTGTTATTTCATTGAGTGATTCATTGATTATTTTTTGAGCATCACGAATGGCTTCGGCTTCAATTTTCATTCTCTCAGCCTCTTGTCTTTCACGTTCCAAAACAAACTGCATGGTTTGCGACCTTTGTTCGGCTTGTAATTTTTCTTCTATTGTTCTTGAAAGATTGGCAGGCAGATTAATGCTTTTCAAAAGAACAGATTCGACTACAAAACCTCTGTTTCCTAAGCGTTCTGTCATTTTTTTAGCAATGGCAACCTCTATCTCATGACGCTCGGAAGTGTACAAGTCTTTTGCAAAAAAGTTGGCTGTAACATCGGCCACCGAAGAGCGCAAAACACTCATAATTATATCCTCGCCATTCCTTACTCCAACAGTCTGTACCACTTTTATAGCGTATTCTTCTTGGATATGAAAAAGAACTGATAAATCACAACTAATATTCAATCCTTCTTTTGTAGGAAGAGAAGAAAGTGAAGCATACATATTGATTGTGCGTGTCGGAACTTTAACTATTTTAGTAAAAAAAGGATTGTGAAAATACATTCCCGGTTGTCTTACTCCTCCTCTTATTTTTCCTAAACGCTGTTTTACGCCCACTTCCCCTGGTCGGACGATGCCACACGAAGAAAGAGAAAATGAAAAAGTAATTAGCAATACTAATGATAAAATGAATTTTGAGTTAATTTTTGAATTGAATTTCATTGTAGTAGAATTTATAGGTAAAATGGAATTAGGTTTTTTAGTTTAATTGTCTTATACTTTGAAAGTGTATTGAACTGTTATTTATTATTTAATCAATATGAGTGATATTTTTCAAATTCTGTAAATTGACCAATTTTTGACAAAATAATAGGTTGCTTTTTTCCATAAAGTAGGGTTTGCAAACCCTACTTTATGGAAAAAAGACATTTACACAGAATAAAAGTCGGCGAAGATTTGCTTTTTTTAAATGTTACTCATGTTGTTTAATACGACAAAAACAGAAAAAAGTATGCACAACTAAGAATCTATTTTTAAAAAACCGACTTTTAAAAAACTTAATTTTGCTTTTAAAATAGCTTTAATTGATTTTTTTAATTATTAAAACTGACTTTTGTATTTTGTAAAAAAAATAATTTACAGACTAAAAATATATCTTTAATTTACAATGATAGAATAATTGATTATTTTTATGTTTGATAAGAAAACGTTGATAATGGTCAGTAATCTGACCTTAGCAATCGTTGCTATAAAATTCTTAACTAAAAAACGACTGATTTTGCAATCTGAAAATAAACTAAATCAAATAGAAAGTCAAATTCTTAATTCTGAACAAACGAAGCAAAAAATACGCAGATTAGCCTTTGAGATTTATGAAGAAAATTTTGAAGAAAAAATGCTTATTTTGGCAGGAATTAAAGGAATGGGAATGCTCTTGACAAAAGAACTTGCTAAAGAATTAGAACAAATTTCGCCATTAGAAATAATACAAATCTGTGTTCGATTAGACAAACTTCAACCCACTCAAAGTGAAGTTGTTTTGGATTGTGAACCTTCCGTTTTCGAAAATCAATCGATTGTTTTGATAGACGATGTTTTGAATACAGGAAGAACGCTCGCTTATAGTCTTCGTCCATTTTTGAAAGTACGTGTTAAGGCTCTTCATACTGCTGTTTTGATAGATAGAGGGCATCATTCTTTTCCTATTGCTGCTGATTTTGCAGGGCTTCGTTTATCGACTACATTACAAGAACGTATTGAAGTAATTTTGTATAATGAAAAGAATAATGAAAAAAAATATGGTGTTTACTTGCATTAACCTAAAAAAATTCGGATTTTAAAGGATATTTCAAAATAAATGTAGTTTTGATTCTTAATTAGTTTGAAAATCACCCACAAAAGTAATATCTTGTATCATTAATTAGCACTACTCTATTTTTTTATTTCAATTAAAGATTCTAATAACAGATTATAAATTCTGTTCGATTATAAAAACCTAACTCACTCTTACATTTCAACATATATTATGGATAAAATTTGGCTCAAATCATACCCAGAAGGCATTCCAGCAGAAATCAATCCTGATGAATATTCTTCGCTTTTAGACTTATTCGAAGAAAGTATCGCTAAATATGGCGATAAAATCGCTTATGAAAATATGGGAGCTACCCTTACTTTCAATGAATTAGATGAAAAAAGTGCAGCCTTTGCAGCTTATTTACAAAGAAAAGGATTACAGAAAGGCGATCGTTTTGTTATTCAATCTCCTAACCTTATTCAATATCCAATCGCTATTTTTGGTATTTTGCGTGCAGGACTTATTGTAGTAAATACAAACCCTCTCTACACACCAAAAGAAATGGAGCATCAATTTACAGATTCGGGTGCAAAAGGAATTTTGATTTTGGCAAACTTTGCTTCTAACCTTGAAAAAGTAATCAAACATACCAGCATCGAGCATGTATTTGTTACAGAAGTAGCCGATATGGTAGGAGGTCTGAAAGGTTGGGCTATGAATATGGCTGTCAAATATTTGAAGAAAATGGTACCTTCTTATTCCATTCCAAATGCTGTATCTTTTACAGATGCGCTTTATGAAGGAAAAAAATACAATTATAGTAAGCCAAAATTTGATTCTGGAGATGTTGCCTTTTTACAATATACAGGAGGAACAACAGGTGTTTCGAAAGGAGCAATGCTAACTCACAGAAATATTTTAGCCAACATGCAACAACTTGTGGCGTGGGTAGATGTTAGTGATATTAAAGAAGGAGTAGAAACAGGAATTACTGCGCTTCCACTCTATCATATTTTTGCGCTTACCTTCAACTGTTTTGGATTCTTGCGTTATGGAGTGAAAAATGTTTTGATTACAAATCCTAGAGATATGGAAGGTTTTGTAGAAGAACTCAAAAAACACAAAATAGGACTTATTAGTGGTGTAAATACACTTTTTAATGGTCTTTTGAATCAACCAGAATTCAAAAATGTAGATTTTTCTCATCTTAAAGTTGCTTTAGGTGGTGGAATGGCTGTACAAGAAGCCGTAAATAATCGTTGGAAAGAAATAACAGGAAAGGCGATTGCAGAAGCCTACGGTCTTACAGAAACTTCTCCCGGTCTAATTGTAAATCCTTTAGCTGGAAAAGTACGAATTGGTTGGATTGGTCTTCCTCTTCCAAGTACAGAAGTACGCATTTTAGATGATGCAGGAAATGATGTAGAACTAGGGCAACCAGGTGAAATTTGTGGAAAAGGCCCTCAAATTATGAAAGGTTATTGGCAGCGTCCAGAAGAAACAGCCAATACAATGATAGGCGATTACTTCAAAACAGGTGATATTGGAGTAATGGACGAAGAAGGGTATTTCAAAATTGTTGATAGAAAGAAAGAAATGATTTTGGTTTCAGGTTTCAATGTTTATCCAAATGAAGTTGAAGGGGTAATTGCTCTTAATGATAAAGTTTTGGAAGTAGGAGTAATCGGAATTCCAGACGAAAAATCACACGAAGCAATTATGGCTTGTATCGTCAAGAAAGATGATAGTCTTACAAAAGAAGAAATCAGAGCATTCTGTAAAGAACATTTGACAGGTTATAAAGTACCAAAACATGTAGTTTTTAAAGATGAATTACCAAAATCTAATGTAGGTAAAATTCTTAGACGTGTCTTGAAAGAACAAGAACTAGGAACTGAAAAAGTATAGTTCTTAGATAAAAAATGATTTGACAACTAAAAAAGGTTTCAAAAAGCAATATGTTTTTTTGAAACCTTTTTTTATTCTAAATAAAGTTTTACGGAAATTTATGTTAATACACTTTCTCATAAACCAAACTTGCTATTTCATTATTTCGCCCCCAATTTCCATTCCCCAATTTCCATTCCCCATTTCCATTCCCCATTCTCCCAAACTCAATACAAAAACTCAATTTCTTTATTTTCAAAATAGCTAATTTTTCCACTTTGTCCTGCTATTTCTAGGGCTAATTTCCCTTCTGGATTGATTCCCAAAATCTGTCCTGTGATTTTTCGGTTTTTTAGTTTGTCTTTGTAATAATGCCATTCTTGATAACGAAAAAGATGAGAAAGATAATCAGCTCTCAAACTATCTTTTTTTCCTGCACGAAGTTGTAAATAGCGTTTTTCTATAAAAAAAAGAACTTCTGTCAAAACTTCTTCTTTATTCCAATCTTTGTTAGTAAGCTCTTTTAATGAAATGGCTCTATTTGTTGTATCATTTTCTGAATTATTTTGAGCAAAAATTTGATTAATATTAATTCCAATTCCTATAATACTTTGATTTATTTTAGTTGAACTAATTTGATTTTCTATCAAAATCCCTCCTATTTTTTGGCTTGTTTCTTTGTTTTTTTGGTCATTATTCATCGTATGATTAATAAAAATATCATTTGTCCATTTGATTTGAAAATCTTCAGCAATTTCTGCAAAATCAATCTTCAAAACTGCCTCCAACGCATCACGAACACCCAAAGAAACAGCAATCGTAATCCAAAACGATTCTTTTGTAGATAAAAAAGTAGGATTGAGAAGGATAGAAAAAGTCAGATTTTGATTTTCTTGAGCCGTCCACGTGTTTCCTCGTTGTCCTTTTCCTTGTGTTTGATGATTTGTCCAAAGAAGAGTTCCTTCAAAAATACTCGTTTTGGCGTTTGTTTTCTGCTCATTTGCATAAAAAGCCAAACTCTCGTTGGTGGACTGACAGCTTGGCAGATAAATTTGATTTTGTCCTATAAACAGTCCCTTTGTATGAATTTTGTGATTGGTCATTTATATTTAATTCACTTGAGTAATATACTTAATTTTGCTTGATAATACCTTATCTTTGCAGTTGCATTCTAAATTACATTTTGAAACAAAAAAAAGATTTTGCTTGTTCTCCCTAAATTGGGAACAAAAACTTCATTCAACTTGTAAATTTAAAACTCAAACCTAACTCAAAATAAAATCAAAATTATGAAAGCTAGTTACTTTCCTCTAATTTTTTAATAAAAATACTTAAATCTACACTATGACTCAAAAACAGTCGGTTACTTCACAAATGCTTTCACAAGCTGTCGTGGCAGGTCTTCAAGATCGAAAAGGCAAATCAATTACGCTTCTTGACCTTCGTGAGGTCAAAAATTCTATTGCAGATTTCTTTATTATCTGTACAGGTACTTCGGATACACATGTTGATGCCCTAAAACAATCCGTAGAAGTAGCAACCCATAAGCAATACAAACAAGACCCTTGGCACGTAGAAGGTAGAGAAAATCGTCAATGGATTTTGATGGATTATGTAGATGTAGTCGTTCATATTTTCCAAGCTGAAAAAAGAGAGCGTTTTGGTTTAGAAGAGCTTTGGGGAGATGCAAAAGTGGTTCAAATTCCTGATTTGAAGTAAGAAATGATAAAAAGTAAAGTAAACTTTTGAAATACTTTATTTTACTTTCTTTTTATTCCAAATAGAATGTTATTTATCAAAAAATTATTTTATTTTTTCTAAAAAGTCAGTAATACACAGAATAATAAAGATTTTGATAAAATGATTACAAACAATAGAACTAACTTTTGGTTTAATAATCCAATAATTTAGATTCACAGACTAAATACAATTTAAGAAACCGAAATATAAAATAGATTTTTTATTAAAAATCTTAAATTATACTACTTATATACTTTTTTATAAATGGCAACAGAAAAAGACAGTAAAGACACGAAGGATACCAAGAATACAAAGAATCCGATGCGTAATAACATTCCAAAAGGAACAGGAGGCAACTATCAAATTTGGTTGTCTGGTCTTTTGATTGCATTGATTTTGGGTGCGTGGTACCTCAATCAAAGTACGACCGTCAAAACTTACGAACAAGAGTTTGATAAAATGGCTCGTGCTGGGGATATTGAAAGCGTAAAATTGATTACAAATAAAAATATTGTAAACATTACGCTTACAGAAGAAGCACTCAAAAAAGATAAGTATGCAATCGAATTAAAGCAAAAAAATCCTTTTGGCGCAATTATCGAAAAACCACCCCATTATTTTTTAAATATAACAAGTGGAGAAAGTTTTAAAGAGGATTTTGATAAACTTCAAGCCGAACTGCCTGCCGATAAACGCATAAAATATGATGTAGGACAAGATGCCGACTTTAGTGGAGTAATTTTCACTTGGGGATTCTTGATTCTTATTTTGGTAGCTTTTTGGTTTTTGATGCGTCGTATGACAGGTGGAGGAGCTGGTGGACAGATTTTTAATATCGGAAAAGCCAAAGTTTCGTTATTTGACACAGAAAGTAAAGTCAAAATTACGTTTGAAGACGTTGCAGGATTAGATGAAGCAAAACAAGAAGTGGAAGAAGTAGTAGATTTTCTTCGTCAGCCAACAAAATACACAGAATTAGGTGGAAAAATCCCTAAAGGTGTCCTATTGGTAGGCCCTCCCGGTACTGGTAAAACATTACTTGCAAAAGCTGTTGCTGGAGAAGCTGGAGTTCCGTTTTTCTCACTTTCAGGTTCTGATTTTGTAGAAATGTTTGTCGGTGTTGGTGCTGCTCGTGTACGTGATTTGTTCAAACAAGCAAAAGAAAAAGCTCCTTGTATCATTTTTATTGATGAAATTGATGCGATTGGTCGTTCTCGTGGTGGTGGAAAACAACCGGGGGCAAATGATGAGCGTGAAAATACATTGAACTCTCTTTTGGTAGAAATGGATGGGTTTTCTACTGATGCAGGCGTAATTATCTTAGGTGCTACCAATCGTCCAGATGTTTTGGATAGTGCATTGATGCGTCCTGGTCGTTTTGATAGACAAATCAGTATTGATAAACCAGATATTAAAGGAAGAGAAGCAATCTTCAAAGTTCATTTAGAGCCTCTGAAAACGGCTCCAGAAATAGATGCCAAAAAATTAGCTGCTCAAACTCCTGGGTTTGCAGGTGCTGAGATTGCCAATGTTTGTAATGAAGCTGCTTTGATTGCTGCTCGTGAAAACAAAAAAGAAATTGAAATGATTGACTTTGAAAGTGCCATCGATAGAGTCATCGGTGGACTAGAAAAGAAAAACAAAATCATCTCTCCAGAAGAAAAGAAAATTGTTGCTTATCATGAGGCAGGACATGCTGTGGCAGGTTGGTTTTTAGAACACGCTGATCCATTGGTTAAAGTTTCGATTGTTCCTCGTGGAATTGCAGCTTTAGGATATGCTCAGTATTTACCAAAAGAACAATTCCTTTACACCATCGAACAGCTTACCGACGAAATGTGTATGGCTTTAGGTGGACGTGCAGCCGAAGATATTATTTTTGATAAAATTTCAACAGGTGCATTATCAGACCTTGAAAGAATTACAAAAATGGCATACAGTATGGTTTCTGTTTATGGAATGAATTCAAAAATTGGTAACGTTTCTTTCTATGATGCACAGCGTTCGGAGTTTTCAGGCAAGCCGTATTCGGAAGCAACAGCGCAAATTATTGATGAAGAGGTAAAAGAAATGATAGAAAAGGCTTATACATTTACTAAAGAGTTGCTTACCAAACATAGAGAAAAATTAGAAATTATTGCAAAAGAGCTTTTAGAAAAAGAAGTATTATTTCAAATTGATTTGGAAAGATTAATCGGCAAACGTCCGTTTGATAAACCTACCAATTACGAAAAACACACAAAAAATGGATTTGATGATGTTTTGGAAGGAAATTTAGATCCTTTATCTTAATAGCTTAATCAAGGTACATTTTTAGAAAATAGAAAAGCCTTTACTAATTCGTTTTAGTAAAGGCTTTTTTAATGTAGCTCATAGTTTTCAATTCTCAAAAAAAAATGGCTCTTAGTGGATTTTGGTCGGATGCTAATATAATTTTGATTACCTAATCTTTCAACACTATATAGTTTTGTTTTTTCCATAGAAGTGGGTTTGCAAACCCACTTCTATGGAAAAAGACATTTAAACCGAATAAAATTTGGTGGTATTACGCAATATTTACTATCAGTCCAATATTAGGTAAGAGTCAAAAAAATATATGTTTAAGTACCTAAGAAATAGTATTTCAAAACGTGTTTTTATTCTCTGTGTTCTCTGTAACTCCGTGTCTAACAAAAAAGCACATATTTTTGCCGTTGTTTACTCACCGACGACATTAAGCAAAAAACAAATAACTAAGCAAGATTGCAGCAATAACTCCTACACCATCAGCAATCAAACCACAACTGACAGCATATCTTGTATTTTTGATATTTACAGAACCAAAATAAACAGCCAAGACATAAAACGTAGTATCAGTAGAACCTTGAAGAGTTGCAGCTACTTTTCCAACAAAAGAATCTACTCCGTATGTCGTAAAAGCATCAATCATAAGTCCTCTTGCACCACTTCCACTCAACGGTTTCATAATTGCAACAGGTAAAGCCTTCACAAACTGCGTATCAAAACCAAAAAGAGAGATAAACCAACTGACACCAGAAATAAGCATTTCCATTGCACCCGAAGCACGAAAAACACCAATCGCAACAAGCATTGCAACTAAGTATGGAATTACTTTGATGGCAATCGAAAAACCTTCTTTTGCACCTTCAATAAAAGTTTCATAGACATTTACCTTTTTGAAGGCAGCCCAAGCAATAAAACCAACCATTACACCAAACAAAATAAAATTACTTGCAACCGAAGAATAAAGACTAATTTTTTCTTGTGGTAGCGTACTAAAAAACCAAGTAATCAAGGAAATAAAAGCAGTCAGACCACCTAAATAAGCGATAACAACAGGATGTAAGAGATTGAGCTTTTGTTTGATTCCGACAGCCAAAATACCAGCAAGTGTAGCAAAAAAAGTAGCTATCAAAATAGGAACAAAAATCTCAGCAGGATTGACTGCCCCAGCTTGCGCCCGATAGACCATAACCGAAACAGGAATAATTGTCAGTCCAGAAGTATTCAAAACCAAAAACATAATTTGTGCATTACTAGCACTTTCAGGTTTCAGATTTAAAGATTGCAGTTCTTCCATTGCCTTTAGTCCTAATGGTGTGGCTGCATTATCAAGGCCCAACATATTTGCCGAAAAATTCATAAGCATTGCACCCACAGCACCATGATTTTTTGGAACTTCTGGAAAAAGATGCTTAAATAATGGACTAACAAGTTTTGCCAACACCTCAATCGCTCCAGCTTGTTCGCCTATTTTCATAATGCCTAACCAAAGAGCCATTGCTCCTGTTAGGTAAAGCGAAATTTCGAAACCTGTTTTGGCACTTTCAAATGTACTATTGGTAATCTTAGAAAAAACCTCTATATCACCAGTAAATACTTGAAAAATAGCAAAAACAAAAGCAATGAGAAAAAAACCTATCCAAATTCGATTAAGTGCCATCTGTATTTTATATTTTTTTAGATAAATGTAAGAAGTAAGTAATTTTGAGTTGCTATTCCCTCAAAAAATAACGCTTTTAATAAGGGAAAAGTAAAAATAAGTTACAAATGTGTGTTTTATAGGTCGATTAGCGCACTAAATTAAATTTTTTGACGTATTTTTACTGGGTAATTTCTTTAAGTAGTATTTGTAAATAAAAAGAAAAAATATAGGTGTTCTGAGTTTAAAATATGAATAAAGCTATATTATTACACAAAGATTTTAGTTCTAAATACGCAATATATAGTAGCAAAATCATTCAATAAAAGATTTTAGGATTGGATTTTTTTGTTAAAACCTAACCTATAAATTAATTAAACCAACTAAAAAAATCTAGTTATTTATCAAAAAAATCAAATAGCAGCCTAAAGTTATGTAATCAGTTTATCAAAACTACTGTATAATTTGAAAATAATATCAATAAACTATTTCAACTACAACAATCTTCTATGGAGTCTTATTTTGAATTTTTTTATTCTTCCCCAAATTTTGAAGAAATCGATGCTAAAAGCATACGATATATTACCGACCGAACGATTCGTAAATCTGATGCTGCCTTAGCTGTTATTTTGGGAAGTAATACACAGACTTTCGAAATGAAAATGGAAAAATGGGACGAACTAACCCACAAGTTAAGCAGTATTTCAGGTATTATCTTTCTTTTGGCTCATACTTCTTCTAATGAAGAGGTGTACAAACAAGCCAATCAAAGCATACAAGTTTTGCAAAGGTATCAAAATGGTCTTTCTCTCAATGAAGAATTGTACAAAGCTATCAAAAAATATAGTTTATCCGATGATGCTCGTTGGCTAAAAGGCTATAAAAAGAAATTTATAAAAGAAACCGTCAGAGAATTCGAACGCAATGGCTTTGCCCTTGTACAGCAAGATAGAGATACCTTGAGAAACATGAAAGACCAATTATCTGACCTTGCTAATGAGTTTTCAAGAAATATTGCAGAGCATCAATATCAAATTATTATTTCAGAAAAAGATACAGAGGGACTTCCAAAAGACTACAAAAAACGTCATAGAATGGAAGATGGAATGTATAAAATTACATTAGATTCTCCTTCTTATCGTCCATTTATGCGTTATGCAAAAAGTGAAAAATGGCGTAAAGAGCTATATATCAAATATTTGAACAAAGGAAATCCAAAAAATACAGGTGTACTTATCAAAACGATAGCCTTACGCAATCAAATGGCGAGTTTATTGGGTTATAAAACGTATGCTCAATATGTTATTGAGGAAAGAATGGCAAAAACACCTAATATAGTTTGGAGTTTTGAGGAAGAATTAACTAAAAAAGTAAAGCCAAAAGCAGAAAAAGATTACAAAGAGCTTTTAAGTATTACAGAAGGAAAAGAAGAGTTAAGAGGCTGGGAGACAGGTTATTATAATAATATTCTTTTAGAGAAAAATTATAATCTCAATGCAGAAGAAGTAAAACAATATTTCGAACTAAATAATGTTTTCAAAGGAATTTTTATTATTTGTAAAGAGCTTTTCGGAATTGATTTTGTCAAGATGTATCATCATTCTGTTTGGCATGAAGATGTAGTTGTTTATGAAGTGCGAAAAAAGAATACTGTTGTAGGAAAAATGTATTTGGATTTGTATCCAAGACCAAATAAATATAGTCATGCAGCTTGTTTTGGTTTGGTTTCTGGAAGAGAAACAACGAGAGGCTATCAAACGCCACACGCAGCATTGGTTTGTAATTTTCCTCCTTCTACGTCTGATTCTCCTTCGCTTCTTTCTCACGACCAAGTAACAACTGTTTTTCATGAATTTGGACACGGTTTGCATCAGCTTCTGACTCAATCTCCTCTAGCAGCCTTTGCAGGAACACATGTAGCAAGGGATTTTGTCGAAGTACCTTCACAACTTTTTGAAAACTGGGCGTGGGATTATGATATTCTCAAAGAATTTGCTTTTCACTACAAAACAAGAGAAGTTTTTCCAAAAGAACTCTTCGATAAAATGGTAGCTGCAAGAAATGTAGGTTCTGGATTATTTACCCTCCAACAAATTCTGTATGGAACTTATGATCTTACATTACACGACAAATACAATCCACTTACAGACGAATCTCCAAGTGAATTATTTAATAATCTTCAACGTCAGATTACACTTACTCCACCAGTAGAAGGAACTGATTTTCCTTCTGGTTTTGGTCATCTTATGGGATATGCAGCAGGTTATTATGGCTATTTGTGGGCAAAAGTATATGCTGAAGATATGTTTTCTGTCTTTCAAAAAGAAGGATTACTGAATCCGAAAGTAGGTAAAAAATATGTAGATAAAGTTCTTTCTAAGGGAGGAAGTGAAGATGAAATGAACCAAATTAAGAACTTTCTAAAAAGAGAACCAAAACAAGAAGCATTTCTGAAATCTTTAGGTTTATAAAGATTTAAACCTACTTATTTTGTTTTTTTTATAAAAAAAGATAGCTTTGTGCAACCCTTTTATGATTCGTTGGGTCTTAATAGTGTAAGGCAAACTTGCCATTTCATCGAAAATGCGAATGTAATTGTAGTTTTATCTTTTCAGTTTGTAATTTTTAATTATTTATTGACTTATCAATTTTTTGCGCCAACTGCAATTTTATTTCATTTTCGCTAATCATAAATTAAAATACCATTTCTTGTTTGTATAAGGAATGGTTTTTTTGTGTAATCGATTTTCTATTTGAGATTTATTTTTTTGTATCTTTACTAAGAATCCATTCATTTTAAACGATTAGACTATGCCAATACTTAATCCAAAAATCGATTTAGTTTTTAAAAAACTTTTTGGCTCAGAAGAAAACAAAGACATTTTGATGTCTTTGATTAACTCTATTTTGCCCGAAGACAAACAGATAGTCAAACTTTTTATCAAAAATCCATACAATGTGTTCGATTATGCAGATGGAAAACTTTCTATTTAGGATATTAAGGCAGAAGATGAAAATGGTACTCGTTATGACATAGAAATGCAAATGAGAGGGTCTAGTTTTTATGCCAAAAGAACACTTTATTATTGGGCTAAAATGTTTGGAACTCAGTTAGACTGTATAGATGATGAGGATCAAGAAGATGATACTACTAGCTTGACCATGAATTATCCCGAACTCAAAAAATGTATTGTAATTAGTTTGATGGATTTTAATCTTTTCAAAGACGAACGTTATCATCGTTATTTTATGCTCAAAGATGCAAAAACGAACCAAACGGTCGATCATTTGGATTACTTAGATTTGTATTTTATCGAACTCAAAAAATTTAAAGGCAAATTACAACCTATCCAACCTATCTTAGACAGATGGATAACATTTCTGAATAGTGCCAACCTTTATAAAGATGATAATCTGCCTCAAGAATTATCTCAAGTAAAAGAAATCAAAAAAGCAAATGCAAGATTAGCTACCATGTATTTTACAGAAAAAGAACGTATGTATTATGAAGGACAACAAAAGAAGTTTTTAGATGACCTTTCTATTTTACAAGAATATAAACAAAGAGAAGAAGAGGCTACAAAAAGAGAAAAAGAAGCTAGAAAAAAAGCTGAAGAAGCTAGAAAAAAAGCCGAAGAACAAAAAGCTAAGGCAGAGAAAGCAGATAAAGAGTTAAATCAAATGAAAATACAAGCAAAGTCGGATAAAATTAGGGTAAACGCACGAAAAAAAAATGTACTCGTTTAAAGCAAATCAAGCTAGTTTTTAACTTTGCAAATTGAATTTACTCTGATAGTTAAAGTGTGTT
>Ga0100385_1003651_pt1 | contig 13624 bp, 8 predicted proteins | sample CryGeymeta201509_FD_81543 | JGI IMG/M metagenome (GOLD analysis project Ga0100385, IMG submission 81543) | Groundwater microbial communities from Crystal Geyser aquifers in Utah, USA - Crystal Geyser metaG 2015-09 | ecosystem: Environmental > Aquatic > Deep subsurface > Groundwater | place: USA... | reverse complement strand
TAGATAAGGAAAGTATTTTGAAGCTCTAATTTAGGACCACTTTATAATGAGGATTACTTAATATTATTCTTTGATAAACATCATAAATAAGATTCATAAAGCTTCGCCAAAGCAGAAAGTTTCGGCATTCGTTTCCTCGGAGACCTTTCTATTCAACCCTTTTCTGTCATTTTTCTGGTCACTGAGGTATGATGTTTCAATGTTGATTGCCAGATTAGATTTTATGAATTCAAAATAATATTTATTACAAGCGAAGGCCCCTTTTACATAGAAACTCCCTACTTTCTTGCCAAGGTTATAGTTCCATAGTTCAATCTTCTCGACTGGCTCTTCAGTGTTAATTTCGAAAGGTTAACCGTTGTAGAAAATATTATGGATTCTGGTTGTTGCGGTTATTTCCTACTAGTGATAGGTTACAAAGTAAAAGTCAGTCAAGTTGTACCCTATTTTCATGGCTTTCAAGTCTCTGGCTTCAAGTTTGATGCTGTAATGGCAGTTCATTGGAAATTAATAATCAATTATGAATATTCCAATCATTTTATGATTTACCTATAGAAGTAGCATAAACAACTACCGTTTCCCCAAAGAGGCTACTCCCCAGGTTCTCAACAGAGACATACATATTTGATTGCCATCTCCGAATAATATGCCTCTGATGACAAATCGTAATTAATGCAGTGAAGTTTATGATGGTAACGGCGACTGAACATCAAAAAATAAGTCTTTTTTGCTCGCTTTATTTCAGTCGGACTCTTTTTTCTAAACTAAACTAATATCTTTTCGTTATTCTATATTTTGAGTGATGGTGTATTCTAATTCTTCACGTAATGACGAATGAACAAAATAAACTCCATTCTAAAGAAGGAAGAATTGTATTGAAATCGTATTGAGCCTTATCGAATATTTATTGGTAGTGTTTGCATTCCAACTAAAATATATTCGGGATGACAGATAAATATAATAATGAGCACCTCTAGATAGCTCTATGCGAGAAAATATCACCTTCCACATCACAATTCCACACAGATCCATCAGGCTCTTCAACTCATTCAACAAAAAAGGCAGCAACTGATGCAAAAAGAACACAAACAACATGAACATGAATGCTCTTTGCCCCTTATCCAACCAAATGTTCTCAAAAATAATGCCAAGACCAGCTAGCCATCAGAATATAGCAGTTCTGATAATGAGAATCAACCTGAGCAGAGTCAGATATTCACCAGATCTCCTGTGGTTAAATATAAGACCATGCTCCAGGAAACAAATGCTGAGAGTTAACACGAAGTCACTCCAACCATACATAATGCTACATTGGATAGTACAGTAGTCAATCTGAAGATAAAAACAACGGCTCCAAAGTTGCATATCAATCATTTCAAGTCAGAACACCATAAAGTTCATCGAAAATCATACACAAAAAATGAAACAGAACATCGGAATTATGAAAAAGCTCTCAAAACTACCGAGCTTATCAGTAACGCTAAGAAATAGTTTGTCCAGTCTTTAACATGCATTCCTAAGTAAATCAAACATAGAAATGAGGCAACACTTGATCTGACTCTCAACAACTTGTAAGTATTCAATCCTTTCTTCAGCAGAAATCACAGAATTGTCAATGTCTGTCTGCTGAAGGTTGGAAAGATAGTATTCAAGCAAAACTCTATCCTTTACAAAATCGGAGAGTAGTCTTCAGTATTTTATATCATTTTGAGTGGAAGAGTAAAACTAATGAATGGAAATCTTAAACGAGTATGTCAAACTGGGGAAACCATTTTAGAATAAGTTATCTATGAAGAGAGGTTGAAAAAGATAGGATTGTAGAGAGCTAAGGCTGTAGGTAAAGTATGGCTATTGGAGATTGGTATGGAGCAGTTGAAGAGCATGAGAGAGGAAATGATTCGACATAGATTCAAGCAAGAAATGCATGAAATGTAATCCTTAATCAAAAGGAATCACATTGTGAAGAACTGGCTCAGAAACAAAATGAAAAAAGAGGCCTAACTATGATATTGTGTTGACTTTTTTGAAATTAGAGCAAGAAGAAGGGCATGAGTACTAGTATAGGACATTCTACTGTGGGTAGGTTGTATTCTACAGTGGAGCTCAGAAGTAGTTAACTTTAAGGAGAGTTTACAAAAGTAGCTTAATTTACGCCCAAAAGTGTCATGTATTCCAAAACTGTCATTTATTTATCACTGCGTTTATTTTCCAAGAAACACAATATATTTCCTTGAGTGAACCTAATTTGCGATAGTAGCTGAAGATGGAAGATAGTGAATAGATAGATATATTTCCCGATGGAACGTTACTTCAAATAATTTAGTTACATAGTATGACGTTTATCCCTTATAATTAGAAAAATACCAGAAAATGAATCATTTAATCAACAGAGTCTTCATGTCTATGGCTAGAACACCTATGATCAAGTTCTTAGGACCTAGGGATCAACTCAAAAAGCAACCAGAGTTGGCACCAACTCCAATTCCAAAGCCTCAAACTCAAACATCATCTCACAAATTTGTGCCTCTAACAAGCGGAACCCCCCTGACCAGGCCATCAGTCTTCTATCCTAAACTTTAGGATTGGCAGATTGATGCCATCAACGAAGGCGGCGTGATGCCCAAGAAGGCTATAAAGGTTAAGCCTATTAAACTACGCCTTTGATCTTATCTAACCATAACAATAAATAGACTGTTTTTTCTTGAAGTTAAATGCAGAAGAAGTGCTACAAATTCAAAAGTCATCATTTTTTGTTATTTATCTTGAACTTTGACAAAAAATTGCTTGTCCTCTGAACCATATGATTATAATTCCATCTGCTCCCTTTTAAATCTCCTTCTTATTTTTTTGCCTCATCTTCTGCCTCTTTTTGCTGGACAAGCTTTTCATTAATTCTTTGATACAGCTTCTCGATGTTGACCTTCCCATACTTGTCGTATAGTTTTAGCCCTATTTCTATAATTTTAACAACATTGACGTCCCTTAATTTTTGAATTGCTGGGAGAACATGAGCAAACTATTCGTTCATAATAATCGATTTACGGTACTTGAGAATGGCTATACAGCAGCAATAGAGGAAGAAATAGCGCTTATATCCCTCGAAAGATAACATTACATCCCATAGCTTCATTGTTTCATACAGCCCAAATTACTGAGCTAGGAGCAAAGCGAGCCACCTGAAGCTGTAATACTATGGAATTATTTTCTAAGATTAAAACCTGCTCCAGAGGTCGTAGTCAACAACCTTCAGAAAACGATTGAGAAAGCGCATCCGACCTGTTATTCCATGCTAGGAATCATCCATATCCTTGATATGCATATCGATTAGGAAGGTCATCAGGGAGGCGAACATGAAAAATACCTCAGATTACGAATAGATGCTAAATTGTTGGAACTCGAGATAGTATAGAGGGGCCAGAATTTAGTTCATCCTTAAATATTTAGAGGTTTACCCCTGAACATATCGGACAGTGGGATTTATGCGTCCCCAAATGTAAAGAATGCGGCTCAAAACATCTGAATTTTTTGTGGGTCTTTGTAGGTAAATAGTCGTATGATCTATTTTCTTTTGAAAAAAGTTCAGGATAGAGTGTGTACGTCTGGTGTCTAGTTCTATTTCGCTCCAGAGTTGGAGGTCGAAGTTGTCCTTGATGTTAAGAAGATCATCTTCATCAATGTATTTACCCATGAACTTATCGGTAAGGGAACGGTAGAGTTCGAGATTGGACTTTTTTGTGGAAAGCCAGAGTTCAGGATTGAGGGGCAGGGTATCGAGTAATACTGATTCGGGTAGATATATGCATACATTTCCAAATAAGCGAACGCAAGGAAGGAGCCTCTTCGAGGTGGCCCAGCCGTGAAAATTCCTGGATGACTTTTTTATCTGGCCGGCTCAGCAGTACTTCCAAAATGTTGACTATCTATTTCTGTACGTTGTGGTCTAACAAGTTGAAGTTTGGTATCAGCTCTGTCTTCAGCGTATGAATCTCCACTGGTTCGTTCTCTTCGAAGTTCATATAAATATCAAAACTATCTCTAAGTTAGCATAATATAGCACGACATCATCAATATTACTCGATTAGCATCTTGTCCTCCTCCTCATACTCGTCCAACTCAAAACCGACAAGAAGGTTTGGTACTGAACAACTTTTGCAGAGAAGCTGCTTACGATCACGCTACCGTTTGAGTTCTGGAGAATCACATATGTATTCTCCCCATTTCTCAACATCACTTCTTAGCTTTTCATCAAACTTCTTGTATAGATCGATATCTGACTCGAAATATTGCTGAACTTTCTTGGCATATTATTTTAATCTGCCTTCAGTGATAAACCGTAGCCCTTGCCTTTATCCCTCCTCATAGTACTTTTGATGGTGGGTAGCGTAGCGGCAGTAATGGGAATCGTATTATGCGAGTCTCAGGGCAAATATTGAATTTTATGCATAGAGGAGAGTAACTTTTTTTTCTAACTTTTCGAGACTTCTCTCATAAATATCCTTAATACTGATAAGCTCTTAATTTTTTTCAATCGCTTAGTTTAGTGCTTCCTCATGTAGCTCCTTACTTAGCTTTTCTTTCTTCAACAATCTTATCAGCTCTTTGTTAGGCTCGGTTTTCTTTTTCTTGTCTTTGCTCTCCTTCAGTTATTTTTCCTGTTCAGTAACTATCTAATTGCACCTGTAAATATTTTGCATAACTTCATCAAGTTTGCTCCTATTTTCTGCCTCATAGTTAGTGAACGAGTCTTGTACTTCTGGATACCTCTCGAACACTTAGTTCTTCATAGCCTCATAGATAAGGTAATCTTTCATGATCTTTTCATATTAGTTGCGATAGAAATTTTTCTCTTTGAGAATTTAAGTGATGAACTCGTTTATATGTCTCTCCCCGATTTCTTTCTTGAAGTTGCTAAGCTTGTCATCCATTGAGTTTTCACCAAGATCCTCATATTTCTTGAGACGGGCCACCACCGAACTGAATGAATCTTCCTTGTCATGCAGATATTTCCTCAGGTCGACCATCTTATTCTCGAATTCACCCATCCTTTCGTTATAAAAACGTCTGTCTTCCAGTCTCATTTGCTTTTACATCACGAGTACTGCATTGATGGATTGGTATTATTCGTAGTACTATTGTGCTTGTTTGGAGAGAGTATCTACCTGCTTCATGAGGGTGTCAATGGTCTCCAGATTGGGACCGGTGTCGTTAATTGTCCTCAAGGTTTATTTATTGAGCTGCAGGTTTTGCTTGAGATCCTCCAGGTAGTGATCCCTCTTGAGTCTTTCCCTCTAGAGGAACTATATTTTGTTCTTTTGCGTCTCATTAGCTATGAGAATTTCTTAGATGTTGCTGACGTAGTTATCCTTCATGGATCAATAATAATATCAAATATTATGGTAGTATAGCCCATAATAAAGGACTTAAGGAAAAACTGTAGCCAATCAAAGAAAAGTAATGATAGAGGTTGGGACGAAGTTTGATATATTTTAATATTAAAATGGTTACGGATATTCTGGACTATCGTAACGGAAAGTACCAGGGTCCCACAACATCCAATCATCAGCGTCACGGGCTTGGTATTTTTATAGATGACGACCTCACATTCTACATTTCCCAATGGAGACAGAGCAAACTCAATGGGCCTACCCTGATCTATCTCACTCATGGAAAGTATATCTATGGAGAATGGAAAAATAATGAACCTCATGGTCTAAATATTTACAGGTCAGGAGACACAGTCCTATTGGGGAAGTTCAAAGATGGTCTCCCTGCCGAAAAGTGTCTAATGATATTCGAGAGAGAAAACTTTGCCTGTATAATAAATCATGTAGAAGGCCAGGAGTGGACAGTTGGCAACAGTGGAACCATCAACAGTCACTCTGTACTGCTGTCCTTTATAAGCAAGATGGGCATTTCTGTACCTGACCACTATTTTTCACTGACTAAATTTGCTAGTTCTCTCACACACCGCAATAAAGCGATCAAAATGTTCCCTTGCCCCAATAATCACTGCTATTTTGGCTTTGTCAATGGGTTGGGTATCATTTTCAACTCCAACAATGGAGTGGTATCGGTAGGATGCCACCAGAAGGAATCTTTATGTTAATTTGGAGGAAAATTTTAGGGGATGAACAGTGCCGAAGAGGGTAACTTTGAGCCATAGGGATAAACAATCAAGTACAAAAGGATCAGGCCGGCTGGCAAAATCAACAATATTTTCCAAGACATCCACAAGAAAAGCATCAATTTTTTCAACTAATACTTTGACTCTAGATCGAAAATATTCACTCATATCGAATAATTGCTCAGAGATAAAGTGAGATAAATCAGTGAGACTGGTTTGATGAATCAACACATAAGGGGTTCTATCGAGGAAAGTTTGTAGTTCAGATAGTATAACGAAGAATAAAGTTTCAGGAATTATTAGAATCGATAAAAAATGTATTCTCCTAAAAAACAAATAAATACTGACAAATCACCTTCCAGGCAGTGCAGCAATGGATCTTACAGATCTCCATTAGCTCAGAAAACCAACAACACATCATCAATGAAAAAAGCTTTAACAAATTGTCCGTAAACCAATACCGAAATCGCACAGCCTAAATAGTTTAAAATAAGTAGTTAAGACCTGATAACTAATCGCTAAAGTCCCTACATTCAACCTGCCAGTAGACACACCAATAAAAATACTTAAAAGTAGCTGAGTCATGCTGGAAGTGAGTTAAAATTACTTTCAGAGTTTAGTAGAAAAGTTTACCTTGAAAAGAACAGTTAGCAAGAGGAACGAAACACTAGGAAAAAGTAATAGGTAGAGACAAGCCAGAAGAGTCCTACTTTTAAGCTTTTGCTTGATTAAATGTAGCATAAATATAAGAAAAAGCAGCCTACAAAGGTGGAAAAGAAATAAGATGGTCCTTCTTCGCAATCGAAATAGAGATCACAAACTCTGACGAGAACCAAGTCAAGCGAAAGAAAATCCATAGCCAGGCCAAGTTATGAGTAAATTGAAGATAGAAGAAAGCGAGTCCTACAATAATTTTAAAACAACATTATTGTCAAAAAGTAGACTATCAACTAAGAGGTTTCAGGGCATAATTCTAGATAGAGCAGATAAAGCAATTTTGGATATGTACCCCTTTCCATATCCACTCGAAGCAATTAAAAAGTCAAAGCACCTATCTAACCTAAAAGAAAAGAGACTTAAGCCGGAATCCATCCTAATTTCAAGAGAAAACATGTACAAAAAGAAACCAATGAAAATGTTTATCCATTAAAAATGAGATAGACCCATAAAAAATAAGCCAAACCTTAAGGTGAAGCTTTGAGTTGCTTCAAAAAACAGACAGAGGAAAAGATAAATCCTGAACCAATTCGATCTTCTCATAAATCAGGCATACATTCTCATCAATAATCGACACAGTCAATGACATCAAACCCTATAAGCAGTGTAAGTCCTAGTCGCCAGAAGAAGACCTATGTCTATTTGTTTGAATGATACTTTGATAATTATTTAGCTATCTGTTACTATCAGCATTTACTTTGGACCTCTATTCTTACTCTTTGTTTGTAATTATTAGTCAGCATGAGTAGCACAAATGCAACCTCTGACATGTTCCTAAAAAATATCTCCTCAGCCACTAAGTCCAATGCCACTGTCGCATCTACGTCTTCTTCTGTGAGCAAGAGTAACAAACTGCCACCCAATGCAAAAGTGGTTGGAAACTATCTCTTGGGTATTTTTTTGTATAACGCAGGCAAAAATATCGGGCAAGGTACCTTTGGCAAGGTCCACCTAGCCATGCATCTTCCAACTAACGAAAAAGTGGCAATAAAATTGATAGACAAAAAAAGCATGCGCCCAAAGGATGTTTTACGAGTCAAAAATGAGATCGCAATTTTGAGCTAAATTCGCCACAGAAACATTATGCACCTCTACGAGATCATATAAACTGAGAAAAGTCTATTGCTAGTCACTGAGTATCTTGAGAAAGGATAATTATTTAGGCAAATCATTTAGCAAAAAAAGTAAGGATGATCATATTGAAGGCTCAATTAAGAGCAGGCTTGCCGATACTTTCAGCAGATCATCGGTGGAGTGGAATATTTGCATAAAAATCGGATAGCACATCGAGATCTCAAGCCATAAAACATTCTCATTGACTATGACCAGCAACTTAAAATCATTGATTTTGGCCTCAGCACACAGTATGCCAAGAACAAGGAGCTAAAGACATATTGTGGATCTCCTTGCTACGCTGCTCCCTAAATTATCGAGGGAAAAAATGCCTACAATCCCATATCGGCTGATTTATGGAGCTGCGGGGTTATTCTGTTCGCCATGATCTGTGGTCACCTTCCCTTCTGCGATCCTGACACTCATACCCTCTATAAGAAAGTGATTGCTGGCAATTATAAAATTCCTCCCTACGTGAGTGCAGCGGCCAAAGATCTGATATAAAATTTACTCTTGAAAGTCCCTTCCAAGAGGATGACAATATCTGAGATCCGCAATCATGAATGGTTCAATTTAGTGTAGCCTTCTAAGTCATATGGCATCATGAAAGGCGATAGGCTGAGAATCGACTATAGCTTGATACAAAGGATGCAGGAAATGAACATGACTTCTGATAAGACTGTCGATTGTTTGAGCAATGGATAGGTCAACAAAGAGACAGCTTCTTATTACATTTTCATGAAAAAATTAGTGAAGAATAATTAAAAAATGCCAGCTTACATAGCTTCAGATTGTTTCGATCCTACCTTCATCTAAAAATTCACTGAAAAAGAAGGCATTGAGAAAGATACTGAAGAGATGAGCCCTCCTCCAACGCTCTTATAATCTCTTCATGGACCGTAAATGACTGACTAATCTGAATAGGTCATGGCGGGAAGCTCACCCGTCTGGTATAAACAGCTTTCTCAGCAAGAGGAGAAATAAATGGACGAAATAGAGCTGAGGCATCTGTCTTAAAGCATTATTGGCTTAGTGATGCCTGATATAAAGAAAAAGCATCAGATAACTGAGCTTTTCGAGTCAGGCTCAGGAGTTTAGAATAAGCTGAAGAATGCTCTTCAAAATAGGAAGGAGGATCAATTTTATGCCAATAACAAGAAGAATAAGAAGAGTGTCAGGAATATACAGCTTCTTAATCAAACATAATTGTAACTTGTATAGATTAGTGCTGGTGTGATGAGCGATAAAAATAGAAAAAATAACCATTCATCAGCAAAAAATGCTGACAAGAAAGATATAAGAGTGAGGTCGATGACGAAGAACACCAAAAGATCTTTCTCTGTCAAGGAGCCCAGCAACCCAAATCCTCAACACTGGACCAAAAGATAGCAGAAGATGAACAAGGATCTATAGATATTGATAAATAAAGCTGGCGCTAGATTCACCAAGAAAATGCTACCTTATCTCACTCTCATCAAAGACAATCGACTGAAGTAGAAAATCAATCTCATCAAACACAATTCACTGCACCCGCATTTAAGGCCTGTTAATAAACATGTTACAAAATGATTATCTTCAATATGTCACAATGTCATCATCAATATTTGCTGCCTGGTGGAATGATCGACTCCTCATATAGCTTGCCCCTTATGAAGTGCTTATCATTATCTACATAAACATTGGCTGTCAACTATGATAGCTACACATCAGGATCTGCCTGAGCCTGCCTGATGGCCTCCTTGACCTCTTCAATCGCGTCTTCTTCGAGTGCCTGAGTAAAAGACTAAATACCTCGAGCTATTAAGCGGTTGCCAAATTGGTATGAAGTGCCATATCTCGAAGAGTTAGGATAGGGTCTTTGGTTTTTCTATAATCTTGAACTTCCTCTCTTTTTCTATAAGAGATTCCAGGGTCAGACATAGAGTGACCGTGGTATCGATAGCAGCTTATTTCGATGAAGAGCGGCCCATTGTCGATGGCGTAGTCTTTGGCCCATCTAAAGGCCTCTCTCACTTCAAATACGTTGTTACCCTCAAACCTGATACCGGGGATCACGTCACCTCTCTTGTAAAATTCGGTATTCATGGAGGACCGAACAACTGAGGTTCCCATACCATACTTATTGTTTTCGCAGATGAATAGAGCAGGCAAGTTCCATAGCTTAGCCATGTTAGCAGCCTCATAGAGTTGTCCCTGGTTGGCGGCACCATCACCGAACATGATGCTTGCTACATTATACTTGTTCTTGTATTTGAGAGCAAATGCCAAACCAGCACCAACTGGAATCTGAGCACCTACGATACCATTTCCTCCATAAAAATTTGTTGATTTTTTGTAGTAATGCATAGACCCTCCTTTTCCCTTAGTGGCACCGTTGCCCTTGCCTAACATTTCAGCCACAATCTGTCTAACAGAGTATCCTCGCTTGTAAGCCTGACAGTGTATACGGTAAGCTCCAATAAGAGGATCATCGAAAGTGAGAGCAGCCTCCATGCCTTCAGGGATTGCTTACTGCATAAAATAAAAGGTACCTGACCGTCGTAGAGGTGGCAGAACCCTCTGATTTTTTTGCTCTTGTAGAGAATATCACATTGGATTTCCATGTTTCTCATGATGCATAATTATCTGAAATGGGCAAGAAGGTCCTTGCGAGTGACTGTGGTCTCAAGAGGAATGGAATCTTCTTTTAAGAGATAGTAGTCAGGTTTCCTCTGAATATCACCAAAGCTACCAGCTCGATCTTGCCTTCAGTCTGAACACTGAATGCATTGAGAGTTCTCCTGAGCAGTCGAATCATCTTTTATAATCAATAAATATCAAATCTTCACAAACTCTCATCATCGACCTTAAGTTACATACGACTTCAGTCATAAACAATACATTAGGACACATCGATGGAGATCGGAAGTAATAATATTAAATTTTCCTCAATACAATGACGAATACTTTTCTGAGACCGTTGGCCGTGCATTACGTTGATGCATTCGAGAAAAAATGTCAAACATAATAAATACCTGCTAAGTTTCTTCCGCAACCTGACAACTACAAGAAAAGAACAAAAAAGTAGGAAACAGATCAGGATTCATTGTCGATTAATCAGGTTCTCCAAGAGGTTGCCTCTCCCCATATTCAAGAGCAGACCAGAAAGACCATATACACTATACAGTAAATGACTGAACCCATAGTATCAATGCAGCGACTTGATAAAGATAAATCAACAAAAAGAGGCAAAACGATCAAGGTAAACTCGAACCCTTCATACGATATGATATGCTGCCAAGCTGAACCTGAATAGGCATAAATTTGTGAGAAATGCTTCTAGGCACTGTGCCCCAACTGTCTTGATGACATTCAACAGGTTCGTACTCACACGAGATGTCTGCAGAAGTTGTGTGCTGATTGCAAGGGAACCTTAAAGATAGATTTTCCCAACTACACAATTAGAAACTATCCGATAAACCTAAAAAATTTCACAACCTTGCACTTCTACGGCTGTACTTGTCCGTAGTGCACCAAAGGGTGATATTTATCTACTCTCTATGGCAATAATACAACTATCAGCATTGAATATATGTACCGATAAAAGGTAAGTCAGAGTCGAGGTAGAGCGAAACCATCACAAGGCAAAAACTATCCCTGAGGAATCTCCTCAATATGGATCTTGATCAGCAATTTAAGTCGCCTACTTTCAACTCCCGACCTCAGACTAGTAAACAATCGTATATGCAGTGTACAACCAGAGACAACTTAAAATGTTCACAGAGGAGCGGGCTCAGCTGATGACTGAAAACAAAATGAGAAGAGGAATAAGTCAGCAACTCACGAGAAACCGTGCCCTTAATAGTGAAGGCGAGGACAAGACATAACGTAACAAACTAAAACATACACTTGGAAAAATAAATTTATTAGCAGAAGGAGCTATAGTTGTATCGGAGGAGGAGCGTATTTCTTCAATTTATTCTTTTTTGTATTCGCTTTCAAGGTATTTTGCAATTAACTGAGGTATGTTTAACCCTAGCAAGGTACAATAACTGCCACTCAGGACCGAAAATTTCTACAAAAAAGCATTTAGTTACATTCACTAGTCTTTCAGTGAAATCGTTTACATCAAAAATGTTAGCTGGAACAAGGAGGAGCTCGAGTATGTAGCAGAAAAAACCAAATGCGACATTCTTAGTATAAATTGTCTTAAAACTAGTTAAAATTATCAATGGGGTGAAATAAATTTCATTCAAAGAAGTAGTAGATGAGCTATACTTTTAACTCTGTCGACAGTTGCAAGAAAAATAGGATTTTGTCCAAGATACATCTTCGAAGCAATCAGATCTTCAACTCAAGCTGGAATAGAAGAACTAGCTGCTAAAAAAGTTGTCAAGTCAGGTTCACTACTACGAAAATCATCCATCAAAATAACAATACGGATACATCACAGACTTATAGAGCAAGGTGTCATTCCTTGAGAAAGACCTCAAACAGGCCAATGGCCACATCAAATAATTATAGGACAGTGAAGAGTACCTGAAACAGTACACGAACATGCTCAACGAAAGAGTAGAGGAGCTGAGAGCTAAGCTATATGAGTTTGAAATCTAGCAGTTTTCCAACCTGAAAGAGGTGGAAGGAAACTCTGAACTGAAGCTGTTTGAGCAAAATGTCGATGTACTCAAAGATCTGATTCACAAAGGCGCCTTGAGAATGGCCAGCATGAGAGAGTAATACAATAAGGTGGAGGCTTACAATCAGCAATTGTTGGGTGAAAGGAGTGTACTGGCCAAACGAGCAGCAGTAGGATTTGCCTAGCTGACCCCTAGGCCCAATTACCAGGCTATATTCAAAGACAACGGTGTCGACATGGCTACTCTTCTTCCCTAGAATCAAAAGCCCTCTACATAGTAGCTATTTACTTCATTACTAAAATGTTTCAGTAAAGTCTATAAGAGTCATGTCAATAAAAGACCATCAACTCTCTCCCTTGAGTTAGACAGTCCTATACTATCAACTGAGCTACAGCCACACAAGGATCCTGGGAAAATGATTTTAGACGAACTTGATAAAACTCACAAGCAAATGAAGAGAGTTGAGGTGCTATCGATCGAGGTGCACAAAGGCTACACTCGGTCCAAGGAGGAAAAGTAACAAAAGAAGAACAAGAAAAAATGATGTGTGAATTGGTAGGATTATAATAATATCATGGAGTAGAGAAAGAAAGTAATTGTCGTGGGAGCCAACGGAAATATTTCCAGAGAGATCATTCCACTTCTCATCAAAAAATACTAGGTATACTCGATAGTGAGGTCACCTCCTGAATTCGCTATCAACTCAATCTACCTCAAGTTCATCGAAGGGGATGCCCTTTCAGGATAGATATGGGACTAATGGTTGGGAGGCATGGATGCTGTGGTGAGCTGCTTTGGCACTAGGAAGGAAGAAGATGTCAATAATCATCTCCAGTTCATCAAACTTCTGATTGACAAGATGAAAAACAAGGTATATCCAATTTTTATTCAGGGTGTTAAGAGACTCATCAGCTTCTTTAGTCATGGAGCATTCAAAGACAAAAATGGTTCTCATGTTTATCAAAAAGAGGAATATGTCGATAAATAAAGAGCCAAAGTACAAGCTGACTGTATTTCTGCAATTTAATAATGCGAGCTCAACTATACTGCTCTA
>Ga0100385_1003646_pt1 | contig 13634 bp, 8 predicted proteins | sample CryGeymeta201509_FD_81543 | JGI IMG/M metagenome (GOLD analysis project Ga0100385, IMG submission 81543) | Groundwater microbial communities from Crystal Geyser aquifers in Utah, USA - Crystal Geyser metaG 2015-09 | ecosystem: Environmental > Aquatic > Deep subsurface > Groundwater | place: USA... | reverse complement strand
TCGCTTTCTGGAAGAGATTATTTTCTATACCAAACAGCATATCTGGCTCCGCACCAGTCTGTGGTCGACGCTGTTCATCTTCGTCGGACTCGTTCTCTCGAATTTCACGCTGTTTCACGCACTTGGAAGCACGGTACACATCCTCCCTTTTGCAAGCGTGATGTTTCTCGTAGCAATCGTTTCATCCGTACCGCTTTCTATCAATAACATCGGTATCAAGGAGTGGGCGTATATCACCTTCTTCGGATTGATTGGTGTGAGTATTGAAACCGCTGTTACTGTCGCCCTCCTTTCTCGTTTTATCCAAATGCTTCTCTCATTCATCGCTCTCCCACATTATCTCGCCAGTCGTGAGAAATAATTTTTTTCTTTACTTAGAGGTCGAACCTCTAAGTAGGTTTTTGAGTATTAAATAAAATGGAAATGAAAAGCCCGAGGAATCCTGGATAGGTTTCTTCGGGCTTCTTTGAACTTGGATCGACTTTCGATGAAGTCGCTTGCAAGATTTTCTTCACAGTACTTAGAAGTTCGACTTCTCAGTTGAACAGTGGGGCGTATGCAAGCGGACCATATACTGTCCGTTCGCATAGACGAAGGCGTAGTTTCCATCGGTGATTTCCTGGCGGATGCCGACTGGAGATAGTTCCTGATATAAGAACGCTAACACCCCATCTTCTTTGCCACCGACGATCATTCCGGTAATGGGTGTCAATGCTTTCACGAGATGAATGGCGAACCATCGTGTGAATGTATCGCTTTCATCGTCCGACAGCGGAAAGTTCGTGAGCCGAGCAGGGCTGGCACATTCGGCACTGTGGATTGCTGAACGGATGGCTGACAAGATGGCTTCTTCCACCTTTGGTCGGAGATTGTTCAGATGATGAAGTGGAGACCATCTTTTCATATTTTTCCTGTTGCTCACGTAGATGTCAGTGAGTAGCTGAAGGAATTTGTCGCTCGGGAATACCCCGAGTTCATTTTCGATTGCGGTTTTTTGTGTCATTTCTTTCTCCTTAGAGACTATTTTCCGTCAAGCAGACTGTTCCAGGTTTTCAGTTGTTGTATCTGTATGGTTTGTTCTGACTTTTCTCTTTTTTGCACTTCAGCGGGTAATATGCGTATCTTTCCATCATCAGGAGTGAGTGTATAGACAGTCAATGTGCCGAATTTTTTCTCCTCTATGATATTAAAAGCTTTTTCTATACCACGCGTACCATCTGTGGGATACTGGATCAGAAAATAATTACCTTCTGCGTAGAGAGTGTCATAACTGATGGAATCAAAATAGGCTATGCCCCGTCTGTTCAGATGATACCAGAACATCGGATCATACTCGTGATAGGTGCTGATATAAATCGGGTAATGATTCCCTGTCTGTTTCGACACGAGGTAGTCAGTAATAACGAGTTGTTCTTGGAGTGTCAGACGCTTGTCATTTGGGAAGATGTCTTCGGTTTCTGTGATGACGGCATTTTTCGTCGGGTCGTTCAGTTGGAGGAAATGACCCCCGATGCGTGTCAGATTCGGAATGAGAAGGATGAAAAGGATACTGATAAAAAAGATATTTCGCGAAGCACTTCTTTCGGGCTGTAATTTCTCCAGAAGGAAACCGAGAAGAATAATGGTGACCGGTGCGATGAGGAGATAAAAGCGCGGATAGATCTGGAAATTGCTCGAGAGGAGGGAATAGAAGTACGCGAAGGGAATGCCTACCCACAAGAGTACCAGCACAAGGAAGTCTTTCTTGTCTTTCATTTTCTCTTGTATGATATTTCGTACGAGAATGACTGCTTGCGTACAGAAAAGGATGATAGCCAATATGCGCCAAGGAAGATTGGCATCGTTTTGAAAACCGTATGCTTTGAGTCGTCCACCGGTGATACGGTCGATGCCGGAATTGACGAAGAAATATCCGGAGGCGGTGTATTGCACATCGAGTATCGATTTACGGACGAGGCCTCTCAGAGGGTCACCGGATTTGGAGAGTTTTTTGAGAAAGAAACCGATGTTTTCGCCACCTGTATTGATATCGGATAATATCATCGGAGAATAGATGAGTGTGACGATGCCGAGCGCTATGACCCACGTTTTCCAAGCAAATCGCGGGCGTTTGTAGAGCAGGAAAAGGAGAGTGATAGTCGGGATGGTAAAGAAGGCATTGAAGTGGATCTGCGAGGTGATAGTGATGGCTGTTGTCGCTATCAGGAACCATCGGTCACGTTTTGTTTCTGTTTCTGAGACAGAGCGCAAGAGGGCATAAAAGGACAGGAGTATAAGAAAAGGTAGGACATTCGGACTCCACGAAAAACGTCCGTAGAGCACGAGGTAGACCGACATCGAAAAGAGAGCTGTAAGCGCAAGCGATAGTGGTGTGCTGAAATATCTCTGGATGAAGATGAAGAAGAGGGGAATAGCGAGAATAGAGAGGATGAGAACCAGCATCGCGTGACCAGTGGGAGTATTGCCGAAGATGAGGGCACTTCCGTACTCCATATAATAGAATGCCGGACCGAGACGGAGTGCTCGACCACCTCCGGCAGTCGGACCGAGGAGCGGGAGATTGCCGATACCATTATCGACTGCTTCAGAAACGATACGGGTGTCGTAGGACTGGTCTATTTCGAACAACAGCCAGTCTGAGAAGTGGTAGGTACGGAGAAAAATACCGATGAGAATAATGGCGGTCAGGATGAGAACTGTCTGTCTGTTTCCTTTGTAGAGGGTGATGAGAGACGCGAACATCGCTTCGTGTTTCTACCGGGTTAATAAAGAGGTATCATTCTCTTTGCTTTTGGGTATGACTATTTTTCTCTCCTCAGTAGAGAAACCGCTGTCTGAAATATCGATATTGGAGGATGTGTCTCCTCTGATGGAGAGGCAAATCGGGGTGCGGAGCGGGCAGGGTGTGGTATGGATATCGATGCTGGTACTATTTGTTATGGAGAAAAGCGGATCATCAAATTTGAATGTCAAGTTCACATTTCGGAAGCTGATGGTATCGGTATTGGAGAGCTCTGCACCGTCTCGCGTGCTGTAAAGCGTTATATTTTCGAACGAAACATTGCTTACGGGAAGTTCAGGAAGACCGTCGACAGTAATGGTTCTGCGAGTTTTCTCAGCGGAAATGTTTTTCAAATGAATATTTCGGAAGAGCGGTAATGCGGTGCTATCGATTTTGAAAGGGAATCCGTAAGCGGTCGTTATCTGGATGGCTCCGATACTCACACTTCGCATTTGCATATTTTCTACCCAGATATTTTCGACGATTCCTCCACGTCCTTTGGTTGCTTTGATGCGGAATCCGAATTGCACTGAATTGATAGTAGTATCGTGTGCGAAGACATTGCGTACGTCACCGGACATCTCGCTTCCGATAGCGATCGCTCCATGAGCCTCTTTGATGATGTTGTTGCGGATTATAACATTCTCAGTCGGGATATGGAGTCGCATACCCTCCCTATCCCGACCAGACTTGAGGACGATGGCATCGTCACCGGTACGGAACGTAGAGTTTTCGATGAGTACATTTGAAGAAGAATCGACAGCGACGCCGTCGGTGCTCGGGCCTGGATCAGTCGCGATATCGACACCACGCACGATGACATTGTCGCTATAGACAGGATGGATGGTCCACATCGGTCCATTGACGATGCGTATATTTTCGATAAGTACGTTATGGCAACGGATACATTCGATAAAAGCCGGACGTAATCCCTGTTCTTTCGTTCCGAAGACTCTCTCCGTAACTGGAATAGCATTATCACCCATAGCGTAGAGAGTTCTGATGGATGAACTGCCGTGAGCCATAATCTTCCACCATTCCAATGCTCCTTGTCCGTTGATCGTACCGAGTCCGGTCACAGCGACGTTGGTCGCATCCTTGGCATAGATCGGAGGGGAATAGTTGTAATACTCGATGCCTTCGAAGCGTGAAAAGACAACCGGCAAATAATCGTCGGGATCGGCGCTAAAAAGAATCGTAGCATCCCGATCGATATAGAGTTCGATGTTATTCGTGAGATGAATCGGTCCGGAGAGCCATACTCCCGCAGGGACATCGACCTTTCCTCCACCCAAAGCAGAACAGGCATCGATAGCACTTTTGAACGCCTGAGTATTCATCGTCTTGCCATCCGCTATCGCTCCATAATCAATGATGGAACAGATACGATCCGGGAAAAGAGGTTCATTGATGACAAGCGGTGTGTCCGCGAACGGTGTTTCGAGGGTTATTTCCTGAGAGGGGTAATGAATGACAGGAACTTCAGGGGTCTGTATTTTCTCCTTCTGCAAAAAAATATTTGAAGATGATATTTTCTCAAAAGATATCGTAGCGAAAGAAACAATGCCGATGATGACGAAAAAAAGAATGATGAAAAGCACAAAAAACATCCATCTTTTTGAAGGGAACAGACTTTCGAATTTTTTCCGTAACGAAGAAAATGATTCCATCAAGGTTTTTTGGTAACTGTATCGATTGAGAAAACTTTTACGTAATTATTCGGACGATTGCCGAAGGTAACTTTGAAAAGAGCGTTTTCCGAAGCGTATGATGCTTTGAAATCTATCGGCGTGTGCGCGTTGCCGGACATCTTGAGCGTTCGTGATTTGCGTCCGGAGGATACTACGACATAATCGAAGTTCACTCCTTTGACGCGTTTGTCAGTGAATCCGATGATGCATTTTCCTTTGAAGACCGCACAGACGGCTCCTTTGTCGGACCACACGACGAGTTTTTCCGGTTCCGGAAGACTATTGAGATATTCTGCCGCTTCGAAACTGCCATCACCCATATCTTTGAGATTGACGAAATATTTCTCGGGAAGGAGGACGGATGTGTAGGCGAAATAAAATGGTTTGATACCGATGAGACTGACTATCCCGATAATGAAGATGAGCAGATATGCTGTGTATGATGGCAGAAATTTCTTTACTTTTTCGAGCGAAAGGATATGCGCCAGACCGATGGCAGAAATAATAAAGGTGAATGGATAGAGTGCAATCTGATACCGGACAGTGGCGACGACGTTATTGACGGTCGATGCGAGGTAATAGAAGAGGATGAAGAGTGTGAGATAAAATACGATTTTTGCTTCATAGGACTCCCGCCATTTCTTCTTGAAAACGAGCATCAGAGCCGTGATAAAAGCAAATAAGACAAGTGGTGAGATGGCGAAAATGAGGCTGTAGATATCCGCAACCATCCTATCCGCATAGAGGAGAATCCGCGATGATCCTTCCTCGCCGATACCCTTAGGAGAAGCGATTGCTCCATTGGTATCGAGTATCGACATATCGGTATAGGTGTTCAGGAGAACGAAAGCGATACTGATGAGGAATAATACCGAAACGATTTGGAAAAGCATCATTTTTTTTCGTGAAAAAAATTCGAGAGTTTTCGTCGTGACGATGCTTTTGAAGAGGAAAATATCCGCGAGGATGAGAGCAATGATTCCTACGAAAAGAGGCCAGGTCGTTTTGAAGGCTTTGCTCAAAAATGTGCCTTCGAGGAGTATGCTCGGATTGACCCAGGTGGCGGGGTAGAGAACGAAAAAAGTCAGCATAGAAATTCCGACGATAATTGCGTAATTTCTGAGGGATCTTTTCAGGTAGGCTATGATTTCCGGTTTTTCATTGAGAAAGATATATTCGAGAAAAGGAAGGAAGAAAAAAAAGATATAGAGGATATTGGAGACGTATTTGGTCAGTAGGGAAAGTCCGAGGAGGAATCCACTCGCGTAGAGATATTTTTTCTCCGTACTCTTCTGGAAGACGAAATAAGAGAGGAGTGAGAGTGGCAGAAATATCCAGAGGAGCGAGTCCGGATTGATGATGAGAGCAATGCCGAGCAGAATAGGGGAGAGGCTGATGAAAATGAAGGCTACGAGAGCTATTGTCTCATCGAAAAGTTTTCTCAAGAAAATATAGAAGAGTGGGAGGAGAAATACGCAGAAGAGATAGATCGGCAGGCGGAAATAGAAATTGATATCGTTGATGTCTCTCAGTTGCGAATCCGTCTTGACATCACCTCGTAGGCTCTTGTAGGGCATCGGATCCATCTTGATGAGTCCGGCACCGGAAAGGATAGCAACGGTGATACCTGGTTTGTCATTGACACTGGTCGTTTTCCAATTATGAGCTTTAATACCGTTCCAAAATTTGGTGATCCGGCCATACGTCCAATACGGTTCATCGACGGAGGAATAATTGCCGAGACGTGAAAGGCCGAAACCGAGGTTGGTCAAAAGGATGATGACGATGAACAGAGGTGCGAGATACTTTTTGAAAGATGTTTTCATACTATGAACGAGAATGAGAAAGAATTTTTGACGGCATCTATTGTCTTATAGTACAGGAAATACGGCATTTTGCAAGGAAAAGAAAGGGAGAAAGAGGGAATTTTTAGCTTTACGAAGAGTGCTACTCGTGATACCATTGATGTGATAATGGCAGAGTAATTTTCTCGACATATCTATGTCGCACTACGGTAATTATTTGAAAAAACATTGGGTAGTGATAGCGCTCCTTATCGTCATCGCGGGAGCTATTTTTGTACGTGTCTATCATTTCGACGAATGGCTCTATTTCAAGATGGATCAGTCTCGAGATGCATTTATGTTGAGTAATGCCGTCATCAATGGTCCTGAGTATCTGCCTTTGCTCGGCGCGCGTGTTGGAGCGGTGAAACTCGAACATGGGATGTTGCGACTCGGTCCAGTTTATTATTATTTTCAGTACCTCTCAGGAAAGATATTTGATTCCACTCATCCGTCAGTCTTCGCGTATCCCGATCTGTTTTTTTCGATCGCAGTCATCCCGCTTCTATTCCTTTTCCTCAGACTCTATTTTTCACGACGACATTCTCTGTATATTACGGCGATGTATGCTTTCTCGTTCCTTATCATTCAGTATTCTCGTTTTGCTTGGAATCCCAATTCACTGCAATTCTTCATCATTCTCAGTTTTTATGGATTGCTCCGGTTTCTCAATGATGATCGTCCGAAGCAGAAAAAATGGTGGTTGGTGCTTTGGGTAGTCGGCATCACTATCGGTTCGCAGTTGCATTTCTTCGGATTCTTCAGCTTGCTCGGTATTTCCGGACTCCTTATAGTATTTCATCTTCGCGTTTGGAATGTGGAAAGTCTGAAGAAACTCTTCGAGAAACAAGCACTGAAACAGTTTCTTCTCTTCTTTCTTATTGGATTAGGAGTGTTTCTTGTTTTCTATACCCCAGTTATCGTGAGTGATGTGATGAAAAATGGTCAAAATACACACAATTTTTTTGAAGCTCTGGGATCGAAAGGGCAGAAGAGACCATTGGTTGAAAAAATAAAGAAGGATATAACCGAGAATCTCAATTATTATTGCCTCCTCACGACATCAAGTTGCTACAAGAATGATCTGGAAAAGAACGTCCTGCCTGTCGGAGCGACGGCACTCGCGATGTCCATTGGCCTCCTCTTGGTGCTCTATCGGCTCCGGATCGTGGAAAGCAAGCAATCTCGCGATTTTCTGATGCTGACACTTCTATGGTTCACAGTGTTCACCATCCTGACGATTCCCGTGGCTTTTCAGCTCCGTCCACGTTTCTATATTGTCGTATTCGCAGTGCCATTCATTCTTCTAGGATTCCTGTATGAATTCTTGGAAGAGCGTTTCGGCAGGAAAGCATTGTTTATGACAGCACTCATCACGATGGCCGTGCTCGCCGTCAATATTCGCGGGACAGTATTGTGGTTTGCAGAACAGGCGAGTGCCCAAGTGAGGACGACTGAAATCGATCGGACGCTTATTTTGAAGAACCAAGACGGTGTGACATTGGGGCAACTCCAAGGTGTGACAGACTGGATGTACGCTCGTCATCACACCGGCGACAGATTGTATTATTATGTGAAACCGGAACATGTGAGACCGATCGGGTTCCTGTTCTATTCCAAACACGAGCCGGATTTCAATTTTACGACGCTCAAGATCACTGCGGAACCGAAAGCACAGTATTTTGCTGTCACGCCGGCCAAAAACGGTATCGCCCCAGTCACCAAGAAATTCGGTAACGACCTTGTCGTATTGGCACAGCAACAATTCGGACAACTTATGGTATATGAAATCAATTTTCCAAAGAGACAAATTTTTGATAATTATCGTTTCAACAGACGTGGCGGGAGTACGGACAGAATCTTCTGGGGTGATGTGTTCGGTATCGAGAAAAGTAAAGATGTCGCACCGATTGATGATAGGGAATAAAAGACGTTTCGTATAAAAGGGCCTGTTTCTCTGTTCTTACAACAAGCAATGAAGGATTTCTTGAATACAATTCCGAAACATATCTGGATTCTGGCCATTCTTATTTTGGTCGGCATTTTTTTTCGTGTGTATCATTTCGATGAATGGTTGCAGTTCAAGGGTGATGCTTTCCGTGATGCCACGATGATTTCCAATGTGTATAGAGAAGGAATCGAATCATTGCCCCTTCTCGGTCCTCGTGCCGGAGGGACGATGCTTCGGCTAGGGCCAGTATTTTATGATTTTCAATCTACCTCAGCGTTCATTTTCCAGAGTGTCAGCGCGCCTGTGTTGGCATATCCGGATCTTTTCTTTTCAATACTCGCTCTCCCATTGTTTTTTCTTTTCTCGAGACGCTATTTCTCTCCTCTCTGGTCGCTTGCGATGGCGGGGATGCTCGCTACCTCTTTCCTCGCGATAGAATACGGCAGGTTCGCTTGGAACCCCAATTCCACTCTTTTTTTCACACTCGTTTTTTCGTACACACTCCTCAAACTTTACGATACAGAGTCTGAAAGAAAGCGCCCGCTCTGGTGGGCTTTTGTTGCCGGCATATCGCTTGCCATAGCCTCACAGCTTCATTTCAGCGCTTTCCTCGGTCTTCCTCTCGCTTTGGCACTCTTTGTATTACTTCATCTCAAGGACGCCAAAAAAGTTCTTTCATACAAAGTCATTCTTGTTTTTTTGGTCAGTGTCGGTCTTGTGTATCTACCGGTATTTCTCAGTGAATATTTCAAACACGGAGAGAATACGCGACTCTTTCTTTCGGCCATTTCGAGCAAAGCTTCCTCACACGGGATTTTCCAGAACATTTTCCAAGATATGATGATGTTCGCGAAATATTTCGTACGTATTCTGCTCGGTATTGTCGAGCCCGGGAATAAACTCCTTTTCCTCTCAGGCATTTTTTGCGGAACGGGATTTTTGGCGAACATACTTTTACTTCATGGTGAAGACAATAAAGGAAAACGCAACTTTCTCCAGTGGACAATCATACTGATGACCGTTTATTTTCTGCTGTATATTCCGCTGGCATTCAAAATAGATCGTCCGAGATTCTCTCTGCCGTTTATGATGATGCCATACATATATTTCGGATACATCTTGGTATTCCTTCAGAAAAACACACTGTATCCGCGTCTCGTTACGATTCTGACGCTCTTCGGTCTTGGTATCATCCTGTATAGTAATGTGTATGCCACGATGAAATGGTTCACTGAACTCCACAATTCACAGCAGACAATAACCAGCACGGGCGAAAAAAACAGTAAGGGAAAAAGTTTCTGGTTGACCTGGGGGCATTTCGAGCGAGCAGCGGAAGCGATGGACAGGTCCTGCGAAAGACCAAATACCATTTATTTTTCAATGGCAAAACGTGTAGCAGAGTATGATCATTCTATCGAATATGCTCTGCTTCAGAGAAAATTTCAATGGAATATCACGAAAAAAGATACGATGAACACGGATGAAAAAGAAGGTTGTTATTATTTCATCTCGTTTCCACACGATACGATGCCCGAATTTATCGCTCACGAAAAACAGGATTCACCGATCGATGCGGGGAACCTTTGGGTCATCCAGCTGTATCTAGAAGGAACTGCAAAAGAAAAATTCTTGGATCACAAGGTGACCGTCGAAAGAACTATTGAAGAGAGCGTTTTTGAGCCTGAGAAAATAACACGGTATAGTCGTGTGTATTGGGGAGATATTTGGTATAAGATGAGCCGATGATGATGGATATGTTACAAAAATTTCGAGAAAGGAAGTGGGAGTGGATCGCACTCTTCGTGATTATTATAATAGGGATTTTTCTCCGCACCTATAATTTTCATACGTGGCTTCATTTCGGATCGGATCAGGCGCGCGACGCTGTGCTGGTGGAAGACGTTGTGTATCATTCTGCCCCGTGGCCACTTCTTGGTGCCGATGCCAGCAATACCCATTTCAAACTCGGCCCCGTGTATCACTATTTCCAGATTATTTCGGCAGAGATATTCGGGAGTGATGTTGCCGTCCTCGCTTATCCTGATTTGTTTCTTTCCATTTTGGCCATTGCACTTTTTTATTTTCTTCTGAAAAGATACTTCGAAAAGAATCTCTCCCTTGCTTTGATAGGGCTGTACGCTATTTCTTTTTATGTCATAGAATATGCCCGTTTCGCTTGGAATCCGAATCCCATCCCTTTCTTCGTGATGTTGTATCTGTATGCGATGTTGGAATTTCTTGAGCATCGTGAAAAGACGCATTCTGTGTGGATAGTCCTTCTGGGGATTTCTCTCGGTGTAGGGATACAGCTTCATACGCTCTTGCTTCTCTTGTTGCCGACCATTTCATTTTTTGTGTTTCTTTTCCTCATAAAAAAGAATTGGAGAACATTCGGGAAAATAGCCGTGGTCATCGTCATCGCTTTCCTCTGCAATTTCGGCCAGATACAGAGCGAATGGGAAACAGGTGGCGCGAATACAGAGCGATTTTTCATCGCGTCTACCGATAGATCTCAAAGCGGAATGAACAGATTGTGGCAGAATGTGCAGGCAGATATCCTTGCTCACGCAGAGGCGAATACGCATATCCTTTCTTCTCTGGGCGATAGGGGAAATTTCGCATTTCTCAAGATTCTGAAGCATCCGGAAAAAATAAAAGACTCTCTGGCATATAATCTGTATAGAACCGGTATCGTCGTGAGTGTTCTGTTCTCTCTTTTCGGGTATGGATTGCTCGGTGTCTGCGTATGGCAGGAGAGCGATCCGAAACGGAAACACTTCCTTGTGCTCATCTTCCTTTATGTGACTTGCTCTTTCTTTATTTTGCTTTCCATAGCACGCGATGCACCGCTCCGTTATTTCATTCATACGACTTTTGTGCCCTTTATTCTTCTTGGTCTTTGGATAGATTGGTTGAAAGGAAAACTGACGCATAAATTCTTCCTGCCTGTTGTCGTGTTCTTGTTTATGCTCTTATTCATAACCAATGCGCATACGCTCATCAGTGAAGCGCGTGAGCTCGAAACCGGTATGAAAGGAGATTCAGGCTTCGTCGTACTCGGTGAAGCAGAGCGTATGGTAGAGTATATAGTAGAGCAGTCTTTCCCTGAGCGGAAAGCGACTCTTCTCGGCGGGACTCAGTATGTATCTACGTACTATAAATCACTCAAGTATCTGGCTGATCAAAGAGGGTTTCAGCTGAATCGTTTGGAAAGGAAAATGGTGCCCATCGCCGAACAGCCGTATTTTTTCATCACGCATAGTCAAAAAGGAAGCGAGGTATTTGAGGTGGATTATTTTACCTCGGTGGGACACCAGGATTTCGGCCGGGTCGGTCTGTATCAATTGAAAAAACAGTAATCCAATATGAAGAAATATTTTTCAGTGTTGAGTCAAAAATTTTCCTGGTATACCTGGGTGCTTATTGCCCTTCTTTGTGTCGGTATTTTTCTCCGTACCTATAATTTTCACGACTTCCTCCGGTTCAACGCGGATCAATCACGAGATGCCGGAATAGCGAGCGATGTGATCGATGGAAAAGAATCGCTTCCGCTTCTCGGACCGAAAGCAGGAGGGACGAATTTCAGGGTTGGTCCGGCTTTTTATTATTTCCAGATTGCTTCCGCCAAAATATTCGGGAACACTCCGGACAAGATGGCCTACCCTGATCTCCTCTTTTCCATTTTGGCCATCCCGCTCTTATTTTTCTTTTTACGGAAATATTTTGACGTGAAGACAGTACTTGCTCTTACGGTGATCTTCGTTGTTTCTGCCTATGCGATAAAATATTCACGTTTCGCTTGGAATCCGAACTCACTCCCGTTTTGGTCGTTGTTGTTTTTGTACAGCCTGCACGAGATCATAATTGCTAGGGAAAATGCTTGGAAATGGTGGGCGGTTGCGACCGGTGTCACACTCGGAACCGGAGTACAACTCCATTCACTTTCTTTACTTTTGTTCCCGGTGATGGCGCTTGGCGTGTTCGGATATCTCTTGTATCAGAAGAGAAAAAATATCTGGAAAGTGATTGCTGTCGTATTTTGTATGGCCATTCTCCTCAATGTTCCCCAGATAATGAGTGAAATGAAAACAGGTGGGGAAAACACCGGAGCATTTCTGAAAAGTATCGGAACGAAAGAAAAGAAGGGGAGCGGACTCGTCGCGAATATCGAGAAAAATATCGTGTGTTTCTCGCAGAGCAGTACGTATATCTTATCTTCCTATGATAGCTCCGATACCTGCGAATCAAAAACAATCACACGCGGGTATGGGCTCCCTGCCTTCGCGTCCGGTCTCATTTTGTTCGTAGGCGGTTTTTTCTTGACACTTCGTTCGTATAGGAAGGAAACGGAGTATGTGAAAAAAGCATTCCTTTGCATAGTCATCTGTTTTACGAGTCTGACATTCCTGCTTCTCATCCCTCTGGCGAATGAGATTTCGATGCGATTCTTCCTGATCACTCTTTTCGTACCGTTTGTCTTCTTGGGGATATGGCTCAAGTATATAAGAGGGGTATTCCCAAGAGTCGGATCTGCTCTCGCGTGGAGCATCGTTGCCATTCTCGTCGGTATGAACGTCGCCTCTGTCGAGAAGACTTTCGCTACCTATGAGTCTTATCTGGCAGATTCAACTGCAGGGATGGACAATGTCCTCCTCAAGGAAGTAGAGCTCTCCTCAGCGTTTATTATCGCGCATACTCCGGACGCAAAAGTAGTGGCTGTCGGCGGTGACGCCAAATACCTTTTCAAAGCCTTGAAATCTATGCAATACTTCACCAGTAGGTCGGGTATCAAGCTGATTCAGAAAAAGAAGAGCACTGACCCGTCCGTACCGGTGTTCCTCATAGAGAACAGCAAGAATAGGGACAAGATTTTGAGCAGGCAGACAAATGTGGGTGAATATCTCACATTCGGTCGATTCACGATATTTTCTTTGAAGCCTTGAGCATCACAGTATGAATACGATGGTGAGAAAAATAGGAGAAAGAGTGAAAAAAGTGCCGTGGAGTGCCTGGATTCTTGGTGCGATATTGATACTGGGAATATTTTTTCGAACATACGAATTCCGTGATTGGATGGAATTCAATCCTGATCAGGCACGCGATGCGATCTTGGTGCAGAATATGATGGAGAACGATGAGTGGCCGATGATGGGACCGCAAGCCGGGAACAAAGTTTTCAAAGTGGGTCCGATGTTCTATTACTTCGAGATCATAAGCGCGCGATTGTTCGGCGGGACAGCCGATAAGATGGCCTATGCTGATCTGTTCTTTTCCATAGCGACTATCATACTGACGTATTTCTTCTTTCGGAAGTTTTTCGAAGAGAAGATCGCTCTTGCAGTTACATTTCTTTTGAGTATCTCTTT
>Ga0100385_1003639_pt1 | contig 13649 bp, 9 predicted proteins | sample CryGeymeta201509_FD_81543 | JGI IMG/M metagenome (GOLD analysis project Ga0100385, IMG submission 81543) | Groundwater microbial communities from Crystal Geyser aquifers in Utah, USA - Crystal Geyser metaG 2015-09 | ecosystem: Environmental > Aquatic > Deep subsurface > Groundwater | place: USA... | reverse complement strand
TTCAATAACACAATAGCAATTACTCCGCGTAAAGACCGACTAGTTCTGCCTTCTTAACTGGGACAAAACGCCCTTTTCTTGATCTTGGTAAGACATAATTTTCCAGCCAATCTTTGGATGGAACCTTGTGAGGTTTGCGACCCTGCATTACAACATAGATATCCTCGCCTACATCAACTGAGCAAATACCGGCAACATAACCCCCATCTCCAAGTCCGACTAGCTTAACACCCTTGCCTTTCGGCAGTACTTTGACTTCCTCCGATTTAAACACAAGCATTTTGCCCTGCTTTGTCAGAACAGCAATGTATTCAGATTCAGTGACGTCAACAGGTGGAAGTATTTTACCACCATCCAAGTTAATGAGATCCTTGCCTTTCTTGTTGCGCGTTGTCATACCTTCGCCAAGTGCAGTAAAGCCATAGCCTTGATTGCTTGAAAATAACCACTTCGCTTCTTTTTCATAGGGAAGCACATAGGCCATGCCATCATCAGAACTAAATTGAGCGTGTTTAATAATCGGATCACCGGCAGTATTTCCATTGGGCAAAAGCTCATTCTGAATTGAAAACAAGCGCCCCAATTTAGAAATAATTACCGTTTCTCCATCTGAATTTGAAGGAAGTTGCAGTAAGAACTTATCACCGTCTTTAAACTTTGTATTTTGGCCATCAACTTCATGACCTCGAATGCATTTAGCCCAGCCCTTTTGACTTAATACCATCGTCACAGGAAACGCTGGTGGTTTATCCATTTCTTCAACATCTATTTCCAACGCTTCACCAAACGATGTTCTTCTTGCATCTCCAAATGTCTTTTTAACTTCCCTTAGCTTTTCAATAATAAGGGATGTCATTTTATCTTCACTTTCAAGTAAAGATTTAAGCTCAGCTTGTTGTGACTTTAATTCTTCAATTTCTTTCTTGATTGCAATTTCTTGCAATTTAGCCAACTGACGTAAACGCATTTCAAGAATGGAGGTCGCTTGGAGTTCACTTAGGTCAAATGCTTCAATCAAAGCCGCTTTAGGATCATCTGACTCACGGACAATTCGAATTACTTCATCTACGTTCAAATACGCGACCAAAAGACCTTCGGTAATATGAAGCCTGTCTTCGATTTGTTTTAGCTCAAACTTGGTTTTACGAACCAGAGTTTCACGACGATATTGCAACCATTCATCGATAACCTGCAATAAATTTTTCTGCTGTGGCTTACCGTCCAATCCAATCATATACATATTGAATTTCATTTTTGACTCAAGCTCTGTTTTGCTAAACAAATACTCCATCAAGACTTCTGGATTAGCCTTTTTTTCTCGCGGAACCAAAATCAATCTTACCGGCTCATTTTCATCGCCATCATCGATGATATCGACAAACATTTTCTTTTCTTCGGCAATGGCATGGATTTGCTCAATAATCCGAGATAAAGGCTTCTGGTAAGGAATTGATGTAATGACGATATTACCATCTTCCACTTGGTAACTGCCGCGTAACGTAAAACCACCATGGCCTTTTGCATACATCGCCGCAATCTCTGCCGGACTTGATGTAATTACGCCACCAGTCGCCAAATCAGGTCCCTTAATGTGCTTCAATAACGTATCTAGACGTCCATTAGGTGACTTTAAGCGAGTAATACAGGCGTCAACCACTTCATTTAGGTTGTGAGAAGGGATGTCAGTGGCCATCCCCACAGCAATGCCGGTTGAATTATTGAGAAGAATATTGGGTACTTGTGACGGAAGGGTTCTGGGTTCTTTTAATGTACCATCAAAATTTGGCTGCCAATCAACTGTATCGAGCTTAATCCCTTCCAATAAAAGACTGGTGTAACTGTGCATGCGTGATTCAGTATATCGCATTGCAGCAAATGACTTAGGATCATCTTGCGACCCCCAGTTCCCTTGGCCATCAATCAGTGGATACCGAGAACTAAACTTCTGCGCCATAAGCACCATTGTTTCATAACAGGCCGAGTCACCGTGGGGATGGTATTTACCAAGAACATCACCGACTGTTCTTGCTGACTTCTTGTATTTAGCTTGGAAATCAAGTCTAAGTTGATCCATAGCGTAGATGATCCTACGATGCACCGGTTTTAAGCCATCTGAAACATGAGGTAAAGCTCGCTGCTCAATAACATACATCGAATAGTTTAGATAAGCCTGACCTGAGAATTCCCCAGCTGTCATCATCTCAATTGTATCTTTAAAATCTCCCACGTTATGCTTCCTCCGCCATCAATGCGCTGTTTTCGATCCATTCCAATCGGTCTTTTGACCGTTTTTTTGCCATCAACATATCTAAAAACTCCATTGAATCATCGCCATCTTCCGGCAGAGTGAGACGTATCAACCTGCGGTTAGCTTCATTCATGGTGGTTTCTCTAAGTTGAGATGGGTTCATCTCTCCTAGACCTTTAAATCGCTGAACAGATACAGTCTTTCTTCCATTACTGTTTTTCCGGATTATCTCTTCTTTTTCAGAGTCATCCAAAGCATAAAAGGCTTCTTTTCCTATATCTATGCGATAGAGAGGCGGAACAGCTATGTAAATGTTCCCCATTTCAACTAAAGGTCTAAAGTGTTTAACAAATAAACAGGTAAGTAACGTCGCAATATGGTATCCATCTGAATCAGCATCACATAACACACATATTTTTCCGTACCTAAGCTCAGATAAATCATCAGAATTAGGGCTTACACCTATGGCAGTACTTATATCTGATATCTCTTTTGACGCCAATACAGAGCTAGGGTCTACTTCCCAAGTGTTCAATATTTTACCTCTAAGAGGCATGATCGCTTGAAACTCTTTATCCCGTGCTTGTTTCGCTGAACCACCGGCTGAGTCACCTTCGACCAAAAACAACTCTGCTTGGTCACGTAAGTTGGTTTTGCAATCGGTAAGCTTGCCAGGTATGGCCATTATTTTACCAATCTTTTTCCGCTCGATTTTCTTGCCGCTTTTAATGCGTGAATTGGCATTGCTAAGGATCCGTTGGCAAACAATTTGAGCGGGTTCAAAGTTGTCATTCAAATAAACCAGTAACGCATCTTTTACCATCATTTGAACCGCTCTTGATGCAGTTCTACTGGATAGGCGCTCTTTGGTTTGACCCGCAAAGGTAGGTTCTGACATTTTGAAAGAAATAATAAAATTCATGTCTTTGAAAACATCATCCGCCGTTAATTTTAAACTTTTGGGCGCAAGTTCGTGAATATCGATAAAGTCTTTAAATGCATCGAAACCACCGGCCTTCAATCCGGCTACATGCGTACCACCTTGTGGCGTAGTGATTAGATTAACGAAGCTATCCGCTACTCTGGTGCGTTCTTCAGCCCAAAAACAGCAAACATCAACACTCATGCCCTCACGTTCTTTTACTGAGTGAAATACAAAGTCACCTAAACAGTCTTCAGACAACCCTGTTTTGCGCATGTAATCTTTTAGGTCACCATCATGAAAATATTCAGTGGTAGTTCCTGTAACATCATCGATTAAAATAAACTTCACATTAGGACAGAAAATGGATTTTATCTTAATTAGCGCTTCAAGATCATCCCATTTAAAATTGGGAGAATCAAAATACTTGGGGTTTGGTGTAAACTCAACGCTGGTTCCACTTATCTTCTGCGCTATTTTACGCTTCTGAGCAAGAGGCGATACTTTTATGCCATCTTCATAACTAAGTGTGTAAAAACCACCGTCTCTTTCAATTTCAATGTCCACTCTTTCTGAGAGTGCATTTACAACCGATATGCCGACACCATGCAAACCACCTGAAAAATTATAGTTACTTGCATTAAATTTACCACCGGAATGCAACTCCTCAAACAGTACCTCTGCCGCAGGCTTATGCTCAGTGGGGTGCATATCAACAGGGATCCCCCTGCCATTGTCCGTAACCTTAATTTTGTTTAAGGCTAACCGACAGATCTTAATTTCGTTAGCATAGCCAGAAGTTGCTTCATCTATCGAGTTATCAATGATTTCTTGAGCTAGGTGAGTAGGATGATCTGTATTCGTATACATACCTGGCCTTCTCTTTACTGCTTCAAGTCCTTTTAAGACATCAATGTTCTCTGCTGTGTAAGTATTTGTCACACGCTCACTCCATGTTTCTTATTAATGAAAACAGCATATCTCTGTGCTGTTCGATTTGTAAATTGTAACACTTAATACCTAATTGGTTCGCTATCCTAACTTCATCTTTTGAAATCCCATCGGTAGATAGAATTTTTCCTCTTTGGTCACATTCGTAGTAAGGATCCACGAAAACCATAAATGACGACGGTTCCATTAAGTTGTCGCCTAATAACTTGGCAACAGAAACTTGGTCACTTCTATCATTCATATCAACCCCTGTTAATCCTAACGCAAACAGTTTGGTTTTATCATTTTGCTTGTTTATCATATTGAATGCAGATTTTACCAACAGTCCATCAGCAACCATTCCTTCATGGCGTATACTTGGCAAATAACAGGAATAATTATCTTTCCCTGCGTCCTTTACACCGGCGTGCACTAGATTTTCAAAATGAGAGTCAACTGAAAATCTTGCATGTAGCATTATTGTAGACATCTGGCTCGCAACATCCATTACAAGCTCATGCATTAGGGGGTCTTCAATATCGCTTTTAGCCGCTGTCCAAAACATTAGGATTCTCCAATTCCAGTTTATATTATAATAAAGCATATGTTTTGTATAGCTGATTCATTTGATTAAAGATTGATTTTTAGACAACTTTAGGTATAATCGAGGAAAATGCCAAAGATTGGTAGTCTTTAGGAGAGCAAGATGCTTTTAGCGAGCACAGTTGCGTCGGAATCCAATGACGTAAAGTTAAAACACAAAGATATTATTGAGCGCCTTAGGTATGAGCATGACGCCCCCAACCTCAAGGATAAAATTAAGGGGCTTTTAGCTAACAAAGCGCCTACTAGTATTATATTTGGGATCCAGTATGAAATCAGAAGACTCGCTCGTGTTTGTTCAAAAGTAATTGATTTCCGCTGGCGTGCCGGTGATTTAAAAGTATCCGAAAGAAAAATAGATAACATGTCACACTTTATGGATGACAAGAGTTATGAAGTGTTTTTATCTGAATTGCGCAAATACAAAGGCGTTTATACTGAAGGTGTAAACGATCGCGTTGAAACGTTTTTTACTTTGAATAAAATGACTCTTGAAAAAGAGCACCTACTTACATCCGGTGGAATAGAAACCGTTGAATTAGGGATGATCAACCAGCGTTCAGAGGAAAGAATGAACCTTGGCGTATCAGTAGACATATATATTTATCAAAATGATAAACAAGTCGCTGAGATATTGTCTGGTAAAATCACTGATCCAAAAATTGTACGAAAGAATTATACTACTTCCAACATCAGCGCATCTAGCCTACTTATCAAAGGTGAAGATATGATTGTCAACGGAACCAAGATGCTTGTTAGATTGAATGGCGTCATGGAAGATTTCTTGTTTGATAATCCTTATGTCTACTACGAAAGTACCAAGAGTTTTTATCAGAATGAAATAGCTAACACTATATTAAAGGTGGCTAACTGTCCTGAAAATGATGAATTCAAACTTTTCTCACAGCGCTTTATTTTCGAAAACAAGAAAAAATATGGCGTTGATGTAACCAATACTTATCGCTCGGCATTAACTAAAACGTTTGAACAATTATCTATTGAGCGTTCAAGAACATTGTATTTTTATTTTGACAAAGATGGTAAGTGCCAATACACGTTGAGCAACGAACATTCACAGTATTTAGCTAAATTTTTGAATATCGGTGAGTCAGAATCATTTTTAAACCTTGTCGGTTCAACTCGTTTTAATGAATCCTTAGAGAATGGACATGCTTATGTTTACATCACATTCAAAGATGATGTCATGTTGGCTGTGCCGGTAGGTAAAACTGAAGAAGATACATACGCATATGGGGTTATTAAAAACGGCGATAATGGATATTTGTTGCAAATAACTAAGTCAGAAATCGATAAGAACGTTGCCTGTAGAGGTTCTGCAACACCGAAAGAATCACAAAAGAAGGTAGGCACACGCAGATATCAAAAGACATCTAATAAGCTCCCTGAAATCGTATCTAAACTTAAAACCGTTTATACAGTAACACCAGTGTCGGCATTAGATTATCACAAGAAAATACATGGCGTTTATACCATTGATCCATTGACTTATGTTGTCCCCTCAGACTCACCAGGCCACAGGAACCAATGTATTGTTACGGATAAAACGGATAAAAGGCAGGAAGATAGGTTTATATTAAGTACTCCGGTGACGATTAGTTACAAAGGTGCTGAGTACAAGGGCAAACTGGTTAATATATCTTCCTTTGGCGCAAAATTTCACTGCCCTACCCTGCTTGGCGTTGCTGTTGATGAAAAAATTAATGTCTCTTTTGATGATTACGCTAAAAAGACAACAAGGGTAGATCTTAAAAAATGCTCATATATGGTGGTCGGATCAAAAGAAGGTGGTATTCATTGTTCAAACACGCACGAACAAAAACACGAAGGAAGAAATTTTTGGGATGCGTTTTTAGAGCTTAGACTTGACCATTTAGAAGCTGACGGAAGAAAAAATGAAGTGCACGGCTTAAGAAGAGCCTTGGCCAATGTTGCAAGTGCTAGCAACCCCAATATTCAAGTTTTCTTTAGAAACAAAGACGGTATACCGCTTCCAAATGTCGTTGGAACGTCAATTTGTCACACAAAGAAATGGGAGCAGCTTTCTGTTGACGTACTTAAGGATATTTTCTTTAAGCATGAAAACACCAAACCTTTAAGGAAGGTTCTCGCAAAACTTAATGCTACCGATAAGAAGTTCATGAATTTCTTGATCATACGCGCCACATTTACAAAGAACGGAAAATTGATTTCAAAAAGTTTATTCGAAAATGACTCCGTTGATGCTTATGGCCGTATCGAAGCTCTTACTTCCCTCCTTTCTTCTAAGGGATTTGATGTATCTGTTTATGCTGTCTGCACATCAAAAAGGGAAAAAATCAATTTCAGACAATTCTACGATGAAGTTAGTTATATCAATAGCTATTCACAACATAAGTTCAAGACCATTAAGGATATCATTGGTTCTACATCAGGATTGTTCTCGATTTCTGACATTTCATCTCTGTTTTTCTCTAACTTAATAAAATAATTAAGTTAGAGAATCCTTTAGCTATAACATGGATTAGTTCTAACTAGCGTTTTTGATGGTTACCTCAATCATCCTAATGATAATGACATTTATGTAGTTAGTTTTTGGTATGTATCTTGAGTTACAAAGTGAGATTTAGATGTATCAAGAGATAGAGACAAATATCAAACAATTAATATAGTGAAAGTGATAACTCATAGGATAACTTTAGATAAAGATAACAAACAAAATAAACATAGAGATAAAACTCAATGTAGATAGAAGGTGTTAAATAGGTCTGCATATAAGTACAAATAGTTCTAGGTAGTTATAGCAATCAATATAAATCCTTATCAGGATAGATAAATTACATTCAATATAGCAATGCATATAAGTATTGTTGTCTAAATAATCATATCAGCAAAAATAACACTATGAGTTTAACAATTTAATTTGATGTATATATCATGTGATATATATCTGTCTTGAGTGTTGTATCATTTGATATTTATAGTTTTATCTACTTACCATTAGATGCATATAAAATAAGTGTTTGAGACATTAATATAACTGCTGAAATATTAATTTAACACTATCGCGAGATAGGTCTTAAAATGCATATTTAGAGCATGACAACTACAAATTAATCTTGATATGTACAATTATTAATCAATCAAGCGCTTGACTACTAATGTGAAAACTCATAATCTTGCGAAAAAATTATAACTAGCAAGAAGGAAAGTAAATGAGCAAGACAACCTTTATTATAATGGTTACCAACGGGAGAGGTGGAGTAGCTAAGACAAATCTTACTTACTCGCTCGCTACAATACTTGGCAATGCAGGATTTAAAACTGTTGCTTTAGATTGTGATGTCTCTGAAACTCTAAAACGAAAAATAGATAAACGACGAAGATGGATTGCCCATGGTGAGAATGATGTAGTTGATCCGCCGTTTGACTTTAATACCTGCGTGTTTAAGACAGAAATCAAGCTACAGAGAAATGGCATCAGAAAATTATTGGCGGATAGAATTGCGTCTTACGATGTTGCAGTACTTGACATATCCGGCGAGTTTTCATCTGTTCAAACAAGTTTAGCGCCAGTGGTTGATTACATAGCAATGCCAATTAAACCTGAAGAAACCATGCTCGATTCAACACTTGAATCTTACATTCTCATCCAACAAACGCTGGAAGACGAACCAGACTTGAAAGAAGAAGACCGACCAAAAATTTCTTTGGCAAAAGTAATGTGGAATAAAACTCGAAACATCACTAAGGAATGCGAGAAAATTCTTGATGATGAAAAGGATAGCTATACTTACAGGACATTAAAAACTTTGCTGCGTACCTTTGAAAGCCCCTATGGCAGAGCTGATTATTATGGCGTTAGCATAGTAGAAGCTGATAAGTGCGGCGACAAAGGCGAGCGAAAAGCTGCTGAAAAGCCAGCTTATGAAATGACAAGACTATGTAAAGAAATACTGATGGATGCAGGTCTTGTTGACGCGAAAATGAAAAAAATTGAGAGGAATTAATCATGGCTTTAAGTTCAAGACCACCAAGAGAAGTTTCTACAACCTTAAAAGCAGTATCTGATTCTGTAATAGAGAACAGAGAACAAGCCAAGCCGGAACGTTACGTTGAAGAGCCTAATGATCATCTACTGGATGATTCGGAAGACAGCGGTACAGAAGGGCTTACTTTGTTGATGGTTGGTGCATTAGTCAACTATACAAACCGAGAAAAAATAAAGTCGAAAAGATCAATAGGTAAAGCCGTTGAGCGGGTGAACACCGGCAATGTAAAAATAGGAACAGATATCCCTAAATACATTGCAGACCAACTGTCTTACTTATCTAAGCAATCAGGTCTTACCCAGAAAGATTATATCCTCAAGCTTGTGCTCGAAGATATGTATCGAAGAGGGGTTTTTGAAGAGCCAAGAGCAGAGGGTTAAGCCTCTGCCATCCATTGTTTGACGTAGTGAAGATATTCTTTGTAATCGGCAACAAGTGCTTTTACATAGGGTTCTTCACTTTTTTCTGACTTTTCAATGTCAATCTCAACCGATTCTATAGTCACCCTATCTTCGTCTTTTGGAGAGGTCAGCTTTTCAATCGCAAGCGCACGAAACGCTTGATAGTCTGATGCGGATAGAGATTTTGGCGCATGAAGACCTATGAGTCTTTTTTGCAATGCTGCCAAGTGAGGGGTGCTAAACGAAAGCGGGTTAGCTGCAATTTCTTCAATTGATAGATAACAAACTTTTTCCATGTTGTTGCCATCCCATTTAGCAGGAAATCCGGCACTGTAAACTGTGTCTTCAACATACGGGTTGTTATCGTCATACCGGGTTTTTCGATAAACCTCCATCAGCATATTACCAATTTCATCAAGTGATGACTGGACAAGTAAAAGATTACTCTTGATAACATCCAGGTTAATCCCTGCCGATTGCCTAACAGATTCGTCTTTAATTGCTGAAAAAGGCAAAATGACAGGAAGCTGATTTACTTTTAATTTGCCAATCGGGGGGCGGCTAACATTCGTTTGTGCCAGTTGATCTTTACTAGAATACAACAGCTCTTTGATTTTTACAGGGTCTAATGAGAGTAATTTACTTACATCACCAGAGAGATCAACAAAAACACACTCGTTCTTATCGCCAACCGGCACTGAAATGGGCATAACAACGCTTATAAAGCGCTTATCTATGCCAGCGTATGCATTGACATAGATTAATGGCTTAGAATTGGATAGGGAGGCTCCAATAAAGTCTTGGATTTTCAATTTCCCTCTATTACAAAACAGATAGTCCCAAAGTTCTTTGTTTGCTCTTCTTAAAAGTCTGCAAACATCAATCATGGCGAGAACGTCATCAACCGCGTTATGAGCATTTTCCTGTACAATGCCGTTTGCTTTCGCTATGTCTTCAAGCCTCATTGATGCAACTCTGTCGCCTTGGCCAGCTGGCCAATTAATTCCTTCTGGCCTTAACGCGTAATAGGCTAGGATCACTCGATAAATATCCCAACGACTATTTCCATTCTTCCATTCTCTGTCGTATACAGGAAGTAAATTGGCGAAAAATCCAGATCTCGACATAACATCATCATACTTTGCACTGTTATATCCCGTGGTGCACGTGTAAGGAAATGACATCTCTTTGTTTATCATTTTGAAGAATTCAAACTCTGATATTCCTTTTTTTAAACAATGGAGAGGCGAAATTCTTGTAATCAAAACAGCTTCAAAAGAGGGTAGGCGATCAATATTTGGTTTGCAATATATGTCAATTGGGAGGTCGATGGGTACGAGATCCATGTTGACACGAACACCAGCGAACTGAGTGGCACCTGATTTTATTCCACTAACACCGCCGCCTTCATAGTCGTGCATCATAAAAGACCCTTGTGATGGGTTTTTTAAATAGTCTACAAAAGTTGCTTCACTAACAAATGCGCGGTATTCGTCGCTCATTTCAGCGTATGCTATTAAGGCATCTTCTTCGCTTGGTGGTTTGCCAATAAAGCGCTGGCATGTATTCAAAAACTCTAAACTCATATAAATGAAACTCCTGTTTCTAGTATGATTGTATCATAATGATAATTTGCAAAAAAAGCAAGCTTTAGACTTGACTTAATGTTTTAAAGTGATAATATTAAATTGTGTTTTATTTACTATATTAATATTATTATGACCCCAGGAATTTTCATTACAAAACTCGCAATTAGTTGCACAGAAGGTGACATTGTTGACCTTAATAAGCTTGTGAATGAATTAGGAATTCAGCAAATCGAAATTCCACCTCATTTACTAACTATGACTGACAAGGCAAGAATGTTATGTCGCAAAGACGAGGTGTTAATTGGCTTTAATCCCAACTGCACTGAATCTGAGCGGAACACCCTTAGAGCTATTATGGTAGCACACGGCTTACTTTATCCGGATCAACTTAATAGTAAAGGTGTTTCAATTGATACCTTCTATTTGCAAGAGATACGGCGTGTACGCACATCTAAGGATATCTTGTTGGCTACTAATATAAGTATGCCTGAAAGGATAAGAATGAAGGTTCGTGATCTTAAGTTTGACTGCAATATCTATGCAAAGAAAGCGCAACTACTTCCGACTTTTGTCTCATGCGCCGCATCGGATTCTTCAGTAAACTTTATTCTTGATAAATGCTTCGGGGATAGCGGTGGTGTTGATATTAAAATGATCCCTTTGTTAAAAAACGTGAGAGTTTAAGTTAAATAATTATCATTTTGATATATTTTGGTTAAATAAGCATCTTTTTAGTTTGACAGATATGTGGCGGAGTGGGATAATTATTTTGCTGGTCGCAACGAGTGTAACCGACGTATTAGATACGGATATAGGACTGTATGAAAGTATTTGTAGCAAGACAACCAATATTCAATAGACGCGGAAACGCAGTCGGTTATGAATTATTGTATAGAGATGGGGCGCAAAATTGCTTTCCAAAGGGAGTAGACGCTGATACAGCTACTTCTCGACTTATTCTCAATACACATCTTAATTTAGGCATCAACACCTTCACTCAAGGGAAGGTTGGATTAATTAATTTTGGTGAGGCATCAATATTGCAGGGCTTACCTAAAATGTTGCCTCCTAAATCGGTTATTATTGAAGTCTTGGAAGATGTGACTCCTTCTGATGAAGTTTATAATGCATTGCGCGAATTATTTCATATGGGTTATACCATAGCTCTAGATGACTTTATCTTTAGTAAGGCGTGGATTAGATTTTTAAATATCACAAAGTTAGTCAAAATCGATGTGCAAAACACACCGTTACATACGATTGGAAAATTGGTCGAAGCCCTTAAAAAGCGTCCAAATATTCGCTTGCTTGCTGAAAAAATTGAGACTGAAGAAGAATACGTGAAAGCGAAAGAAATGGGGTTTACTTTCTTTCAAGGGTATTACTTTGGTAAGCCTCACATGAAAGAATCTAAAGACATAGATAGCCAACAGCATATTTTGCTCGCAATATATAAAGAGGCTATGTGTGAAGAGTTTAACGTAAAAAACATTGAACGTTTATTCTCTCAAGATGCTGGTGTTGTTTTTAAACTTTTGCGTTACATCAACTCAGGCAACTTTAAGAACACCAACCCTATTACTAGCGTTAGAAGCGCTATTAATTATCTTGGTGTGGACAACATGAGACGATTTATATCTCTATTGGTTACTGGCTCAATCAATCCTAAAAAGCCTGTTGAATTGATTCAGCAATCGATGATTAGAGCTAAATTCTGTGAAACTGTTGCTGCTGAAACTAATGTGCCAAAAGATCCAGCGTTCTTTGTTGGACTTTTATCAAAGCTTGACGCGATACTTGATCAACCTATGGCGCGTATACTTTCTGAATTGAACGTTGCAACGGAGATTGAGGAAGCGCTTGTTGGTGAGGATAGCACCATGAGCGAAGCCGGTTTAAAACTGAAACGCACCCTTCATGCCGTTACAACCCATGAGCAAGGCTTATGGCGTGCAACTCAAAAAGCATGTGCAGTAATTAGATTTGATGACCGTAAAATGCCTGATATTTACAAAAACTCAGTTGAGTGGGTCAGCAAGTTTATGAACTATAATTATCATAATGAACAGGATAGTTCCAATTTAAAAGCTATTGCCTAGTACTTAGGGATGATGCTTTATACGATGTGATAAAATTCAATCATAAACAATAAAAGGAATTTTGTTATGATTGAACGTAATGTTCCTATGGCTGAAGAGCTTCCTTCACCATATGAAGCTGAAATGAGGGGCGATAAATACGTTCTTCACTCACTTACTTCTCGTTTTACCTCCATGAAACAAATTGGCGATGCTTTCTTAAATGAAATCGACGCTAAAATTGCTAATAGTACCTACGCAAAAGGGATGGCTATTACCCAATTTGAGGTTTCTAAGGTAGAACTTGAAAAAATGATGGAAAAAGGGCAGGTATTTGACTCTTCTACTCATTCAATAATTTACTCTCAGATCAACGCAATCAAGCATAATCCTACTGCACTTAACAATGATACATTAGCTAGAGCAAAATCGTTCTTTAAAGACTTAATTACTGAAAACCCGCGTATTGCTGATGCATTAGAGCACACTATCGAATACAACATGTCTACGGCTGAAGCCGCTAGAATCATTGTTAACATGACGCCTTCTTTGTCAAAAAAAGTAATTAATGAACGTGCCCAAAAGAATTCAGAAATCGAATATTTGCGGCCTCAAAATGTCATTAGTCGTGCCAGTCATTACATTAACCCAAATGCAGTCTTAAAAAACATCGATAAAGTGCCCGAACACAAGACGTCGGTAATTAGAGATGATCTTATCATCGATGGTAAATCATATATCGCTGAAGTATTTCTCGATCACGACCCTATGTTCATTGGTACGCCAGATGATGGTGATATCAACATGAGCATCGAAGCCATTGCTGTAT
>Ga0100385_1003633_pt1 | contig 13665 bp, 9 predicted proteins | sample CryGeymeta201509_FD_81543 | JGI IMG/M metagenome (GOLD analysis project Ga0100385, IMG submission 81543) | Groundwater microbial communities from Crystal Geyser aquifers in Utah, USA - Crystal Geyser metaG 2015-09 | ecosystem: Environmental > Aquatic > Deep subsurface > Groundwater | place: USA... | reverse complement strand
CTATCTTAACTTCGTGAGTCCAAAAGGACTTACGAAGTCGGAAGATTGGAGTTAATTCGCCACGCAATTAGGTCCGGCTATCACGCCGGCAGCGGCATTGCATCCCGACACCGTATCATCGCGTGACGGCGTAAAGCAATTCTGATAGGCATCCTGCACTCCCGAACCCGCGCGCGCGGCATACTCGGTGGTATCGGCAAAAGAACTGTGATTGATAAAGACCGTGGTTTTGTCTATCGGATTGCCGTCATCGCACGCTTCGCCTCGCGCCGCTTCAGCCGCCGCGTTGCCGCATTGTCCCGCACCGTTGCCAATTGCCGGATTGCCTTCAAGGAGGCATGCGGCGGAACACCCGTCTCCCGCAGCGTTGTTGCCATCGTCACATTCCTCGCCGCCGCCATTTCCCGCCAACGAACGGTCAAGGTTTTTGTCCCCGCAGAGCGATCCCTCATGTGCACACACCGAGGAGCAGCCGTCGCCATCCGTATTATTTCTGTCATCGCAATCTTCGCCAACGCCATTGTTCAAACGCTGTACGATACCGTCCCCGCACGTACCGCCATCGGCGTACACGGCGGGAGGAGAGGGATGCTCGCGCGTACATGTAGCCGTACAACCGTCATCCGCTTCATTGTTGCCGTCATCGCACGATTCGCCGTAGTTAATCGTTCCATTACCACATACCTGCTGCAAAATATCACCACCGCTGCTAGCATTACCCTCCCATGTGCAGGTTGCGCTACACCCATCGTTATTCTGCGGAGGCGACTGGCCGTCATCACAATCCTCACCCCTGCCAACCACGCCATCACCGCAAACTGCTGAAGGTTCGTAGAGGCACTCTGCAGAGCACCCGTCGCCATTCTTGGCATTGCCGTCATCGCACGCTTCACCCTTTTGCTCATCAACCATGCCATCACCACACTGTTCTGGAGCCGGTCCTTTGTCGGGATTGCCACGAAACAGGCACCGCGCGGTGCAGCCGTCTCCCGTTATATTGCCGATACTGTATGCGATAGGGTTGTTTAACGGGTAGAGCAAGGTGATATATTCGTGCGGACTATCATAGCCGCTATCCGGCTTGAGTGTCGCGGCATTCAAAAGTTCGTTAAAATTGATTTGTATCGGGGCATCCGGATCAATGTTTGAACTTTCCAAAAGACTATCCGGCTCCAGATAGGGCGTGTTTTCCGCTCCCGTAATTTCCATGCGCGGCGCGGTTAAATCCAAACTATTCCCCGTATCAAATGACCAACCGAACACATCATCCGCACCTTCCGCCGTACCATTGCTGTTTCCGTCCAACGAATTACCCACCATATCTACGACACCATCGTAGGGAAATTTTGCCATAGGATCCGGTTGCGCGAATTGCAGTGTAGCCGCATGCACCGTCCCGTCAAGTGCGGCATTGGCTGGCAGGCAAAACACCTCTTCGCCGCAGCTGTTGGTGCCGCACGGCGTATTGGAAATAAACGTTGCCGTACGATAGTTGCTGCTGATGTGATACGCTCCGGTCACGTTCTCGGCGCCTTCCGCAAGCGTAATGTTAGCAAAAGGAGGTACCGTTCCCGAAACCGATGTCGGGTCCACCTCTTCGGTAAATGTTATTTGCACCACCGCGTTGCGCGGCACACCCGCCTCCAGGTTTGCCGGAAACACTTTTTTTACCCGCGGAGGTGTTGTGTCCAAAAGCGTGGACGTTTGAAAATCCCAATGATAGCCGAATTTGAATCCTATGGGCGTTGGCGAACCGACATCCAGCAGATACGTACCTAAGGAGTCAAACGCGGGATTGCCGTTAGCTTTCTTGATCTTTTCGCTTAATCCTACCCTATACCACACCTCATCTATCGGATTACCCAAATCAATGTCCGGATCAATGGAGATAGTTCTTCCGTCAGCGGTTGCCGAAACTTGAGCCGTGAGCGGCGCAACTGCGCCATCAGCAAACGTGTCCTTGGTAAGGATGCGCACCGCATCGGTTTTCAGAGCACTCGCCTCCTCAGATTGTTCACGGATCGTCCCCAAATCCATCGGCTCTTTAAAGGTAATGATAATCTTCGTATTTCGCGGTATGTCCGCGGCATTGCGCGGCGGCCAGTGGCTCTGAATAATGCCGCTGCCCAACGCGCCGATTCCGCCTCCTAAAGGCGGGTTTCCGGCACCACCATCAGACCCGCCATCATTTATCGCCTTAATGAGCGCGTTAAAAATAAATACCGTGATGCCGTACGACGCGAGAATGATCGCCAGACCGATAACGCCGTTTACCACGGTTTTTTTCGCGTCCGCAACTTTTTGCGGTTCATTGGCCGAGGTCATCCACTGATACCCGCCGTACAGCATGACAATGAGCGCGATGATGCCAAGCAGACTCAATAAAATTTTCACCACCCGAATGATAAGGTCGCGCGGATCGCCTTTGGCAAGACCCGGTATCGCCGCACCCGTGTCCTCAAGTAACTTGCCAGTATCGCCTTGCGCGAGCTCCCCTTGCGCGTACACCCCGTGCGGGACAACAAAAAACAGCGCAGCACATACGACCACGCCGCTCAAAAGCGCAAGGGTGAGAAAAGTGAGTTTACTTTTTTTGCCGACAAGCATGGGATATTTTCAACTTACGGCAGACAACGTAACGTGGCCTGCTAGGTACGTACTCACAACATAGGTTGTCAGTTTTTGGCTGCGGGGCGTTGGGCAAGCTCCCGCTGCACTATCTCCTTCACGGCATTTCCTTCCACGCGTCCCGCAACCTCTTGCATAACACTGCCCATCACCCGACCCGTATCTCCCGCGCCTTGCGCCTGCGTATCTTCTATGACTCTGCGTACCAGCGCGCGTAACACATCCACTTCCATTGCCACCGGCAGGTAACGTTCATATACGCTTTGTTCAAATTCCTCGTGCTCCGCGAGTTCGGCGCGCCCGGCGCTACGATACGTTCGCGCACTTTCTTTGCGGCGTTTAATCTCGGTACGCACGACTTTGAGCGCCTCATTATCGGTGAGCGCGCCTCTCTTTTCTATTGCCGCATTCTGGAGAGAACTCTTCAGCATCCGCAGGGCGGAAAGCTCCTCCGGCTGTCTGGTTTTACGCGCCTCGTGGAAATCATGTTCAATGCGCTCACGTAAGGACATGTTGGTGTGGTTAGGATAGACTATCTTCCGCTATGCATGCCACCTCGCTTTTTTTTATCTTCAACCAGCTTGCCAATACGCTCAAGGTATTGGCGTTTTTCACGGTTCGTAATGCGTTTCAACGCTTCATCTTTTGCGCGTTTGTGGCTTTTTGGTTTTTCACGAAATCGTGATTCCTTAATTTCCACGAGCCGCTTGCTGCGCTGCAGCGTCTTGCTGAACCGGCGAAGCATGCTCTCAAATGTTTCACCTTTTTTTCTTTTAATTTCCGTCACAAATTATGGTCACCTTCCTTTCTATATGTACACAACGAGCGTTGTTTCTCTTCTACCACCATACCACAAACGCCGTGTTTTGCAAAATATAGTATCTATACGTACTATGCTCAAGCAGTTTGGAGCTTCTTCCGCAGTATCTCCAGAACTTTGGCGATATCAACGATCTCCTGGTTGCCATTTTCCATATCCCGCAGCAGAACAGTGTTATCCAGTGCTTCCTTTTGCCCTAAAATAACCGTGTAACGCGCATGAAATTTTGCGGCAAGTTCCAACTGTGCCTTCAGGCTGTTTTTTGAAAAGCTTTCCGCAAGATGTATGCCGTCTTTACGCAACACATCATAGAGCGCAAGCGCCTTCCGCTTCGCCATCGTACCCAGCTGCGCCACGAATACCTCAACACCTTCACGGGGAGGTAGCGCCACCGTACGCTGCTTCATGTGCAGAATGGTCCGCTCAATGCCGAAAGAAACTCCCGCCGCAGGCGTAGGCCTTCCGCCGAGCATCTCCACAAGTCCGTCATACCTCCCGCCTCCGCTAAGCGAACTTTGCGCGGCTTCTTTATCCTCCGTAGCGGGCACCACTTCAAAAACCGTCTTCGTATAATAGTCAAGACCGCGCACCAGATAGGGGTTGAGCATGTAGGTGATGTCGCTTGCGTCAAGGTACTCCAATACTTCCATAAAGTGATTGCGCGACTCCTCGTCCAGCCAGTCAACGATCTGTGGTGCTTCTTCGCGGAGTTTCTCGCAATCAGCAACCTTGCAATCCAGGAGGCGCAAGGGATTTTTTATCAGACGTTGTTTGCAGTCTTCGCACAGGGCGGCTTTTTTATTGCGGTAGTAGGCGGTCAGTTGTGCCACGTACGCTTTACGCGATTCCGGCGTACCTATGCTGTTGAGCATCAGTACGATGGGTACACCGAGATCTTCATAAAAACGATACGTCATGATAATCAGCTGGGCATCCAGCACCGGATCATCGCTCCCCAAAACTTCCAAACCGAATTGCCAAAATTGCCGCTGGCGTCCGGCTTGCGGACGGTCGTAGCGAAACATGGGTCCCGCATACCACACCTTGATCGGCTGCGGAAGATTCACCATGCCGTGTTCGTTATAGGCGCGTGCAACCGATGCGGTTGCTTCCGGGCGCAGCGCCAACATATCTCCTCCCCGATCGGTGAAAACAAACATTTCTTTTGCAACAATGTCGGTTGCATCTCCAACCGCGCGTTCAAACAAACGCGCATCTTCCACAAGCGGTGTCCGTATCTCCGTAAAGCCGTATTGTTTCGCCAAATTTTTTCCTACGTCCAGTACCCGATCCCACCACGGTGTTTCATTCGGCAATACGTCTTTCATCCCGCGTACGAGCTGCGCCGCAATGGTTTTACCGCCCTTTTTTTGCGTTTTCGGCACTCCCATTTTCTTTGGGAGCATCTTGTTCTTTTGCTTGCTATACATACCAATGCTATAAACCGATGCTATAAATTATACTCTTGCGGATCAAATACCGTAATGCGGTCAAATGGCCAGCCGCGAATCCATGTTTTGCCGATAAGCAACTCTTTCTTTACCGTACCAAATATTCGTGAATCCATGCTTTGATTACGGTTATCCCCCATCACAAAATACTCGTCTGGACCAAGGGTTAAGGGTTTGGTTTCGGGAGAGTTGACGATGGTTCCCGGGGACAGGTACGGCTCGTTCAGCACGGACAGATCGTCGCTTCCCCGCATTGCTATCCATACCTTGCCTTCCCGTATGGCAATTTGTTCATTCGGCAAACCAATAATACGCTTGATGAAAAACTGGCGCCGGTCATCGGGATAGCGAAACACGACGATATCGCCGCGCTTCGGCTCTCCCAAACGATAAGAAATTTCATTAATGATCAGGTACTCGTGATCAAAAAAATTCGGCTCCATGGAAGCGCCTTTGACGTAAAATGGCTGAATAAGAAAAAACCGCACCGGAATAATAATACACAGCGCGATAACTACCACACTCACCAACTCGGAAATAAAATCCTTTGCCGATTTTATGAATGAAGGTTGTTGTTCACGGGTAAAATTTTCGTCCATAATTTCAGTAAGGTACTTACATGCAAGTTACGGCATCATTACCACGCACGTCGTGCGCGCGTTTGATTGTTGCAGTGTACTTTTTTTTAAAGTTTGGTTGGGGATGCGCGGGGTTTTCAGCCGATACGGACTCGCGTGGTGGGCTCGAGAGGACTCGAACCTCTGACCTCTGCGATGTGAACGCAGCGCTCTAACCGGCTGAGCTACGAACCCCTATGAGGAGAATTTCCAACAGAACAAACCGCGTAGTGAGCACAGAACTCACCGCAGCTTGCGACGTCGTACGCACAAGTATACCCTACGCGCAGAGAAAAGTCAAAGACTTTGCAGCAAGGGCATATATAGTGTATACTACGCCTGTATGCAGCCATGCAAAAATGAAAATTCTAACACTGCCCTGTTGGATTTTTGTTTGTAGTTCGCTCTAACCCTATTGCTCACGTTATGCCGTTACCGGAAGACCCGCAGATTCAACAACTCCTACAACCTTCGTTCATTCAACCGCAAAAACCTCAACGCAAATATGTGCGGCGTTTCACCATAACCCTTGTTGCGCTTGTGGGTGTTGTGCTCATGTATCAAGCCGCTTTTTCCCAAGAGAGCGTAACCTACCATATCGCGCATACGCTGCAAAAAGTTGATGTCTTTGCACAAATCAAACACCTCATTTCCAATCGCGATAAGGAATTGCGGGGTGAGAGTGAGGGTCGCATTAACATACTCTTGCTGGGTATCGGCGGATCGGGGCATACCGGACCCCTGCTCACCGACACCATCATCATTGCAAGTTTTGACCTTGTGAAAGAAAAGGTCGCACTTTTTTCCATACCCCGCGATTTGTGGGTTCCGCTTCCCTATACGCGCAACTCCTACAATAAAATTAACAGTATCTACGCGTTCGCGGAAGTACAGCAAGAAGATAGTGGCGGCGAGGCGTTAAGTCAAACCGTTGCCCAAGTGTTTGGCATACCCATCCACTACTACGGTCTGGTTGATTTTGACGGTCTTATGGGTTTGATCGACCGGTTGGACGGCATAGAGGTGTATGTTGAGCGACCATTGGAAGATCCAGAATACCCTGTATTGGGACGCGAGGAAGCGGAGCCGTATAGCTCGCGTTTTGAACATCTCTACATTCCGGAAGGATGGCAAAATATGGATGGCAACACCGCTTTGAAGTACGCGCGGTCGCGCCACGCATTGGGTGTGGAAGGATCAGATTTTTCGCGCGCGCGTCGCCAACAAAAAATTCTGCTTGCGCTTAAAGACAAAATACTCTCCACCGCAACGCTACTGCAGCCATCGCGCATCAATGCGCTTCTGGATGCTTTTGACAATCACCTTGCCACCAATATGGAAGTATGGGAAGGATTACGGATCTATCAATTCGGCAAAAACGTACCCCGCAACCAGTTTGTGCAATTTGTGTTTGATGATGGCCCTCATAATTTTTTGGAAGCGACGAGTATAGGAGGCGCGTACGTGCTGCAGGCAAAAGACGGAAATTTTGCAGCGGCCCGGTCTTTTGTGCAAAACATTTTCAACAATACGTCTCTCCAGAGCACGCGCGAGGAGGTTCGTCCCCCGCGCATTGAGCTGCAGAACGGGACGAGGATTGCCGGAATGGCAACGACCCACGCGCAGAAACTTGAAACGCTCGGTTATACCATAGCAAAAGTAGGCAATGCCCCCGTGCAAACCTACCAAAAAACCGAGGTATATGATTTAAGCGGCGGACAGTACACAGCACCGTTGCTGTTTCTTGCTGCATACTACCATGCGCCCATAACCGTTCCTGCATCGGCATTTTTGGAAGATGCGTACGCGCCGGAAATAGCAAGCAAGCTGCGTCTCACCGAACTCTCTCCGCTTCAATCCACTGATGCCGATATCCTGGTCATTTTAGGCCAGGATGCATTATAAAAAGGGGTCAGGTACCTTTTTTAGGTCTCCCTCTATCTTTAAGTGTTGAAACAAGACCTAAACTGATCTGACGGTCCCGATTTTTTTCAAAAATCTTCGCCTTTCCATTTGCACGATTAAGAACATGCTATAAGGTATCATCCGCCACTTTGTCTTGGTATTCTTGGCATATAGTGGTAGTATAGTATAACTTGACGCTTATGAAAATGTACCTGACCCCTTTTCCAACTATTGTGCTGGTCGGCCGCATGAACGTGGGCAAGTCCACGCTCTTCAACCGTTTAACGGAACACCGTGAGGCGTTGGTTTCGGCTATACCAGGTACCACGCGCGACCGCCGCTACGGCGAGGTGGTGTGGCGCGGACAGACTTTGCGCCTTGTGGATACGGGTGGCGTTGAATCGCTGGAGCGGGCTGTTGCGCGCGAGGGGGCGGCAAGCAATGCATTTTTACAGGAAATCAAAGAGCAGGTTGCCATAGCCATCCATGAGGCGGATTTACTCCTTTTTCTTGTGGATGGCAAAGAAGGTCTTTTGCCCCAAGACATAACCCTTGCACAAGAGCTTAAAAAGATAGGCAAACCGGTGCTGCTCGCCGCCAATAAAGTGGCGAATCCCGCGCGCGCCGATGCCACCGCCGTTTTTTGGAAGCTCGGCCTTGGCAATCCGCACGCAATCGCGGCACTTTCCGGAAAAGGTACCGGAGATCTTTTGGACGCGGCCATGCAAGCACTCCCAAAACAACGCGTTTCCGTAAAAAATGTTGCCGACCAGATCGCAGGGCAACCGATGCGCATCGCGCTCATGGGCAAACCGAATGTGGGAAAATCATCACTGTTCAACGCGCTCTTGGGCGAAAAACGCGCTATTGTAAGTCCGCTACCCGGAACGACGCGCGAAGTGCAAGATACACTCGTTACCTACGACGGCAATGCTCTGCTATTTTTAGACACGGTAGGGCTGCGCCGTAAAAAAACCTCGGGCGATGTTTTGGAAAAAAAAGGCGCATCCGTGACCCTGGAAAAACTTGGCTACACAGATATCGCGCTCTTTATCATTGACGCAACCGAATCATTGACCGTGCAAGACAGCCGCATTATCTCCATTTTAATCGCAAAGGGAGTAAGTATTGTCATAGTGATCAACAAATGGGACATCGTAGACGATAAAACGCAGAAGCTCGCCGAGGAAGTCCGTGATCAGGTGCATCGCCGCTTGCCCTACGCAACATGGATTCCTTTGGTGTTCGTTTCGGCAAAAACCGGATTGCGCGCCAATAAAATCATGCCGCTCATGATTACCATAGCCGCGGAACGCCGGCGTAGGATCACCGACAACGCGTTGGATAAATTTTTAAAATCCTGCATCAAGAAACAAAAGCCGCAGAAAGGTAAGGGCACCAAAACCCCCTTTGTACACCATATCGTACAAACGCGCATCAATCCGCCAACATTTATCGCAACGACGAGCGCCAAAGCCGATTTGAGCGAATCCTATCGCCGCTTTTTGGAAAACCAGCTACGGGAAAAATTCGGCTTTACCGGAACACCGGTACAGGTGTGTGTAGAAAAGAAAAAAATCCTGCAAGCAACGCGGTGAGCTTCCGCAAAAAACGCAGCAGCACTCCTTTGGAAAAACCCAATGCGCGAGAACATACTCCCCAAACCTATGCATCTCCTCGTCGGTCTCGGTAATCCCGGAAAAGCATACGCCAACACCCGTCACAATGTAGGTTTTTTGGCGCTTGAACATATCCGCAGAATATGGCATTTTCCCGAATTCACCAAACACAAGCGCGCTAACGCGCTGGTTGCAAGGGGAACCCGCGCCGATCGTGCTGTACTACTCACACAGCCGCAGACGTTTATGAACGCATCGGGCAACGCGGTAGGCGCGCTTGCGCGTTATGCAAAAGTCCCCACAAAAAACATTTGGGTCATCTATGATGACGCGGCGTTGCCTTTTGGGCATTTGCGCGTAGCGCAAAACAAGACATCCGGCGGACACAACGGTATCGCCTCAATCCTTGCGCATATTCCCGATGCTTCTTTTTTGCGTTTCCGCATCGGCATCGCGCCTATGCACGCCCAACAAATCTCCCTTGACCAGTATGTGCTCAACCCATGCACCGCAAGTGAAACAAAGCTACTCCGCGCATCTTTCACTGAAACGGCGGCAGCGTTGGATTTGGCATTTACCGATACTCTTGATCGGGTCAAAGAGCGTTTTCATTGAGCAAGCTGTCATGTATTGCCCTATCCCGAGGAACGCATCGGGTTTGTTCGTGATTGTCGTACCAATGTTGCGGCTTGAGCTATTCTTGCGCATCCGTTCCCGAATCTTCCGTTTGGACTGCCTGCTCCGCCTCTTCCTGCATCTGCCGTTCCTGTACCCTTTGGCGCAGTTTCTGCAAACGCTCGGCAACATCAGCATTGTCCTGATTATGTTCCGCAACCGTGGAAAATTCCTTTATCGCGTCGGCAATCTTGTTCTGCTGTTCGTAGATAAGCCCCAGTACGTAATGCGCATTCGCGTGATCGGGAAACACGCGTACAATTTCCTTTAAAATATTTTCCGCATCCGTGTAGTTGTTGTTGGCGTAGTAGAGATGCCCCAGTTGAAAAGCAAAGTCCGTGTCTTGCGGAAACGCAACAACCAATCCTTTCGTCTGTTCAATCGCTTGCTGCATTTTTCCTCCCGAAGCATAAATCTGCACTAAGAGCACGTGCGCGTCCAAATAATCATTCTTTAATTCCAACGCTTTCCGCACTTCCGTTTCGGCATTCGCGTACGCATCCTCAAGTACACGAAGCTGTTCCGTAGTCATGTTCTGCTGTTGCGTCTCAAGCTGCGCGCGCAGCGCGGTGAGTTTTTGCGCCAACGCAAGATATGCCCTTCCCGCTTCATAATGCACTACCGGATTTGCCGGTTCAAGGTAGCTTGCTCGTGCATAAGCGGCAAACGCAAAGTCTTCATTGCCTTCGCCATACGGTATGAGCGATTCGTAGAATTCTCCCATCAGCAGATAATTCTGCGCGTCCAGTGTATTTTTGCTCGTTGCGGCTTCTCCCGCGGCGCGCGTATTATTGAGCGCTTGGGTAAAGCGCATGCGGTAGGCATCATTTTGTCCCTGTCCCATTTTTTGAAGCGCTTGACTCGCCTCGCGCGTATAGCCTTGCGCCAGCAGCCGATACCCTTCTCCCGTCAAGCCAAACAGCTTGATACCCGACTCAATCCGTGAGAGGGCAAGGTCCGTATCCGATTCCAGCACAGCCGCCGCGCGCGCAAACTGTATGGACGCAGCGTAGCGTCCGAGCAGTGTGTACATACCGAAGACCAGAAACAACATGGCGGCAAACAGCGCAAACGACGTGGTAAAGGCCTTTTCGGGATATTTGGAAAACGTGAGCGTATGCGCGTCTTTCTTATCCAGGCGCAGCCGAACGGCAAGCACCAACGCGGCACTCGCGAACCACATTGCCAACAACCCATAGTCAAACGGGTATATGCATGCAAAGAGCGTAAGATAGAGCCATAACCCATACACCGAAACGGCGGAAGTGAAAATCTCGTCTTTCTCTTTGCGCAAGGCGTATAAGGCGCGAAATCCCTCAACACCGACTCCTACGAGAAAACCGCCAAAGAGCGCAAAACCAATCAATCCGGCGCTTATCGGCATCGTGCTCATAAAGGAAAATCCTTGCAAAAAATTCGCGCGCCAAAAGTCGGTGTAATTGAGCGTCGGGTCTTTATAGGTTTGATAGGTAAAGGCGAATAGTGCTGGACCGCTTCCCGTTAATCCTTTCCACCAGGAATCCACGATCATATTCTGTCCTATGGTGCGCGTAGCAAGAAAACTGGGACGCACCTCGTTGGCAATATCCAGCGCTTGGTCAAAATAGGGCAACGGAGCGATAAAACCAAGTATGAGGATGGCAAAAATCATGCTTAAGAGTACCGTTTCCTGAAGCGCCAGGCTTCCTTGGCGCATAATTTTAAAACTTGCAAACAGTACCAGCACAAAAGCGACAACAGGAAGAATGACTTTATAACTCAAGAGCAGCACCAGCAGAAGGAGGATGAAACAAAGGATCCCCAAGCAAACTTTGGCGATACGCTTGATTCCGCCAAATATGAGCATGCCTAACATCACGGTCACACCGGATCCTAAATAGATCGCCAGCGCGTTGGTGGTGGCAAAAGGAAGGAGAGGGATGAGGACCTGCGGCAAGGGCAGCTGCCATAGAAACACCGCGATATGCAGCGCGGTATACAGTGCAAGAAGCAGAAACGAAGCAATAAACACCCACATCGCCCGCGATATGAATTTTTCGGTGATTCCAGCAATAACCAGCAACACCAGCAACAATCCAAACAAGAACATGTTCACGAGTGAAAAAACGTTTTCGGTAGTGGTTCCGAACACGCTGGCAACCGGAGCGCCGGAAACCAGCGCGCTCACCAACATCCAGCAGACGAACAAGCAGAAAAATGCAAGCGCTTTGCTCTTGGGAATCGCCACTTTCCCCTCGTGCATGGAGAACAGCAATAAAAAAAACAGCGCCAAAAAAACCGTAACCGCAAGCACCATCTGCTTGGTATCGCTTAACGGATGGAGAGAAAACGGCAACACGAGAATGGGAAATAGCAGCAAGAAAGCATAGAGACTTCCCTGGAAAAGTTTTTGGAGAATCGTCATAGTAAAGACAGAGGGACGGTTAGCTGATTATACCACAAACTTTTTTTCAACCACGCTTGGAGAGTTTGAACGTTATGATGCGGGGGTTGTGGTGCCGGTTGTGCTCGCTCCGGTTGATTCCGTAGCGTTTGTCGGCGCTTCATCATCGGTAGCGCCCGCAACAGATGGCACGGCTTCGGCAATGGTTGCCTGTTCTGCATCTTGTGGCGATAGAGGAACCGTACTTTCCGTTGGCACATCCAACGGTACGTTTGTTGCGGTAGAAATCGCCGCACCCGATTCTGCAAAATCATCCGCCGCTTGCGGAGCAATACTCATGTCATCTGATAGCATTATCGCCGCGTCCGCACTATCCTCCTGCGGGTAGACACAGCCTCCGTCGTCTTCCAGTGCCGTTGCAAGATAATTTATTGCTCCAGGATCCGCACAGCCCACGCGGTCATAGTAGTCGGTATAATCGCTCCACGCTCCATGCACCTTTTCTACACCGCCATACGTCCCGTCAGAATTAAACTCTTGCGAATTATCCGTTGCAAGCACTATCCAGTTAAACGCAATCGACGCGTCGCCATACACCGGGCTGATAGTAATCGTAAATCCTTTGGTACTGCTGTGGGCAATGCGATACCTATCCAAATTGACGTCAGTCAAGAGGGTAGCGGTCACAATGGGCGGGTAGGGATATTCTTTGTCAAATACCACATCCACATGGTCGTCCCCGGGAAGAATACGCGCCACACCTGCCGCGTCTTGGTTAAACACAATGCCGCCTTTGGCAATAATGGTTGTGGTAAAGACTTGTCCCTTCACCACCGTTGATGGGTCAATGGAGTTTTGGCTTTGATCAAGTGTACGGACATCAGTGAGCGTAATATTGAACTCATCAAAAAGACTTTGGTACGCATCCAACCTGTTCTTCAGCTCAAGAATATACAGCGAATTGGTTTCGGTGGTTTCCCACAGTTGCGTTGCGAGTTTGCCGAGCGAGATGCCACCCTGTGCGTGCCACTCATTCCGTCCGGTGATAGTGGGTAAGTGGCGGTTGGTTTGGACGTAATATTCCATTTCGTTAAGCGTGAGTGTGCGGTAGTCGCCGTGGAGATCTGCATCTTCAGGTCGTACGCTGCCGTCGTAGTAGGCATCAAACACGTAGTCGGTCAACAAGGTATTATCATCATAGACGCCTTTGGCGTTAATCGTGCCGAAGCCCTTGCCTCCACCCGTTGGGTTGCCCACAATCACGCTGCCGTTTTTGTCTACGACGAATGTTGCGACGGTTGTTGAGCCGATGTAGAAAGCGGACTTGCCGGATACGGGATGCACGGCAAACAGGGCGGACGGCGTCGTTGACCCAACGCCCACGCCGTAGTTTTGGATGTCGCCCGCGCCGTCTGATTCGGCATACACCGTCAAGAGCGAGATGCCGTCAATCTGCGCCGTGTAGGATTCTTTGGTGCCAGCTGGTGCCGCGCTGGTAACCGGCAGATCGTTCCAGCTCACCACGCCCGCGTTGGTTTCAAAATTCGCCGCGCCAAACTTCAGACTG
>Ga0100385_1003626_pt1 | contig 13677 bp, 9 predicted proteins | sample CryGeymeta201509_FD_81543 | JGI IMG/M metagenome (GOLD analysis project Ga0100385, IMG submission 81543) | Groundwater microbial communities from Crystal Geyser aquifers in Utah, USA - Crystal Geyser metaG 2015-09 | ecosystem: Environmental > Aquatic > Deep subsurface > Groundwater | place: USA... | reverse complement strand
TATTGATGAAACGGGCGGCGGAGTAAGTAGAAAGTCAGATGCTTTTCAAGTAACATACAACTGTTCTCCTTCTGCCTATAACTTAGGAAATAGCTCAGATGCTAGAGAGTTTGATATCAATGCCAGCATTTTAGGGCCTGAGTTTGTAAAATTCTGTGAAGATGATGTTTATTCACTTGAAATCTCCTACATTGAACAAGACGCCTCCGGTAGAACACTTATTGCTCTAACAGAGACTTCTTGGGAAATCGATTCTGAATACACAACCGAGAGTACAATAGTAGAAGACTTTCCTAGAGTCAATATGGCTACACTCTCTTTTTGTAGGGCAGACGATGCCAGTTTAACGGCGGACGAGGAGTCTCATCCATATCTGGCTACGATTAGAGTAACTTTAACCTTTGATAACCTTTTAACTTCTAGTACATTTGATGTAACAGTAGAGAAAAAGGTATTTGTAGGTTCTCACGATGACGCCTATGTTTGTATCCCCTACTTTGAGAGAATAATTCCCAAGAGAGTAGGCAAAGTACCCGGCAGTGAAAGCTGCTGTATTTATAAAATACAGGATGGTGAGTTTCAACCACTCCTTGACGAAAACGGCGACATTGTTCGTAAAACAGTATACAATATCTATGAGGTAGATGCTCAATATAACTGGCACGCTTGCCATAGAATTAATGAATGTGAGTTTTATGTAGCCTATCCACAGACAACTACATTAGCCACGACAACGACTACTACCACAACTCCAGAACCTACTAATCCTTGTGCAGGACATTGTGATTGGATTTATTCAGGTGGTAATGGATGGAGTCTAATTCAAAATCTCTGTGAGATTAATGATGGCTGCCAAAGACTTACTTGTGAGATAGGGGCAGATTTTGAGGCAATGTGTGACGCCAGCCCCGGCTTTACCTTTGTTTCTAATTTTAATACAGCAGGCGGTGACGGTTGGTTAAGAAATTCTGATTACCCTTACACGGGAACTTATAGTCTGGCTAGTGCCGGTTATTTGATCTCAGGTCATCAGAGATATATTGAGTTTTCTCATACCTCTCCTCCCACTGGTACTGTATTTAGTTTGTATGCTAAGGCTCTGGACACAGGGTATAACAGGATACGCATTCAGTATTATTTAGACGACGTTTTGGTTGAAACTCAAAATGTAATCGAGGACACTGATTGGACTGAGCAAACCTACACATTTGCAGGTGGAGGTCTGGCGAAAGTAAAAATTTCGGCGACAGGGGATACAGATGGAGATACAGACCCAGCTATTTTCATAGATGAGTTATCTTTCTGTGATAATCCTGAAACAACTACTACAACAACTACCACACCTTGTCCTTGTCCAACTACTGTTGACCCTGAAGCAACAACCACAACCACGACTACTACAACACCTGCTCCTGCAATAGCATCAGCTACTATTGACTGCGAATCAGGAGATACATTTGAAGAAATGTGCTGGTTAGTGGATGGTATTGATTTCGTACTAAATTTTGTCTATGATAGCAATAGTGCCGAAATTCATGAGTCGCCGGGATGGACAAAATCTAGCACAGCCTCTAATAGCTCGTCAAATAGTTTAAGCAATGTCGATGCCACTACTGAAATAGGAGTGGAATATAACTATAATTTAAGTTATAAGTTCACTACCGCTACAGGTGGAGGGGACACCTCCTTTTATCTTAAAGGGCAGGACGACGCTGAGGCTTTAGTTATTATAAATGCTATTGTGGTAGACACTATAGCACCAATTTCATCAACATTTACACAACATACGTATGCTGTACCTGCTGGCGAGAACTATGTAGAACTCGTTGTATATGATCCGACCGGGGCCAAACTAGCAGCAGATTCTTATTTTATTGATGACATTAACGTCACCAACGTGGAAGATGTTACCTATGAATGTCAATGTAAGGAACCTAACTACTGTGGTTATGTTGGCGAAGCAATTAGAACAGATTGCACCAGCGGGTATGTAATCCCAGCCCCGGATAATTGTTCGACCACTACAGATTGTCCTTGTGATTGTACTGAATGTGCGGACAACCCTTGTTTATTCCAAGTAGCTTATAAGGTTCCTTATTGTGGTGAGAAAGCGTGGGTAGCTTTAAGATCGTGTGCTGGGGACACTATGTGTTCTGCTGATGCTGCCGTTGCAAGTGGTCTAAACTTTTGTTGGACCGATGATGACTCGGGTGCGGTGTTCAAATGCGATGTTAACACAGATTATAACGACGATTTCACATATAATACCTCGTGCTGTTGCAACTGGCCTGAAGGAGACCCCAATGATTACGACTGTGGTTATCAAACTACTACAGACTGTACTCGGACGGTAAGCACCGATCCCCATGAACCTTGCACGGGAACTGGGTGCGATTGGTTGTGGGGGCCTGACGCACAGGATTGGTACTTACTATGCTCTGACTGTACAGGTACTTTCTGTTATTGCGAGGCTCCCTCAGAACCTCCAGAAGACTACGATGCCTATTGTATCATCTCTAATACTGAATGCTCCGTACAAATACCTGATTGGGACGATGAGACATTTAGCCCTTGTGATCTGTGTTGTGCTACAAGTACGACCACAACTACTTTGGCTCCTTGTGACGACTTTTGTGAGTGGCGGGCCTCAGGATACGAAGCATGGAATAAGATTTATGATCCTTGTGACGAATCTTGTCCTTGTGGTTATCCGTGGTATTTGCCGGGTCCGATTAATGGCACAACAACACGCTGTGGGTCAGGTAATCCCCCTACAACTACCACAACTACCACAACAGAGCCTCCAAAGGGTAAATGTTGTTTCCCTGACAACCCCTCTTGCACTTATGTATATGCAAGTGATTGTGTTAGTGGAACGTGGGAAGAAGGAGTTCCTTGCGATGGTGAATGGCCTTGTGGATCACCTCAAGGAGCATGTTGTGACAACACAGGAACTTGTTATATTACCTATTATACTACTTGTATTGCGGCGGGTGGCTCATGGGTAGGAGGAGTAACTTGCTTAGGAGTTGATTGTCCTACGACAACCACAACTACGACAACTACAACGACCACAACTACAACGACTCCTGATCCTGATCCTGATCCTGTTGGAGCTTGTTGTGATGAGAGAGACAGCACTTGTTATGTAGTGGCTCAAAGTGTGTGTGATGGTTTTGGCGGAACATTTATTGGCGGACCAAGTTGTGACGGGATAGTTTGTCCCGATCCTTTATAAAAGAAAGATTTAAGATGAAGTTGACTATTGGTATGGCTCACTACGATGATTTCGAAGGAGCATATTTTACAGTCCAACATATTAGACAGTCGCTCTGGGAACAAGACCCGGAGCTTCTTTCTAATATTGAATGGGTGATTATTGATAATAATCCGGGAAGTAAGCAGGGAAAACGTCTAGCTAAGTGGCTACGCAAGGTGCCTAATTCAAAATATGTTCCTTTTGGAGAGAACGTAGGAACGGCGGCAGCCAAGAATCAAGTATTTAACCATGCCACAGGAGAAGTCGTATTAGTAGTAGACTGTCATATAACAGTAAGTATTAGGGGACTTCGAGAGATGGTTCAGTATTTTAAGGATAATCCCAACACTAAGGATCTTATTCAAGGTCCCTTGCAAATGGATTCCTTAGATAATTTTGAGACACACTTCCAACCTATTTGGTCTGGTAAAATGTTTGGTGTTTGGGGGAGAGCCCGAATTAGCCCAAAGGGAACTCTCTATAATATTATTACCACCAAAGATGGTATGAAGGTCTACGGATTATTCGATAACCCAAACACGCAACCAGCATGGTCTCAGATTGATGATACTATGTTATCAGGCTTGTCAAGTTTGAAAACCTTACAAGACCTTGGACATAGATACGCTGACGAGGTATTATCTGTTTTTGAGATTCCTTCTCAGGGGATGGGTTTGTTCGCTTGTCGCAGAGATGCTTGGGTAGGATTTAATCCTCACTTCAAGGGATTTGGCGGTGAAGAAGGATACATTCATGAGAAGTTTAGACAAGCTGGAGCAAAGGCTTTATGTTTATCTTCTTTGAAGTGGTTACATCGTTTTAGAGATACTGACCCAGAAACAGCGGAGCCTTTGCCATTTCCCAATACAACATTTGATCGAGTTAGAAACTACATTATTGGGTGGAACGAGCTTAAATTAAATGTGATGCCTATTTTTCAGCATTTTGTTAACGAGCAGCAGTTCTCCCCAGATATGTGGAATCGCTTGATTACTGATCCTATTCATGCCGATTTCGAGGAAGTTGTTCAGAAGCAAATTGGTAATGCCCGTGTCATGAAGTTACCACAGCCGCCGGTAGGGATTTCAATTCCTGATTTGGTGGAGTGGGCTCGTAGAAAACCTCGTGACCTCAACACCCACTTTACTCAAATGGTAGAGTTAGCCTCTGATTGTGAAACGATTACTGAATTTACGGCCCGCAGAGAAAGTACCTTTTGTTGGGCGGCAGGTCTGGAAAAAGCGGAGAATCCTAAGAAACTAACAAGCTTTAGCACTGAGCTTGATCCCGGTATCAATGCAGTATATAAAGCACCTAGATCTTGGGAACTTGTGATGAATTTTGCCTCCACGGAAAATTATCCCAGCGGTGTTCCAACAGAACAAGAGATTGAGGAAACGGACCTGCTATTTATCCAAGGTGAGCCTTCAGGCTCTTTTGTTGAGGAGGCTCTTAGTAAGTTTAGTTCTAAGGTTAACAAATACATTGTTATTGCCAACACTAAGTTACATGGAGAATCTGGTCCTAAGGTAGGTAAGGTGATGTTGCCGGGAATTAGGATAGGAGTAGAAGCATTTCTTAAGAAAAACCCTGAGTGGTTTATTTATAAGAATGATCCTAATCAGAACGGTCTAACGGTTCTGTCCAAGATCTCGGAGCTTCGTCCGGCAGAGCCTATCCGTCCTTGGACTCCGGGGTATGGGCCGGGCACGAGATTAAAACAATTCTTAAAGAAATTTGGAATTGAAGCAACGGCTAATTGTTCCTGCAATCAGAGGGCAATTACCATGGATAAAAATGGAGCAACTTGGTGCCGAGAAAACAGAGCACTAATTATTGAATGGATGAGAGAGGAAGCCAAAAAGCGTAAAATGCAGGCCCTCTTTGTACCTTATGTGGTAGGTATAATGATTGATCGTTCAATCAACCTTGGCGAAAAAGATCAGTTAGAGAAAGAAAAGGACTACTATGTTCACGTTAAAAGATAAAGAATTCAAACTAAGTACCTTAGTGGGGTCTCGTACCGTCACTCTGGGAGACAATAATCAAATCGAGGACGAGTTGGGCGAGGTAGATTGGTATGACTACCAAGATTCTATCAACGAACCCGCAAAGATTTTATTCCGCAAAGACGGCGGACACAAGTTTGTAATGCAATACTCAGATAAGTATGCTGAGTTTATTGGTCGATCTTCTATGGCAGAGGTTAGACTATCTCCTATTGACAAGGACGCATGGAAGTCACACAAACGACTTGATGATTCCACTGGAGAGTCTTTCAAATACTTAGACCGCCCACCTGTTGAGTATAACTACGCCCCATTTGAGACTGACCTACCCATCGACAAGAAGCACTCCCATGCAGTCCTTCTATTGCTAGAGGCACTACCAACTTCAGAAAAGACTATTGTGGATGTTGGTAGTTTCAAAAAGGTGGATAAATATGCGGTAGCAATTCAAGATGAGAAAAGTCCCTTCTCCGAAGCTCGTCAGGCAAACTTACTAGACGCTTGTGAAAAGGTGGGAATTATTCCCTATAAGACAAAAGACATTGGCCATGGGCGATTGTTGATTCATAGCCTATGCCAATTGTTTGATGCAGGCTACTCAGAGGTAACTGTGTTGGACGCCAATCTTGAGAGCGTAGTAAATCTTCCTCAGTTTATTACTCAGGTCCGAAAAGCCGCACCGAATAACGTAGGAATTATCCAAGGTTGGGTAGGAAACCTAAAACAGGATAATGATTTTGCGGACACTTTAGCAGTAACTTTCTTAGAAGACTTGAGAGCCTATTCACTCAGCAGTGAGGTGTTTTTCAGTATCAAAGAGAGCCTCTTAAAGTTTAGAGATTTATTCCTTAAAGGCCCTTATGAGACTCGCCCACACCGATCTATTCAGAAATGGTTATTAGAATTCTCTAAGGAGAATTTCCGATCATCTGAGGATGGTATCATTCTTACAGAAGACCAAATTATTCGGCGGGGCCAGACATTGAGAAACACTACTTCTACGGTAGAGTTTGCTCTACTTGTTCTTTTGGATAGCAAGGGGTGGGTAAGAATCAGGCCAGAAATCAGCCGAGTTAAGCTTCTGGATGATCGAACAAACTCCCAAGCCTATCTAACAAATAAATACGAGCATTTTGACTTGAAAACATTTGGACCCGATACTAGGCGGAAGAATTTTTCGTTTATTTAAGAGTTTGTTAAATGGATGACGACGCCTTTAGGAGAGCCTCCTCTCCTATCAGTGTTACGATAATAATAATATCTTTAGTGTTTGCGGGAGTGTTATCAATAGGCGACCCCGCAGACTTTTTCTTTTTCCTTTTTACAGGAATTAGATAATGCAGATTAGTTACGCATGGTATCCCTTCGCGTTAAATGGATATACCCAAGCACAGACAAGTAGGATTATTAACGAGGGTTTGGCAATAATTTCCAACCTTGCAAATGTCCAATTTGTTTATAGCCCTACTCCTGATTTTACGATCTCGGGTGCTCCCTCCAACTCATGGGCGGCGGCAACATTAGAGAATCATATTTGGTTTAGTCAAACATCAGTAATTGAGGCTAAGTGGTGGGCATTTAACGCCGTTCCTCATGAATTTTGTCATCTTTGGGGAAATCCCAAATTTCTAGCATGGCCTCACACTTCAGAGGCAGCAACGAAATGTCTTATGCACCCGAGAGGGAGCAAAGATCTTTTTATGTGCCCTACTGAAGTTCAGAGACTTGTAGCTAAGTATGGAAGACCTAAAAAGCCTTATTGGCCTATTCCTCCTCTGAAGGCTATTGGTGATATTATCCGAAAGAATAAACCACTGATGGATAAATGGGAAGCAGAGAGAAATAAGTGGGCTAAGCTCCGAGACGAAACTATTGGACCAAAACACCAAGAGTATAACACTAAGGCCAAAGAGGCTCATAAGAAATACATGAGCTACTACACTCCTTGGCTAAAAGCAGTGCGAGATTATCAGACTGCTTATAAATCTTGGAAGCCTGCTTTGGACGCAATGGCTGGTAAAGGTTTCTCTGCGCTAGTTGCAAAAACACAGAAAGAGCCAACAGAGCCGCATCTGTGTTATGTGGATCTAGATCACTTAACCGCTATCAGAGCTAGTCTAGCTCACAGCGAGCATCAAACTCTTAGAGATATAAAAGCATCTTTAGATCCTAAGGATTTGAGACCATGCGAGTAACAATCCGTGGTAAGAAGTATGAAATACTCTTTCTCGATGAGGTAGTTCATCCAGATGGAGAAGTCCTTCTTGGTTCGTGTGACCCGCCTCAAAACAAAAGTCCCAGAAGAATACTCATTGACAAAAATCTAAAAGAGCGTAAAATGTTAGAGATAATCTGTCACGAGGTACTTCATGGGGCATTTTGGGATCTCGGCGAACCAGCAATTGAGGAAAGTGCCAGAGATTTGGCGGAAATTTTATTCAAATTAGGGTACAGAAAGACTTGACGTACTCCTCCCCGACCCCTAAAATATGTAGGGGTCTTTTTGTGTAAGGATAAAAATGGCGAAAACTAATCCAAATGGTTATACAGACAAACAGATTGATTCTTGCATCCATCGCGGAAGCAAAGATCCTCAGAGATACCGAGGAAAAGGAACAGGTTGTACTTGTTCGGTAAAAAATAGAGAATACCTCTACGAATGTGCTTTGTATAAAACACTCTGTGCCACACATGCTCCGGCAAGCACTGAGGGATTGAGAATCTGTGATAGTTGCGAAGACTGCACACCTAAATAAAGAGAAGTAGATGAACATAATCAAGATGATATTTATTGGCCCTTTTTTATGCCTTTGGGCACAGTACAAATTTTTTAGATCCGGGTCCAAATACTCTCCAGTAGAGGAACAGTCAAAGAGGCTATCAACTTGTTCAACTTGTCCTTTACGGGACGGAGAGAGGTGTGGGGTCTGCTTCTGTTATTTACCAGATAAAACACATCTACTAGAAGAAAAATGCCCAGAAGGTAAATGGTAATGAAGATCACGATTGTTTCCGATTCCCCTATGATGCCCACAGGTTTTGGCGTGCAGGCAGGACTTCTAGGGCAGTATTTCATTGATACTGGTCATACTGTTGATTTTATCACATACAATCTAGGAGATTTTGGTACTGGGTCTTATAACATTGATCTAATCGACGATATCAACGATCCAGTAGAAGTGGGAGCTTCGCTGCGGAACCTAAAACCAGATGCAGTAATTGTCTTAGCAGGGGCATGGACTACTCATGCTTTATTCAAACTTGTTGAAGCTCAGTACAACTGCCCGGTATACTACTGGTGGGCTTATGAAGGGATCTCTACAGGCAAATACGGTAAGACTTCTTACTCCTACATGAGGCCAAATTCCATAGTGCACATGAGCAAATTTGCGGCGGACCTCTGGAAGAACGTATTTGATACAGATCGTGTAGCTTACCATGCCTTAGATGGATTTAATTTTCATCCATACAATCAAGAGGAGATCAATGATCTACGAGCGAAGTGGTCAGATATTCTCAAAGTAACTCTTACTCCTAATGATTTCATTTTCGTGAATGTTAATGAGAACTACTGGAGAAAGTCATGGGAACTTAATTTCCAAACATTAGCAAAAGTAATAAAGAAACTGCCTAAGGAGAGTATTAAGTACATCGCTCGCTGCGGAAACAGAGCTAAGAAAGATGCTTATGACCTCCAAAAAGGGGCCGAGTATTATGGTGTGGATAAAAACACTCATATTATTACCCAAGCCCTCGATAAAGAGTCCTTAGAGGAAATCTACGCCTTATCCAATGCTACACTTAACCTTACCCAAGGTGAGGGTTTTGGTGTGTCTTTCTTAGAAGCTGCCTCTGTTGGATTACCTCAAGTAGCTACAGATTTAGAGGTATTTAAGGAAATCATTGATAACAAATACCAATTAGCTTGGATTGACCACACGCAATATCGAGATGGTATTTACTACGAGACTCCTAGCATTAATTATGCCGCTATACTAGCCGAGTTCCGGGTGTACAGTCCTAAGGCGAGGCTCCCTCTTTACAGACCCGAGAGATTTGATATTCAGAACATTGGAAGACAGTGGGTAGATTGGATTACTAAAGATTTAGGTACGTTCGTAGGTGAAACATACAGGTTTGGTTATGTGCCTACGATGTATCCTTACAGTCTTGTGGATGTTCTTATTGAAATCGGCGGACCAGTACACAATATCATAGATAGAGATAGCTACTTAAGACAAAATCTGACTTCTCAGGGAATACCCTGCATTTCTGTCAATTCCGTGGGGAATTCTGATGTAGTAGATTCTCCTCACTGTTGTGTGCTTAATCGATTGATACGAAAAGAGTTCAAAGATATTCCTCAATACTTTAGACAATTCAAGTGGATTGTGGTAGCAGATGATGGCGTGCGAAGCTGGGATGATCTACCAGAAGTAACCAATTTGAAAGACTATTTCCCCTATCACATGTATAGATATGATCTAAGTACCGTTGATGGTATTCATGTTTTTTGCAAAGACCTATCTAGCCCGAAATACAAATTATGAGTTTAAGTGACCTAGAAGATAATTTAGTTTCAGCCTCAGCTAATTTTTCATTATCTGGGGACTATACCGCCTCCGTGTCACTATCTAATCAAGCGGGGCAGTTTTACTCTGGTTGTTACGATACCTGTGTACCTTTGGTTTACAAATTCACAACGACTAATACCTATGGGGCTGACCTAGCTGGGACACCCGGTGACGATCTTTATAGCACCAACCCCACTTGGATTGCTGGGTTAATTGCTACTTACGATGAGTCTGAGGATATTACTTCCAGTAGTATGTCTTTGAGCCTGTCGTCTTATTTTAGTCGTTTGAATCAAACCCCCCTATACACAGCGGTATATAGTGGGACGCTGCCTGAAATTATTGACACTGTATTGAGTGTATACACAGGAGTCCCCACTGCTCTCTATGATAATGACCTAACAAGTACCTATACACTTTCTACTAGGGTTTCGGGTCAATCTGCTTGGACAGAGCTAAAATCTTTAGCCCAAGTGGCGGGCGGAACAATGTATGTACAAGTAGGAGGGAAATTAGAATTTGGGCCTTGGAAAGACCAGAATAGTTCTGTAGATTTAGTTATCCCCCCAGAGTGGAGCATCCGAGTACAAAAAAAGAGTGTCGGTCCTCAAAATACCTATTTGATCCAAGGAACCGGGGCAAATACTGCTGTAGCTGCCTCAGGTTATAAAATAGTAACAGATGCCCGTATTGCCAATAATAATACAGGGTTTGGAAGTATTCCGGGGTCATACAAGTCTCGGGTTATCTCTGGTATTGGGAATGATCGCCCGAAGGTAGAACTGGGCAATTTAACCACAGGTGACACAGATGTAAAAAATATCGAATTAACATCTGCTGCGGTAGATCTTGTAACCAAAGTGAATACTACGACAGGGTTTGCGGAGGTAATTGTAAAAAAGAAAGATGGTTCGTATGTCACCAGTGAGTTAATTGATATGATGGCCACTGGAGTGCTTAGACCTTCTCGTGAGGAGGGAACTACCTTTGAAGATAGTGTACGAGATGTTATTAACTTCACCTACGGTAGATTGGCGACAGAGGAAGCTATTAAAGAGGCAGTTAATGATCGCCGAAAGAAACGAGCAGATGCGGCGGCCAAGGGTATTAAGAGAGATCTACAAGAGTATAAGCAACAAAGGGAAGCCAGAAGGAATATAGAGAGCTATGGAACGTCTCTACCAGAAACTTTCTCAGTTTCTAGAGTGATTAATCCTCCTGTAACTCCTACCAGCAATTTAGTAGGTGGTCCTGCGGGAGGTCCGGGGCAAAAGAATACTCGCCGAGCTAACTATGTTGGCACTAAAGTAAACCCCGGAAGTAATCAATTAACGGCAGTAAGCGTAGATCTAGTAGATTATAATCAAACAGGTATATGCGGGTTCAGCGACGAAAGCATAAGTAATAAATATGCTGACACTCCTGAGAAGGTGGTAGCTATTCTAAAAAGGCGGTATCAAGAGTTATTTCTGGACAATAATACATTGACCGTAGAATGCCCCTATATCGCCGATATACGACTTAATCAAGTTATCCAGTTCACAACTATGGGAACCAGCGAACTCGCTCCTAGAGTAGTCACAGGGCTTGTGGTGGGCATCTCAGTGAACTACGATGCAGCCCCTAGTCTATCTATGAGCCTGACTGTACAAGATTTTAGTTGTTTAGACGGAACTCGGGAATTATTCTCAGGTAATTTGATCGCCGCTAGGAATGGCGGATACCAATCAGTGAGTCCTTATTTTACTATTGGGCAAAACAGCCCAACAGAGATAGTAAACTTCCAAGACCTCACGTTATTTATTGCCTCAGATGCGGCGGGGACGCCTGCTTGTACTTATAATCATGCTGACGCTACGGTGGGAGATGAATATTATTTTCAATGTAAGATAAGGAAGGTATTTCCTATTGCGAGTATTCATCCGGTAGGTGCTGGTTTTGGTGAAGTATTCCCAATCACGTACATCAATAGCCAGACGGGATCTCAATCCATTTTGAATACGGGAACGGAAAATGCTTTTTCCGATATTTGGACTTGCACAGGTTCCTCATTTACGATACAATTTAGCCTTGCGGGTTGCCCAGAACCAGTGGGCTTTTTAGTCTCTGATTGGTCACTTCGTAAACTTACAACAATTTAGGATAAATAGTGATAAAAGCCTTAAAAAAGATGTATAAAGAGTATGGAAAGCAGGCATTACCTTATATTGAATTGTTTTTAGGGGAGATCACGGAAGTAGAAAGTAAGGAAGATTACTATCTGGATGAATACCAAATGATGGGTTGGCTAACCTATAAGGGATCTGGCCCCTATACTGTGGAAATAAAAGAACCCACAGAAATTTATCCAGAGGCTCGTACTACTTTGCTGCCGAGAAAACCACCTAAGAAGAAGAACGAATTACTTGAGTGGTTCACCCAACGGGATGAACTCCCTAGTGATTTTTTCATTCCTTGCACTAAAACTTATGCTCCCCGCTATCAAAAGTTAGCCGTACTGCTTGTATCGGTATACTCCATAGAGGAACTTATCGAGATGTACGAATGGTGGGATAAGCAGGAAGGAGTAAAGCAGTTAGAGTTATATCAACTTCTATCTCTCTATCATGTTAAGGAAATCATGCGTTGGAAAGCCAAGGGAATTCCTAGCAAGAAACCAAAAGATGAGGGACTCGCCGACCGCGAGTGGGATTAATGGGAATACATGAATTATTGGAGAGAATGAACTTACCCCGTAACCATTGGGATGTAAAACTTACTGAGATCTCTGACAAAGCCTCTCATAAAGTATTTATTACAGAGTATGTAGAGAGTATTACCACCAACTTAAAAAATGGTAGAGGTCTTTATATTAGTGGTAAGCATTCCACGGGCAAGTCGGGTATGAGTTCTATCTGCTTAAAAGCGGCGGCCAGCAAAGGTTATATTGGATTATGGCTGTCTTGCGACCAAATACCGAAGTACATTATGGAGAAGTACGAGTTTGACGAACAACAAAGTGTTATTGAGCGGGCAGAAACAGTACCTATCCTTGTTTTAGACGAGTTCGTCTTAAACGTCTCGGTGGACAAGGGAAAGAAGTATGCCAGAATTGGCGAACGTGAAAGAATGATAGAAATGTTGGTTCGCCGCCGAATAGACCATAAGAGATCTACAATCATCACGGCTAACGTAGGGCCTAACACTTTCGAAGAAGTTTACCCAAGTTTCTACAAGGTAGTAACCGAGGCGGTAGATTTTATACAAACTGATCCAACAAAACTATTTAGACCTCATAAATGATATGCCTATTTTACATCAAGCATCGAGAAGGATAATCAAACTATGCCTAGATCAAAAGAGCTTTACTCCCCTCCTTGATAACAAGATCACCTTTGCTAATATCCAAGAGCACGATAAGCCCCTACATCAGGTCATTGAGTACATTCGATCCTTTAATCAAACGTATAAGGATTGGCCAAATGAAGACACTTTGCTTGATGAACTAGATGTAGAACTTCCTGAAGTTGATAGCCAGAAGTTTGTTCTCGACGAATACACTAAGTACATTAACCAGCAGAGAGTGGCCTCAATTGCTGAGGAGGCGGTAGGGTTACTAAACACGGACCCCAACGCCGCGATCTCCAAATTACTAACGGTTTCCAGTATTCAAACACCCGGAACAGGTGTTGTTTCCTTAAAACAATTGGCAGAGACTCGGTACTGGGATTACAGGGAAGATAAACACTCTGGGCCTATAGGAGAAGCCACCTTATGGCCTACGATCAATGAAATTTGTGGCGGCTGGGTAGGCCCATCCTTTAACGTGGTGTCGGCTCAGCCCAATATCGGGAAG
>Ga0100385_1003625_pt1 | contig 13684 bp, 18 predicted proteins | sample CryGeymeta201509_FD_81543 | JGI IMG/M metagenome (GOLD analysis project Ga0100385, IMG submission 81543) | Groundwater microbial communities from Crystal Geyser aquifers in Utah, USA - Crystal Geyser metaG 2015-09 | ecosystem: Environmental > Aquatic > Deep subsurface > Groundwater | place: USA... | reverse complement strand
TGTATGGCTCGATAATAAAACTTAGTAACCACTGCTTGCGATGCAGAACCTTAAAAAATTCCTGAAATTTGAAGACATTCAGCTCATAACTGTGAAAGAGCATCCCAGAGATATCTCCCGGACACACCTGAAAATCATTGATGAGGCCCACCTGAATGAATAACATAAAACCTTCAAGTATGGTCATGTGGAACCGACAGAGGTTCGCTGGGAATCTCCAATCTAGCTGCCTTTTTAGGGGCAATAAAGCCTACTGTTTTAGACAGTCTGCTAACATGAGTATGGCTACGAGATATAGGAGCTTAAAGCCATGTATAATGGAGTCATTTATCTCAGGCCAGATCAATTTTTTTTTGAAAACACGGCATACTGCCTCAACCAAGAAGGCGAGCAATGTGGCACTTTAAATTTCATGGTGAAGGTGGTTGAAAGGTAGTTCGTCATTGACCACGGTCAGGAGAAAGTTGACAAGAAGGAAGCCCCGCCAAAGTAACCTGTGAAGGTTGATCTGGTGGCCAAGATATCAATCTATGGAGCTAACCTCGTGATCAACTCCTACTTTGCAAATCTCTTTGAGAAGAAAAAAAAGAGAAATCTTAGTCTTGAAATCCGATTCGATGCCCTATCTTTTAAAGGACAACCGAAATTTACCTCAGAAGAATACAAGTGGCTGCTTAACAGCAAATTTCAAGTCCATGATAATCAACCTCAGTTGATATAGTGTAGCGTGGTCGAAGACGATCATCCCTATCTCTCGGGCAACATCACAATGTCTGCTCTGGAGACCAACAAAAGATTCACAGTTCAGGTAGTCCAGCTATTGGATCAAAATGACCAAAACATAGCTGCTTTGCATTTAGATTTACGATACATTTCCAAGAAGGAACTTCTTGATTTGATGTACTCTCCCAAACAGCTTGCAGACAACAAAATCGTCAGGAAGGAAGAGGACAAACATCACCAGCAGTACTCTAGAGTGGTTTCCTCAATCGGTGACCTCAAAATCGACAAAGAAAAGAAACTGTACAACTTACTGCATAATCGTTCGCTTAGCAAACAAGTTAAATCAAGCCGCAATCATTCCCCTATCCACGGCTATAGATAGTAATTTTTAATATATGTAGTCGGTCCAGAGTGGTCAGTGATTACCAAGATACCAAAATTCCCAGGGAAAAGAGATTCAGACAAGAGAAGCCTTTCACCAACCAAATGACTGTTATAGACCCCTCATTCCTTTCTGATTTTTCACCCCCCAGACAGCTGAAAAAGGGAGCAACCCAAAGCTCTGGAAACAGAAATGATTTTACCAGGCACTCCAAAGATCACCCGGGAGTCGGATAGTATCATTTGCCGAGCATTTGGGAGAGAAAGTGACTCATGAATATTTATGGTTGTCCGCGGTTTAAAATTGCCTAAACATGTCAGTAAAATATAATTAAAACTATGAAGCTCTTTCTCTTGGCATTCCTGGTGACGCTGGCATGCTCACAGGTGGTTGTAACCAACTTTGGTTGTAGAAAACTTTCCTCGGATGGAGTCAGCTGCAACTAATGTTCTGTTCGATACTGGAAGGACGACCAGGGCATATGCCAACCTGTCAGCCCTTCATGTAAAACTTACAACTCAGCCAATGGGGCTTGCACCAGCTGCTATAGTGGCTTTTTGCTACTTGAAGTTGTCTGCATTGAGGACCTAAATCCAAGAGATCTCAATTGTGCTAACACCACCAACGGAACTTGTGTGACCTGCTCGAAAGGATTCTATCTGCTCAAAGGAGTGTGTGAAATCATCAATCCCCTCTGCAAAATATGGAATGACACAAAGCAGGAATGTAGCGAGTGTTACCCAGGCTATGCATTGGACTCCAACAAAAGTTGCAGAGCCTCTTCTGCGGCCGTGATGAGAGGGTGCTCCTAGTTCAATGGATCTACCTGTATCAAATGTGCTCCAGACTATTACATGAGCTAAGGTACCTGCATCTGGACAGACCCTAGCTGCAAGACATTTAACCGTACCAATGGAGCATGCTTGACCTGTTTCCCTGGCTACTCAGTTGTCAACACCACATGCTTACTGTCGACTGTTAGTGATGCCAACTGCAAGACCTTCAAGGATGGAGCATGCACAGAATGCTCAAAGAACTTTTATTTCAATGATCAAGGCAAATGCATCCAGATTGACCCATTCTGCAAAACCTTCGATATTTCTAGCAAGAACTGTTTGGAATGCTACAGTGGCTTCAGATTGGTATCTGGAATATGTGATTTCAGTCAAAATTCTCAGGCCTTTGATGTTGGCTGTAACAACTTCGACACAAATGGAATATGCACCAACTGCTCTCAAGGATACTATTTCAACAGCAATAATGTATGTGTTCAGGTGGACCCTTCATGCAAAACCTTCAACCTTCAGAGCAAAGTGTGCGCATAGTGCTATCCTGGCTACACGCTTGACTTGGGACAATGCCTGAAGGAAACTGTTATCGAACTGACCCATAAAAATTGTGCTGAGGAACTGATGGGAGTATGTGTGAAATGTGCTGTAAGGGCCTACTTTGATATCGACATGACTTGTGTGATGGCCAGCGATTTGTGCAAGACCTTCAACACTTTCAATGGCTTCTGTACCTCCTGCTATATTGGATATGCTCTCAATGAGACTAGTGGGCTCTGCCTCCCTTCTGACTCAGCTGTATGCTCTAAAAAAGACAGCAACAACGTTTGCACTGAATGCTTGAAGGGTTACTTCCTTGATGAGCAAAAGCAATGCCAAGCTATTGATGTCAACTGCTAGACCTTCAACTTTTCTAACAGAATCTGTCAAAATTGCTACAAAGGATACAAAGTAGCTCAGAACCAGAGGTTATGTGAGTTGGCTCCAGTCATCACCTCTGCTAATGTGCAAAATTGTGTGACTTACGACTCAAGTGGCCAGCAATGTACCCAGTGCTACAACAGATTCTACCTGAAAGACAATCAGTGCATTGAAGCTAATGTTCTGTGTAAGACTTTTGATAATACTGGAGCTTGTCTGACCTGCTACAGCACATTCAAGATCCAGGGCGCTGTTTGTGTACAGGCATGATAGTTATGTCATTTATTATTTGGGATAAATACCAATATCATGATCATTTGTTCAAGGCCTTCATTAGTAACTCATTTTGACGGCGTAGAATGGTGTTTCTCATTTGCAACCTTGAAGCTGCTTCCTCAGAAGTAATGCTGGAACACTAGGACCTTTCCAACTGCTCACTGGGAGCGTTCATGAAGGATGTGTTGCCCTGCCTTGGGTTGTAGTCCACCATTGAAGTAGTTGAACATTCTTTGATTTTGGGAGTTGTTGATGATATACTTCGAGAAAAACGACCCACAGGTGTTTGTGAAGTCTGGAACTTATTCTGCTTTTGAAGAAATTTTAGCTCGATTCTGAGTTGCTTGACCTCAACTTCCTTGGCATTCAGATTGTTGGTAGCCATTTCGTTGTGATACTCCAGTTAATCAATCTGTTTTTCCATTTCTCTTATTTTATCCTATCTTTACAACAAATCCTTCTCCAGCCTCTCGTAGTCATCCAACAGTCTATCGAGTTAGTGATTATTTATAGAGCCCCTTTCAGATGATTTCTGTATCATATTTTACAACTACTCCTTAACTTAATTTAGCTCATCCTCTTTGTCTGCGATTTGTTGCTTCAAATCCTAGAAATAGCTCTGAATATTATGAGTTGTACCTTTTGCTCTTTCCTCTTGATAATTTCAACATCCAGCAGCTCCCTCAAATTATCCTCCCTCTCCAAAGAAGCAGTTAACTCTTGTCGAACAGTCTCTAGCTATCTCTACTGGTGCTCAAAACTGTCCTCACTTGCCACTGATTCAGCTGTCTTGGGGCTCATATTGCTCACCTTCATTCCCAACTGTTCGCACTCTTGATATTTTATCTACAGTTCGTTCTTCAAGTACTCGACTTCTTGCACAAGTGCCCGATTTTGAAAATAGTACTTTTCCATATGAGAAAGCTCTTGCTGTAAGGCCTTCAGCTCACGATGCAGGATAGTCTGTTAGTGTGATTTACACTTATTTTAGGTTTCCAGAGCAGATATGTACTACTTCAAGGATTGGAGCTAACCTTGACTCATTTATTTAAATTTATAATTTTCACTCTTGAGCCAAAAAGAGGATTGTTCAATGCTAATAATTATGGGGTTCGAAACAGTCGGATTATTTGATTTTTATTTGACTGAGAGTTGCCAATAATTAATTGTTAATGAATAAAGAAAAGCCTCTGGAGCTGAGATAAAAAATAGCCAAGCAGCAATAGCTGTATTTCTAGCACAAGAAGCAGCACGAAGAACGCAAGCCCCGCGCCGATTTTGTATAATACTGCTAGAGCAACGAAGATAGGATTCGCAAATTTTTCCCATACTTTTCACCGTCTCAGAGACGGGCCAGGCTGTGGGAGTAGTACTGTGTATAAATGCAGAAAGCCGAACTCTCCCAGCGCATATGAATGATCATTACTTCAGTATTCTTTGATGTGTATTGCAAACATGAGTCAAAAAGTCAATTTGAATTCTTATTTTATAAGCTCTTGATTCGGAATTGTTTGGCCTGTCAAGCTCTTTCCCCAAGAACTGGCAAGTTTTTGTTGTAAAAAAACATAAAAATTGTCATACTTTCCAAAGAAATTTCCATCAATGCAAAAGTAGTCCCGAAGTTTTGGAGTTCTATTGGGTCTGAAAGTGTTTGGCACCTTCAAAGAAACATAATAGGATCATTTTTATAGAAATTTGAATTTAATTTGAGGCTCTAAAACATTTTCCTTCTATAAATGCAGAAATACTAAAATACAGATATAATTTTAATTGTTGTGCGATGAGAAAACAGACCAGCAGGAAGCGCGAGGCCCCTAGCGAATAGGAGACCGCCAAATACGATAGAATCACCAAAATAGAGGCACAGATCCTCGATAGGATCCAGAAACTAAAGACAAACACTAAGTCTTGTGTTTGTGAGCACTTCAGTATGACTTCGTCACAGGCTGAACCGTACCAATAGGAAGTCAACTACTATGATCGCTTCTGGAAAAGGTTTCTCATGAACGAAATCGGTAAGCAGAACATCACCCAATTCAAAACTGAACTCGATAATTTCGCCAGGAAACTTTAAAAGATCTAGGTACTTCATGATTAATGCAGTCTCTTTTCGAAGAGTGGACGCTCTAGATTGAACCTCTTGGCAAGATGAAGAAAAAGAGCTCAAGAATGGAGGAAGGTCGGAGTGAAGTCTGCCCCTATTGTCAGAAAACCTATCGAGATGAAGAAACCCTGGTAATCCATATCAAGATAAAACATCATCCAAAAGATGGGGCTGACTCAAATCGAGAAGAAGCGAGGAGGGAAGAGTCAATTTTCTAATCCGAAAACTATGATTGAGGATATTTAATCTTATTCATGCATCATCTTCCATATAAAAAAGTCCTTCGATTGTTTCCTAACTGCATCAGCCTTTCTTAAAAGGCCAGAAGGACTTCCTTTAGAGGAGTCCGGATTGAAAACGATAAACTTTATTTTCAGTTTTTTCTATACAATAAATAAAAATATCACTATTTATATTGTTATGGTTCAACCAAACTCCCTCTCTGACTGGGCTATCTCTTCCTTCGATGGTCTTTCTTCATGAGCTTTATTATCTCGATGTTACCGCTAACTCTTCTGGTGATGGGTTGTTTTTGCTTTTTTCTAAGATCTTCATAGACATCTAGAATTCCCTTTTCAGGGGTCTTCGCTTCAATTTGGTTGGTAGGATTATTCAAGACCAGGTTTTTGTACTGTTGGGAGAATTTCCGAAATTATGTTTATCTTGTTCTGATTCTTTTGTTCTTTTCAAGTTACTTCAACCTATTTTCATCAGTATAAGAAATTATTGTCGGCTTAATATGGGAGGCTGTTGGCTCAGTTTTTGAATGCTTGGAGCTTTATAGTGCCGAAATATTAAAGCTGGATCTTTTTCTTCTATTCACAATCCGACCGATAAACTGAGTGCTGTGCCTCTGATGCAGTATTCTTCCTAATACTGCCTCCTATTAAGCCTTATGCTCCTTTTTAAGGAATATACTTTCTACTTCAATCCTTTCCAGTGGATCCAGCTCCTTCTTGGCCATTTTATCTTATATTTCATCCTCGTTTGTTTATTTTGTTTATTATGGTGGTTGGCCTGCCTACAGCCGTTCTTATTTGTGCCTTTCTTCTCTCAATATATTGTCTATTAGCTCCTTCTGAATACGAACTCTTTCATCTGTTTCCTTGAATTTTGCATTAAGTCTATGAATATTTGTTTCCATCTCGATTGTATCCCTTTTTTTTTGCTTGAAAAGTGTCAGATACTTCTCATCTTGCTCTTTTGTGCTGATCATCACTCCCTCAAACTATACTCTCAAACTCCAATATTTTTTCTCTACTTCCTTGTATACATCACTATATCTTTCAAAGGCTTAAAGCTGATCAAGCTCATGTTGGGTCTTTTTTATTTTGCTCTCGACAGCCTCTATTTTTTTCCTGGATTTGCTACAGACATTAGTGAGCTGCTTGAATTGCTACTCGCACTTCCGATTGAGTGCTGCTGTCATTTTGGTTTATTTTTGAAGATTTTAAGTGGTCTTGTAGTACTATTGCTTGTTATGAATCTTGCTCTTACTCTGCTTGAGCTCGTAATGGAGTCTTGTGATTTATATTCTGCTCTCCTTTATCTGTCGTCTGAGTCCCTCCCCTTCCTATTATTCTCTCTTTCTTTGCAATTGATCCTTTTCAATAGCCCTGAATTTTTACAGGCATTCTCCCACCTCCTCTTAAATTTATCTTAGTTACATTACTAAATATTACTCAATGATTTTTGCCCATGATTTCCAATGGCAGTTTGCTGCCTGTTACTACTGAGTGGAATTATAACTCAAATAGTGATGGCGACTTAAAACAGATAAGCCGAAAAAGGAGAAGTTATATTGATAATCGAGACATAGAAACAGGGCAGCACCATGTTCCACGTCAGGAGGACAGCCCTGGAGCTGTAAATGTCCGATAAGAACATAGGCAACATTCAAGATATTTATGAAATACCACACAAGTGCGCATCCATGGAAGTCCTGCAATTGTTCGAGAGATACACTGTTGACCCTGACCTCGGAATGTACAAAAGCAAAAAAGGAGATACCGATGTTATTATTGGCACATTGAGATTAGCTGATTTCCTGGGGCTCAGTCTCTTTCAGGAAAACTTCATCAGTGATGTGGTCATTCCGTCCATCAACATCAATAACTGTATCGCCTACTTAGAGGAGACTCATAAAAAATTGAAGAACCAGTAAAACGGCTCACAATGTTGGTATTCACTACTTAACGCCTGCATCAGCTTTTTGGCTCAAAACCTGACAGAAGCTTACAACCGTTCTGAGGACAAAATTAAAGGCCTTCATGAAAAAATTCTTAACTAAATTTTAGATCGAGCCATTCGAAATGGAAACAATGACTAGGAAAAAATATTTGACCTGATAGTAAAGTCAAGAAAAGCAAGCTCAGCTCATCACTTGTGCTAAATCCTCCGGAAAGGCATCATGTCCAAAAAGATAAACGCTAAAATTCACGCCAAGCTGAGCTGGAAACTTCAGGATGTTAGTCACATCAATGAAAAGAAAACCAAAGTGTTCAAATTTTTATAGTACGAGTGGATTCTTTCGGCCTCCAGAACAAGAAACAATGAATTGAATGTTGATCTGGTCTTCTGTGGCATCCACAAAAAGGAAATCGGCTCCTTCTATATCAAGCTCATGTGGTGGCTTGACGGCAAGCTGGAGTCAAAGAAGGAAGAGGATATGAGAATCAACTATCTTCTGATGAACCAAAAGTATGACCTGAGGGTGTTGACTCTGACAGAAAAAATGCAGAGGTAATTGGGCAAAAGTAAAATTGAGTTGAGTATTTTTTGCTGCATGGACCAAATATATACCTTTGTGCTGAACTATATCGCCAAAAACAGTCAAAGACTCAAGTAAACATGATCTTATTCAGTCTCGAAGAAAGACAGCTCACAGCCTAGGAAATATAAATCCTGGCTAAGCGTTTCCAGGAAAAGGGATAGTATGTTTCGTCCATCAGATACCTCAAGTACTTGTCTACAATGACTTCCAACATGCCCATGGATCTCATCTACAGTTTTCCTAACAAGTAATTAGGAACTTATGAACTTGACTTCATCTAAAAAATAAAATCTCAAAAAATAGGAAATCATTCAGAATCTTCTTCTCGTTTCCAGCCTACCTCCTAACTTTCAGAAGCCAACTCAGTGTCAAACTTTTCTCGAAAATCGGAGGAGAGGCCTGAATCAAAGGGAAGGCTCAGGAAGATATTTGCCTCATCCCCCAACAGTCGTGCTTCTTCAACGATCGAGCCTGCCAGCACTGCCTCTGTGAAATTAGAGGACATAAACAGAATAACAAACTTAAGGAACTATTTTTGGGACAAGAGCAACCCTCTTTACTATCAGGTATGATAAGGTAGAATTAGTTAAAAATATAATCAGCCATCGATGCAATTCATAATTTTTTCCATGATTTCCTGGTCATTTGAATTGTCTCCAACGTTGAAGATTTTTTTCAACCGACTGTGAAACCCCTTGGCTTTTTACTCGTAGTTCTTGAGTCTGTTCCAGTCGATCACCACTTCCTTGATCCATTTCCAGCCCACTTTCATTCTCCTCTTGGTGTTATTCCTTTCTGAACTGCTGCTGATTTGCTGGGCCAATGAACTGAAGCACTCGACCATAGCCATGAACTGAGATATAAAGTTGGCAATTCTGCTTGGATATCTCATCACATATTCTTCAATAGCATTGAGCTTTTTGAATTCAGGTGATGAGTCCTGCTGATTGGCAATAGTTTTCGATCTCTTGTCTCTGACCATTCGGTTTCGGTTGCTATCACCTCCAGCTTTGAATCTACTGATGTTGGCTCTATCATGAGAATTGGCACCACTCTGATGATCGTGGTTGACTGAGCTGTATCTTTTATTTTACCTTTTCTCGTATTAGGTGATCTTGTCTTAGAGCCTGATCACTAGATGCTTAAGCTCATTGATTTCCTCCACATATTCTCTTACGTCCACAGGCTGAGCACACTTTCGTTTGTAGTACTCGAGTTCGGCTTGACATTTTTCGAAGGCTTCAGTGAGCTCATATTGGACATCTTTCATTTTGGCAATGTGAATCTCTTTGTTGGCTAGCCTTTGCTCAAGCATTCTATTCTTCTCCCTCTCACGATTTAACTCAAACACTGCCAAAATTTAATACTCTTCCTCCTTCAGATCGTGTGCACTACTCTAATACCTGGTGGGATTTAAAGTGGTGTACCCGAATCCTTATGTTGTTTGAGCATTTCCTTGCACCCGATGGTCGTAGATCGATTATTTTTGTGACAAGTTGGAAAGATTCATGCTAGGTTGGTAGTTATCCTTTTTGTAGAAACCGTCCTCTGTGTAGGAGGCCTGCCTACGTGACTCAAGAGGCTTGCTTGGTGATTTACGAGTGGGCTATTTGCTAGCGTTCATTGTAACAGCCTATTCGATAATGATATAATACTCATTGACTTTTCAATCACATTTGGAGGTACTTGTTCTGAACGGGTTGGAAAACGATCTCCTGAGTACAGCCGGGGCAAGTTTTCGAGTACAACAAATTCTGAACTGCGCACTCGCGATGGAGGATGTGTGAGCAGGGTAGCTCGACAATGTGGCTGTTGAGCTGAATGTCCATGAAGCATATCATGCAGCTTTGTAAGCCCAAGAGTACATGTTCTAGCTAGGAGATTCGTTGCGACTGTAGTGAAGCAGCAAGAGCTGAAAAGGGCTGAGACCGTTTTCGTTGTGAAATAGAGGAGACTAATTGTTGTTTTTGTCTTGGTTAGGGACAAGGTACATTGCTCGATCAGTCTTTGGGCTAGGGCCATCCTTACGGACGAACTTTTTTTCTCATATGCAACCACATCGGACTTGTAATTTTGGTTCTTGAATGTTTCAATTCTTGCCATTTTTTCTGTGTTGAGTAATTCTTGTTGTTTTTAGCTACACTCCTTCCTTAGTTCTTTTGCCCTCATACGTAATTCTTCAAGAGATACTTTATTAAGATCGACTTAAGTGTTGAGCTGCTACTTCTCTCGATAGTCCTTGTTCTTTGGGGCTGGGAATGGCTGTTCCTTTCTATCGATGAGCTTGAAGGATGGGATTTTGCTTTTGGGGAAGGGATTTTACCTCATTAAAAATAATAACCTGCCTCCTACTTATAGTTCAATCTATATATGCTCATATAACTCTAGCTACCCTGCCTAAATTTAATTCTGCCTTTCACCTTCTTCATAACGCAGAAAGATGATCTCTGCATTTGCCTAAATTATAATAAGCTATAATTTTATTGATTCTATGTTCTTATCCAGCATCAAGGTCGATAAAGAAGTATAAACAGTGTATATATCTATCTATGCAGCCACATGGATTTTATCACTAGTAGTCTTCAGCCCCAGGGGTTCGCAGTCCTCAAACAGAAAAATAAAGATCTATAGACTGGACTTAACATTTCAAGTTTCACCCTCGAAAAGAATAATGTTCAAATGAGCACGTATTGACTCCCTAAAAATAGATTCATTTTCCAAATCAACAAAAATGAATTTATTTGCGCAGGCTACCACCACGGAAAGTTAGTAAAGGAGAAGGAGTGCAAGTATGAATCCGACCTTCCATCGCTACTCATCTAACTATTCAACAACATCAAAAATCGGCAAGAAGAGGAACCCATTAGATTTGACCTTCAAATCGAAATTATGCAGAAAATGTGCTAGAGAATATAGCAAAAGTAAGAATGGGCTTAGGAAGATAAAAAAACGTCAACAACTTCACACAGGAGGTCAAATCAAGTTAGGAATACCGAAGTCTCAAGTAGCTTGAAAAAATGGCCTATGAAAGAATGATTAATGATGCCGATAAACTGATTCAGGATAAAGAAAGAATCAGGAGATAAAACGAAAAGATCATCGACCCTCTGCTGACAGTTGAATCATGCAAGCAGTCTCTGCAAACCACCATCATGGCGTTTGAAGAGGAAAGTGCAGTATTTAGCGTTATATTCAGTATTTGACCAACGCCAAGGAAAGAATAAAAGAGAACCTCGAGAATCTCAGGAATGCTCATGTGGAGTTGAACCCCACCAATCTCAACGAGCAGAATTTCAACGACTACCTGGCACACCTCACCAAGATCAAGGAGATGGAGCTCAAGCAAAAATATCTGGTAAGCTGATCTGAGCATTGTAAATGATTCTGGTGATTGTAAGTTGATTATAATGAAACTACCATCAAAACCTGAAGAACCTTTTGGGTGATACTTTGAATTTGCTGGTCAGGAGCTTTTCCACGAGGTTCACCATGATGGGAGGACCACAGGCAGCAAAAATTGTGTTCTCAATGTCCTCAGGGATTGTCTTTCTTACTTTTTATTCGTCTATGAACCCTGTGAACCCTGTCCAGTTGTCAGTGACTGCTCTATCGACTGAGAAATGGCACTTGAAGTTAGGATTGCTGATTTCGTAGTTTTCGAGTTCACCCTTCAGCAAGATATCGTTTTCTGTTCTGTTAGCGAAAAGAAGTGAGATTTTTGGTGCCTTTCCCTCAGGAGCTTCAACTTCGCTGACATACTGGATGATTTGATAGAGAGGTGTGATGCCTGTTCCTCCTCCGATGAGGCAGATGTGGTTATACTTTTTGAGGGTGTAGCTGTTATTTCTACATTATTGGATCCTTACAATTCTCTGATTCTGACGATGCCCAGGCCAAGGTAGTTGAATCGACCGTAAGGCATTGACACTCTGATCTTTTCGTTGAGCTTCATCCCGAAGACGTATCTCGACATGTTCCCCTTTTCGTAGGTCTTGATAAGCAGTTCGAATTTATCGCTGATGACATCAGAACGAGATATGGGGGTGTACTTTCTGTCGATAATTTGCCCATCGATTTCGGCGCTAGCTAACAAAACAAATACTGAAGAGTTATGTGCTCACCGATTTCCAAAAATTTCTTGTTCCAGCTTTTGGGCAGGCTAAAGGTGAATACCTTGGTGTCGTGAGTTACTTCCCTGATCCCCAAAAGAGTGGCATCGAATTTGTGTACTCTGTTTCTGAGAACTCTCAGCACCTTATTGGCCACCATTAGCAGCAAAGCAACGCCAATAACGATTGTGATCACCAAGCAGTGTTCTTGAACATATGCTTTTGCTTATGTGCAGTAGTAGGGAAGTTCTAACTCCTGACCCGTTTTTTCCCTGAGGAAGTTGTTGGCGTGGTAGCATCCTAGCTGAAAGTAGGACCAAATGCTGTCATAGTTCATCTGTTGATCAACTTGATTAATTTTTTATATAAATATCTATCGCAACCACTTCCTCATGCGTTCTTCGCCAGAATACCCCCAGATTCACCGTAAGGATATCCTACCTGAGGAGGATCTCTTCAGAATTGTAAGTTAAGACGGCCAAAGGCATCTGCTGCATATAACCTTGGCAGAAGGAAAGACCATTTACTTCAAAGGAAAAATAGTATACACCACAGACTACTCTAAGCAGAAAGAACAAATGCCAATCATATTCAGTCCCTTTGCCCTTCTGAATTTTCCAGCAATATTCAACGAGCTGAACAACACCTCAAAAAAATCGCAAATCATCGGGACCACTCATCCTTCTCTCGAGGGGCCCATCCTCATAATAGACCAGGACATCTATGGGGAGAGCTTCTACATTAATTATATGAATATTGTCGCCTCTACTGTCAAAGTCCATTCCCAACCTCCAGCTGAGAAGCTTCACTACTTCCGGTTGTTCTAGCTGAATGAGAACAAAGTCGATAGCCCATCTAGAGAGTACAAGTCCAAAAAGACTGCTCTGCAGTCTAGTGGCCCCATCATAGAGAAGTATCTAGGCTAGGGATAAACCTTCATTCTTTTTGATGCTGAAAACTTGTTGGCCTACAGCAAGTCAATCGCAGTTGAGATCATTGATAAACCACCAGCTCGCATGGTAATTTATCCACCAGTCATCGCTGTCAGCTTCAAGGGCCCAGGTTGGCTTTTCTTTACAACCAAGCTTGGCAGCTAGCGTCGCAACTTGAGAAAGGTGGCTTCTTTCAACATATTTTTGGCAATTGTCCTTTTGGGTCTGGTTCTTATGTTGTTTCTGCCCCTTTTCTGATTCTTTGTTTTACTTTATTTGCTTAAAAATAAATAAATAATGAAAAAACAGGGATCCATCATCAAAAGTCCGGTCGAGCTCGAGCTCGAAAAGATCAATCTCAGCAATTTTGCACACTTCAAGAACATATAGATTGAGTACCACCTTCTCCGTCTGCTCAGTGAGATCCTTACCCAGAATGAATAGCTAGTTGGAGCATCGGTCTACCAAAAAATATTCATAGAGCTGCTGAACTTTGAGGAGATCGAGGCCATACGCATGCTACCATTATTTGAACGGTTCAGCTACGAGCTCTGGAACAATGAAAATTTGGCAATAGACATACGAGAGAAAACCAGTTTTTACAGGATAATTTCCAACTGGATAGTCAACTTCGAGTTGAGAAGTGGAAAGCTGGATAACATTGCAAGCCAGTTTC
>Ga0100385_1003621_pt1 | contig 13687 bp, 14 predicted proteins | sample CryGeymeta201509_FD_81543 | JGI IMG/M metagenome (GOLD analysis project Ga0100385, IMG submission 81543) | Groundwater microbial communities from Crystal Geyser aquifers in Utah, USA - Crystal Geyser metaG 2015-09 | ecosystem: Environmental > Aquatic > Deep subsurface > Groundwater | place: USA... | reverse complement strand
TTATAGGCACCATCATTAGCTAAATAAAACTTTTTTTGTACTACCTGGCTATACATTGTAATACCTAGTCCCAAAATAATTAAAATAATTTTACTAATTTTCATTTAATACTCCCATTTATAATGTTATTAATAACTTTAGAATACCTCTGCTGTAACTCGGACCATTGTAGTTCAGAATTATCCATAAAGGATAAATCCTCATCAATTATAATGTTATCATGGATACTGTACCTATCATCTAAGAGAAACAAACCCGCAAGTTTCCTTTCTTTCGTATATGTATAAGTAAGAGGGACTAAGTAATGTTCACCTATTTCAAATTTGCTAAATTTTCCTGCATAAAAGTCGAATTTTATGAGCTCACCCTGATTAAATTCAGTTCCATTTAAGACATATTCAATTTCAGCAGTTATAACTGCTTTTGATGATTGGAACTTATGATCTCCCCAATAATAATAGACTATTTCTCTATCTAATACCTTAATCTTAAAGGTATAGGGAGACTCAAGAACATTGTAATATTCTTTCCCAAATCTATTTTTTATTTCTTTTTTAATCCCGTATTGAACCGTTAATAAAGCTACATCACTGATGGTTTTTACCTCTTTCATGTTTCTCCAAAGTGTTTCTAAAGTCTTCTTCGGATAGTGTTGATGAGCATCATACATTTTTTTTGCAATCGATAACAATTCGGAGTCGGAAAGAGATGAAAGGGCAATTAATGGCACAGCTTTACTAAAAGTTTCGAGTACATTAAAATAAGTATCAGTTACTAATTTTTCTTCACTCTGCTGACTTAAAGTATTGCAACAGAATGCTGTGATTAGAATAAGAATAAATATTTTCATGATATTTCCTTGAAATAAGTTTAAAGTTAAGTTAATTAATAAACATTCCCGGTTATGTGCGGTTTTAATAATATATTTTTTTTAAGTCCAAGATTAAAACTATCCTATATTTTCTGATAATTTTCCAATTGGAACCATATCCGTTTCAATTGAAATAATAACCGGTGCATTTAAAAGAATAATCGGTCTATTTGCAACTACCTAAGCTCCAAACAAAATTTAGTTTTATCCATCTAAAATTATGATTGGATCATACGTACTTCTACCCGGTAGTATTCATTTATGCCTCAGATCCGGAAAAGAATAGTTTTATCTCACGAATTAAAAGAACTAAAAAACTAAAATGGAATTATAAATACCGCGGATGCGGTTATGCCTGGTGGTGAACGAACCAGAAAGTACCCTGTAAAGTAAAACCGGTTCCTTAAAGAATAAACGTATTATGGGAACAGTTTATGAATAAGGAACAACTCATTTTAGCATCTTCTCAAAATGATGGTTTCAACTTAGTGGGTCGAAATATTAAAGTCAAGAAGAAATGCACTTTTTTTTGGATGAATTATTTAATTATCTAATTGATGCATTTCGGTCTGTTCTATAAATGCCAAACCTTTCTACTTAAAAATAGTTATCCAAACATTTATGAGTCTGGTCTAAAAAGGTCACTATTGTCAATGTCCTTAAATAAATCTTACATAAATTACTTGACTTACATATATCCTAATTATAACGTTGCAGAGCCTGTATATAAAAATTAGGAACGAAGAAATGGAACATCGCTTTGTAACATCCAAAAGGGAGGAAGTAATTCCTGCCAAGCTCAAAAAAAAATATAAAATCAAAACCGGAACTACGGCTTATTTCCGGGAAAAAGGTGACCGAATAGAAATAAAGCCGGTAACTTCTAAAACAATACAAAAGAACATCGGCATATTGGGAACAAAGGGTAAACTCCTTAAATCTTTAATGGAAGAAAAGAAGAAGGAGCGCGAGTTATAAAGAGTTATGCGCAGGATACATTTTCACTTATAGCTTACTTTGAAGATGAGGAAGGAGCTTCTAAAGTAGCGGACGTTATTGAATTAGCTTTACACCACGAAGCTGAATTGTTTCTTTGCGTAATTAATTGGGGTGAGATGTACTACATCGCTTTACGTGAAGGTGGAGAAGAGCGGGCAGAATTGTATAAGAGTATTATTCACAGATATCCCATACAAATTGTTGAAGCGAATAAGGAGTTAACACTTACTGCTGCGCGCTTCAAAGCTTTTCATAAAATGTCTTACGCAGATGCTTTTGCCGCTGCTTTAGCAAAAATGAAAAAAACAATTTTGGTAACCGGAGATAAAGAGTTTAAATCGGTTGAGAAAGAAATAAAAATTAATTGGATTTAAATGGAAACAAAAATATCGGTGCGCAGTATTTCACCCCGGGGGCCAGTTCATTTTTCTTCCGCCAAGCAGGTGCATGTGCAAATGATATACATCCTGTCCGCCGTTGTCGCCGCAGTTCATAACAAGCCGGAAACCGTCTTTATCTATTCCTAAATCTTTTGCAATTTTATTTGCCGCATCGATCATATCGCCGAGAAGCGCTGCATGTTCGCTGCCTTTTAAATCGGTTACTTTCGGAATTTCTATTTTAGGAATAATTAAAACATGTACCGGCGCCTGCGGGTTAATATCATTGAATGCAAGTACTGTTTCTGTTTCGTAAACAATATCTGCTTTAATTTCTTTATTAACAATCTTTGAGAAAATGGTGCTCATAATTAATCCTCTTTCTCTATTCCATATTTTTTTATTTTGTTGTAAAGATGGCTGCGTTGAATTTCAAGCGCTTCAGCTGTTTTGCTTATATTCCAATCGTTTAACAACAACTGCTTTTCGATGAAAGCTTTTTCTGATTTCTCTTTAAAATCCTGGAACGAATTACTTTCGGTTAATATATCACCGATAGATGCGCCGGAAGTTGAAAAAAGAAATTCGATATCTTTCTTTTCAATTTCTCTTCTGTCAACGAGAATTATAATACGCTCAACTGCATTGCGCAGTTCGCGCACATTACCGCTCCAGTTTATGCTTTGAAGAAGTTTTATAGCATCATCTTTAAATTTTATGGGAGCTTTTTTGTGTTTTTCAGTAATGTCTTTTGCAAAGTGTTCAAGCAGGATCGGAATATCTTCAACACGCTCTTTAAGCGACGGAAGGTGAATCGGAATAACATTCAACCGATGATAAAGGTCTTCTCTAAAGTTGCCTTTTTCAATTTCTTCTTTTAGGTTTTTGTTTGTTGCCGAAATAATTCGGACATCAACATCAATACTTTTAGCCCCGCCAACGCGCTGGATTTTTCCGTCTTCAATCGCACGTAATACTTTTGCCTGCGCCTGGTGGCTCATATCTCCGATTTCATCTAAGAATATTGTGCCTTTGTTTGCAAGTTCAAACTTGCCGAGACGCTGCTGAATTGCGCCTGTGAAAGAGCCTTTTTCATGGCCGAACAATTCTGATTCTATCAACTCATTTGGAATGGCTGCACAATTAACTTCAATAAACGATTTGTCTTTTCTGCTGCTCTGATTATGAATAGCTCTGGCAAGGAGTTCTTTACCTGTTCCGTTTTCACCTGTTATTAAAACTCTTGCATCAAGAGGCGCAACTTTTTCAACGGTACTTAAAACTTGTTTGATTGCTTTGCTCGTGCCGAGTATTCGTCCGTCGCCGATATAAACTTTTTTTATCTCTTCATTTTCGTGAAGCAGATTAGATTGCTCAACTGCATTGCGTATGCTGATGATTAGCTTTTCACGGTCGATTGGTTTTTCTATAAAATCAAATGCGCCGAGGCGTGTGGCTTTTATTGCATTTTCTACACTGCCGTGAGCTGATATTATTATTACCGACAGTGCCAGATCAATTTCTTTTGCACGCTTTAATACTTCAAAGCCGCTCATCTCCGGCATTTGAATATCAAGCAGCAGCGCCGAGTAATTTTTTGTTGTAAGCATCTCAATACCCTGCAAAGCAGAAGTAGAAAATTCTACTTCGTAACCTTCGTAATCGAGGATCATTTGAATGCTTTCGCAGATTGACTTTTCGTCGTCGATTATTAAAATTGATTTCATAATTGATATCTGAAATAAAATAAAGTTTGAAGAATTAGCACGTGTGAAGGAAGAACGGATTTATTTGTTTTTAACGATTCGCCGAAAATATTTCCAAACTTATTTGTTAGTAAATCCCTCATGTCAATCTTCGACTGCACTTTAAAACTTTCTTCAAACACTTCCACAAAATAACCAATAAGGTCACCCAAATCAAAAAAATGAGAACTATATGAGATGAAAGCGCTTCCGAAAAAATGTGCGGGTTTGTCCATATCACCGTATTCGTTTTGGGGTGAATCGAAAAATAAATATCGCGGCATGTTAATATTTTTTAATTTAAAAATAGAATCATTAGCGGATATAAGCGGATAATTAACAGCACCTATTAATGGAACTTTAAGAGGAACTTGATTATATGGAACTGTTGAAAAAGTAAGCGCGAGAAGAGCCTCAGCAATATCATCTTGATAAAAATTAACGGCAGCAGTAAAAATGCTGTCCATCAGGAATAAATCATCTACCTCGTTTTTTATTTCATTAAACCGTGGTGAAGCAATGTATGATGAAATAAAGTTTACTCCTTCTGATAATTTGCTTTGCTGGGGACAGAGTGTCCCGGGGAAAAGAAAACAAAACAAAAGTGTAAAATGTCTAAACATCTAAGTTAGGTTTGAATAATACCGGGATTAAATTTTTTTGTTTCTGGATTGTTATTCGCCGCTTCAATAGCCATTGAAACATAGTTCCGGGTTAAAGCCGGGTCAATAATTTCATCAATCCATAACCTTGCCGCTGCGTATAAAGGCGTACTTTTTTCATCGTAGGATTTTAAAATGTCATTCAACAACTTCTTTTTATCATCATCGCTGAATTTGTGTCCGCTCTTTTCTTCCTGTTTTAATTTTATATCAAGCAGTACGCTGCTTGCCTGGTTCCCGCCCATCACAGAAATTTTTGCATTTGGAAAAGCGAAAATAAATCTCGGATCGTAGGCTTTGCCGCACATCGCATAATTACCGGCGCCAAAACTGTTGCCGATTATTATTGTAATTTTAGGAACAACAGAATTAGCAACCGCATTTACCATCTTAGCGCCGTCTTTAATTATTCCGCCGTGTTCAGCACGCGAGCCAACCATAAAGCCCGTTACATCTTGAAGAAACAAAAGAGGAATTTTTTTCTGATTGCAGTTCATTATAAATCGGGTGGCTTTGTCAGCGCTGTCGGAATAAATTACTCCGCCAACTTGCATCTCTCCTGTTTCCGTTTTAGATATCGTCCTCTGATTTGCAACTATACCAACAGCCCAGCCATCAATACGGGCATAAGCCGTGATGATTGTTTTTCCGTAACCTGCTTTATATTCATCAATCTCAGAGTTATCTACAAGCCGCGCAATAACTTCGTACATATCATAAGTTTTCAGCGGGTCTTCAGGGAGGATACCGAAAATTTCCGAAGGAGAAAATTTAGGCGGTTTAATTTCACTTCTATTAAAACCTGCTTTATTTCTCTCTCCATGTTTACTAATAATGCTCCGGATTGTTTGAAGACATTCATCATCATTCTTCATTATATAATCTGTAACGCCAGAAACATTGGATTGCACAACTGCGCCGCCGAGCCTTTGATTATCAATCACCTCGCCGATAGCCGCGCGAACAAGATGTGAACCTGCAAGGAATACCGAGCCTTCGCCTTCAACAATTAACGCTTCGTCACTCATTATCGGAAGATAAGCGCCGCCTGCGACACACGAACCCATTATTGCAGAAATTTGTGGAATGCCCATTGATGACATAATAGCATTATTTCTAAAGACCCGCCCGAAGTGTTCTTTGTCCGGAAATATTTCTTCCTGCAAAGGCAGAAAAACGCCTGCGCTGTCAACAAGATAAATTATAGGAAGGTTATTTTCGATTGCTATTTCCTGCGCGCGTAAATTTTTCTTTGCGGTTATCGGAAACCAGGCGCCAGCTTTGACTGTCGCATCATTTGCGACTATAACGTGCAGCCGCCCGTGAATTTTTCCTATGCCGTAAACAGTGCCGGAGGAGGGGGCGCCGCCGTATTCTTCATACATATCGTATGCGGCGAATAAACTCATCTCAAAAAATTCTTTTTCGTTATCGACAAGTTTTACTATACGTTCCCGTGCAGTAAGCTTACCCTTTGCCTTATGCTTTTCTAAAGCAATTTTGCCGCCGCCTAATTTAATTTTATCGCCGGCGCTAGTAATTTTTCTAAAAAGATTTTTATAATAATCTTCCCGTTTCAAAAATGAATCGGTGTTTTTAAGTTCAGTTCCTATTTGTTTCATAATCTTAAAGTTTAATCGTTTAGAAGTTCGCGGGCAATTACAATTCTTTGTATTTCGGAAGTGCCTTCACCAATTGTGCAAAGTTTTACATCGCGATAAAATTTTTCAACCGGGTATTCTTTTATAAAACCGTAACCGCCATGAATTTGCACTGCCTCGCTTGAACATTTTTCTGCAACTTCACTAGCAAAAAGTTTTGCCATCGCAGCTTCTTTTTTGTTGGACATGCCTTTATCCTTCATGTAAGCAGCCCGGTAAGTAAGCATCCGCGCAGCTTCTATGTTCGTTTCCATCTCTGCAAGTTTCATTTGTGTAGCCTGAAACTCAGCTAAAGCTTTTCCGAATTGTTTTCTTTCTTTAGAATATTTTATTGAAGCATCAAGTGCGCCCTGAGCCAAACCTAAACTTAAAGCAGCTATCGAAACGCGCCCTCCTTCAAGTATCTTCATTGCCTGAACAAAACCTTCCCCTTCTTTACCGATTAAATTATCCGCCGGAACTTTGCAGTTTTCAAAAGTTAATTGAGTTGTATCGCTTGCCCGCATCCCGAGTTTGTTTTCTTTCTTCCCAACTATAAATCCTTCCATACCTTTTTCAAGTATGAATGCAGAAATTCCTTTAGACTTTTTTTCTTTATCTGTTATAGCCATTATAACCGCTGTTTGTCCAACAGTTCCGTGAGTAGTAAAAGTTTTACTTCCGTTGACAATGTAGTAATCACCATCCTTAACCGCGGTTGTTAACAAACCACCTGCATCACTGCCGGAAACTGATTCGGTTAAACCCCAGGCGCCAATTTTTTTGCCCGAGGTTAAGTCCGGCAAATATTTTTTCTTCTGCGCTTCATTTCCAAAACGATTAATATGATTTGTGCATAAACCATTATGAGCCGCTACAGAAAGCGCAACAGAAGGATCGACTCGAGCAAGTTCTTCAATAGTAATTGCAAATTCAATATATCCTAACCCGGCGCCGCCGTATTCTTCTTTTACGAGCATTCCGAGAAAACCAAGTTCGCCAAGCTTCTGCATTAATTCCATCGGGAACTTTTGAGCTTCATCGTATTCCATAATTACGGGACGAATTTGCTTTTCGGCAAAATCTCTTATCGTATCTCGTATCATTATTTGGTTATCTGTCAATTCTGTAATAAAAGCCTTCGATACCGTTTCCATAAATTTCCTTTCGATTATTTATCGGTAGTTACTTAAAGAGATGAAAAAGTGATTGGATAATAGAAAAAAAAAAATCTTTTTACAATTGTTAACCGGCGAATATTTAAAAATATTTTCTTAGTAAAACTTTTCAAGTAATTGAAAATCGAAGAAGTATTCTGATCTGTCAGATTCTCGAACGTTCAATAGCCATTTAGTTTAGAGATTAAATCTTCTCTTAGTTTTAAACCACATCTGTTTAGGTGCGGAAATTAAAAGCTAAATATTTTTAAATTTAATAATTATCTCTTCAGCTATGTGATATGGCGATAGACCGCCATAAATAATTTTTTCGAGCGAAGTATGAAGCGCTTTTCCACCATCGCCGCTCCATAGTTCTTCGCGAAGTTTTTCTTCAACGATTACTTTGATCCGGCTCTTTGTATGCTCTTCCCGTTTTTTCTGGAAAAGAGCATGTTCATTAAGATAATTTTTATGTCGTGCTATTTCGGCTGCAATTTCTTCAATCCCTTTATTTTCCGAGGCAACAGACTTTATAATATTAGGCATCCATGAATTTGCATCGTGGTCACGCATGTATAAAATTGTTCTTAACGCAGCAACTGCCTGATCGGAACCGGGACGGTCGCTTTTATTAACTACAAAAAAATCGGCAATCTCCATTAATCCGGCTTTCATCGCTTGCACTGCATCACCGGATTCAGGGACGAGTACAACTGCCGTTGTATCTGCCGCCTGAGCTATGTCAAGTTCGGATTGACCGACTCCGACAGTTTCTAAAATAATGATATCATATCCTGCTGCATCCAGTACGTCCGCAGCGTCAATTGCTTTTTTACTTAGCCCGCCAAGACTTCCGCGTGTTGCCATGCTGCGTATAAATACATTAGCATCACTGCCGATTTCAGACATACGCACTCTGTCGCCAAGCAGCGCACCGCCTGTAAAAGGGCTGGTGGGATCAACAGCTATGATACCAATTTTTTTGTTTTGCGAACGATAAAGTTTTGTAATCTGATTTGTTATAGTGCTTTTACCGGATCCCGGCGGTCCGGTTATCCCGATGCGGTATGCATTTCCTGTTTTCGAATAAATTTCTTTAAGCAGCTCTGCTGATGTTGAGTTGTTTGATTCGACAATACTTATTGAGCGTGCTACTGTGCGTCTATCGTTATTGTATAATTTTTCTAAAAATTGGAGATCAATCATCATTCAATATTTGTTTTAAAAAATTCAACAGTACTTCGCAAACCTTCGTCCATTTTTGTTGAAGGTTTCCATCCGAAGGTTTTAAAAAGTTTTTCTGATGTGATAACGCTCCGGAGTTGTTCGCCAGCCGCAGCGGGACCGTGGTTTTCTTTCTGACCGTTACCGACAATATTATTTAATTTATTGAATACTTCATTAACGTCCGTTTCTTTTGCAGTACCGATGTTATAAATTGCATTTTTTTTATCATTGAGCAAAAGCAAATTTGCTTTCACTACATCGCCAACAAAAACATAATCTCGTGTCTGCAGCCCGCTGCCGTTAATAATCGGCTGCTGATTATTAAGGAGTTTTGTCGTAAAGATGGCGACCACACCTGCTTCTCCAAAAGGATTTTGCCTGGGACCATAAATATTTGCATAACGAAAAATAGTATAATTTAATCCGTACTGTTTATTATAAAAGAAAAGATATTTTTCTACTGCAAGTTTACTTATTCCGTAGGGTGAAACCGGTGCAGTAGGGTGCAATTCGTCGGCAGGAAAATACTCCTGCTCGCCGTATACAGCGCCTCCGGTTGATGCGAACATAAATTTTTTAACGCCGTATTTAACAGAGTTTTGAAGAAGATTGATTGTGCCGATGATATTTGTGTTTGCATCAAAAGCAGGGTCAGCAACAGAACGGCGTACATCCATCTGCGCGGCATGATGATCGACAGCGTCAAATTTTTCCTGCTCAAAAAGTTTGGCGAGGTTAACGTCGCAAATATTAGCTTTTATAAATTTTGCTTTGGGGTTTATGTTTTTTTCAAAACCGGTAGATAGATCGTCGAGTACAACTACATTATGACCGGCATCAATAAAAGCATCGGTAATATGGGAAGCGATGAAACCCGCTCCGCCTGTTATTAGAATTTTCAAACGTTAATCCTTAAATAATTTGAGGTCGTAAATATATTGTTTAACTTTTTCAGGGACAAGAAAATCAATACTGCCTCCGGTGCGAACTTTTTCTCTTAAACCGGAAGCGCTTATTTCAACGAGTGGTGTATCCACAAAGAAGGCGGATTTATAGTAAACATCTTTTTCATCTGGTTCATCCTTTACTTTGCGATTAAGTACGACAAGCTTAGCCAACTTTAAAATATCATCAGGCTGCTTCCACGAACTGAATTTAATTAGATTATCATATCCAATTATTAATTCAATTTCGGAATATTTTTCTTTTAGCATACTTAAAGTATCAATTGTGAACGAGATACCTTCGTTTTTAATTTCAAAGTCGCAAACTTCAAAATACACCGTGCACTCGACGGCGAGCTTTACCATTTCTAACCTGTCTTTTCCGCCTGAGCTTTTAATATCTGTTTTGTGAGGAGAAGTAAAAGCAGGAATAAAAATAATTTTTTCGAGATTGCGAATCTCCCTTACTGAGGCGGCTGTAATCAGGTGACCTAAGTGTATTGGATCAAATGTTCCGCCAAAAACTCCAACCGCGCTCATTTCAACAAATCCTTATATTCAATGAAAAGATGAGTAAATTTTTCATGCATCTCTTGGCTGCAGTATGCCCAGCTTTCTTTTTTAGAGAGTTCTTTATACAACTCTTTAAAATCAGTTAAATAATTTATCTTCAAATAACCCTTGCTGTGATGGATGCCATTATGAAAGCTACAAGTTTTTTTTAATGCTGTTTCAAAATCTTCAGCTGAATAATTAAGAGAGGATAAAAGTTCCGCATTATTATAATTTAATGCAATAAATGTAAGTTTATTGTTCTTCGACTCACCGAGTAAAACCAGATTATCTTCAATGGATAAAACATCAAAAAGTTTTTTAATACTGCTCAATGAAAATGCTATAGAATTTGCGGTCAGGAACAAATTATATTGAATGTTCAGCAGATACTTTTCGGATAGCTGAGTAATTAAATTATCATAAGAATCTCTTTTATAAAAAACAATGTCGTTGTTCAATTTTATTTGCTCGGGAAGAAAACCATCATCCCTTTCATCAAAACAGCAAACAACGTTGTAAAGCATGCGTGAATCAGATAAAACTTCGAGATAGTTAAAAAAAAGATTTCGATATAGTTGGGATGAATGTTCTCTATTGAGTCCCTCAAACACCGGTAATTCCTCAAAATTAAAAAATGGGAATGGAGATATTAAAAAGACGCAATTCTTAGATTTGCTCATAATAATTTTTTGCAGGGTTTTCTAATAAGTTTTTAATAATAGTTCTATAACTTTCAATTTCACGCTCATAATATTCGCGGCTTTGACCCGACGAATTTCTCAATTGCATTTTTCTAAATGCCAAGGTGGTTGCAGTTCGAATATACCTTTTTCTTATCGGTTCTTCTATCCAGCCGGAATAATTCCGTCCGCCGGAATTTAAAATAAGCAAATGCTTTTGAGGGATATAACCCAAATTTACTTCTTCGAGAAGTTCGTTAAAAATAATTTTCTTTTCGCTATTTACTGATGCCCAAAACATTGCAACAAAAATAGCAATGGTATAGAACATAAAAAAGAAACCAATAAATGCAGTTGACTCGGAGCTGACGGAAAAATTCCATGAGAAATGAATGAACATCGCTATCAGTAAACCAAAAAAAGGAAAGGAATATTTAATAAAACTTTTTTTAAATTTAGCATATCCAATAAATGCTCCTAGTGTGGCTGTGGAAACGCAATGCATAACTGCTGAAAAGAGCGTTCTTATTATTACAAGTATAAGCCATTGTTCAACAGTTTGACCGAAAGAAATAAAATAGAAAAAATTTTCAGTCATGCCGAAGCCTAACCCTATAGCCCCGCCGTATACTATTCCATCCGTCATATTATCAAATTTAAAACTGGAAACTGTAATTAATAAAAAAGCGCCTTTTATGATTTCCTCAACAATCGGAGCAATAATTATTGTTTCAACCCGGCGGAGTTGGTCAGGTTCAAGAATAAAAAAAGAAAATACTTTAGAGAAACTACCACTTATGATCAGCGTTAACACAACAGCGCCGAGTGAACCCCAGAGATAATTATTCAAAACCATCTTAAACGGTTCTCTATCATATCTGTCAAACCACCAAATGAGAAACATGTAAATTCCCATCGGGATGATAGCCGCTAATGCTGAAGATATTATTAACATAACGGACACACAATTATTTTTCTTTTAGCCACTGAAAAATTTCTCTAACGGATGGTCGTTTACCGTAAGATAAAATACCTATTTTGAAAATTTTAGCCGCTACTGTAATAGTGATATAGATTGATATTATTAAAATTAAAGTTGTGATTAATATTTCTTGAGGGCTTACTTCCTGCAAGTTTAATCTCAGTATCATTATAGACGGAGTTGTAAATGGGATATAACTTAAAAGCTGAAGCATAAATGAATCGGAATTTTGTACCGCTGAAAAAACTAATATAATCGGAAAGAGTAATATCAAACTAATATAACTTGTAAGTTGTTGAGCTTCCTGTTCGGTTGAGGCAATTGAACCCGCCCCAACGAATATCGAAGTGTAAAAAATAAAACCAAGCACAAAATAGATAAGCATAGGCGCCACATTCTTAAAAGCATCGGCAGGTATTAAAGACGAACCGGTAAGTGCAATTGCAAGAACCACCCAAATTATTATTTGGAATAATCCGAGTGCGCTAAGCCCTAAAATTTTACCGGTTAACAGTTCATCCGAACTGCAGCTCGAAACTAAGATTTCTATAAGCCTGTTTGATTTTTCTTCAATTAAACTTCTTATTAACATTCCGCCGCTGTACAGTATCATCATCATTAGCAGCATAATTAATATGAAGGAGGTAAAAAAGACAACAAGAAAATTAGCGCTGCTCTCTTTTCCGCTTTCTTCTAATTTTATCGGGTGAAGTTCAACTTTGTCATTTATGTATTTTATTAATTCGCTGCTTAATCCTTTTCCGGACAATTTAATTTCTGTCCGTATTTTGTTAAAAGATCTCTCGAATCTTTTTAAGTCCTTAAAATTACCGATGCTTCTTCCACGGAATTGATATTTCATAGAATGTTGATCTTCGGAAATGAACAGATATCCTTCCAATTCATCTGAGAGAACCAAAGAATCCCCGGCAAGTTTTAACTCGTTAAACAATTTATGTTTATTATACAAGTTAACAGCAACATAATTCGGCTGACCGTCATCGAGTTTATATTCTTCGAGTTCACTACTTAGCGGTTTAAAGTAAACACCTGTAGAATCTAAAATTCCTATTGCCTGTGTTGTATTCGATTCATTATCCGAAAGCAGCGTAGGTCCCATTGAAAATCCGATAATAATAGCAGGCGTTATAATAATGGAAATAATAAAAGCTCTGGTTTTTACTTTCTCAACAAATTCCCATTTCGCAACTTCAAATATTTTTCTCATCTTATATCCGCATTTCGCTGAATAACGTCGATAAATATTTTATGGAGCGAAGGATCAATTGGATTAAAAGAATTAATACTATATTGCTGCGAAATGGAGCGCAGAAATTCCGACTGCTGCACCTCTTCTTTAAGTTTTATTTCCGCTCTGTTCCCATAAAGATTCATATCAATGACATTAGGATGATTTTTGATCTCCGAAATATTGCCGGAAAACCCTACGCTCACAACATTCAGCCCGAACTGTTTCTTTATTTCTTTTAAGGAACCGCTGCAAACTTCTTTCCCTCTATCTATCAGCATAATGTCGGAGCATAATTTTTCTGCCGTATCCATCTGATGAGTTGATAAAATAATAATTTTCCCCTGATCAACAAATGATAAAATCAGTTCTTTAATTTTTTCCTGATTAATTGGATCAAATCCGGCAAATGGTTCGTCGAGAATAAGTAATTTAGGCTCGTGGAGAACCGAGGTTATGAATTGTACTTTCTGCTGATTTCCTTTAGAAAGCTCCTCTATCTTCTTTTCTTTTAGATCCCAAAGATCAAGTTTATTCAGCCATTCATCAGCTAAACTAATTGCTTTTTTTGCTTGAATATTTTTCAACACAGC